>ERZ500994.208-NODE-208-length-19045-cov-5.479147_pt1 | contig 19045 bp, 15 predicted proteins | sample MGYA00248878_ERZ500994 | MGnify/ENA primary metagenome ERZ500994 (study PRJEB25958, sample SAMN03398533) | human skin metagenome | study: EMG produced TPA metagenomics assembly of the Human Skin Microbiome Metagenome (human skin metagenome) data set. | reverse complement strand
ATGGCCGTGGCGCATCAGGCCGGCGATCCACGCCTTGCCCGAAAATTTTCCGCGCGCGACCCGCGCCACTTCCTCCGCGATCGTGCGGACCTTTGCGTCGCCCTCGCGCGTGGCGTCGACATGGAAGACGCGCGCCTTGCCACCGAGCGCCTCGACGGCGGCGGCGAAACCGCCCTCCTCTTCAGCGAAAGCCGCGCCGGCAAGAATGTCGGTCTCGGCCATGTCCTGCGTGTGAATGAGCGCATCCGACATTTTCACACGCGCCGCGAAACCGGCCCGATCCGGCATGTTTCCGTGCAAGGTGAACGCATGGGCCTGCGCGTCGAGATACATTTGCCCGAGCGTCTCGCGCGCGACATCGCGATCCCGCGCGATGCGATCGGCGATGCCGGTACCGTAGCTGCCGGGCGCGGCCCCGAAGATGCGCGCGGGAATCGCGTCGCCGACGACGATCGACGCGGCCAGCGGATTCATCACGGCGTCCTCATCGAGCATGGCCACGGCGCGCGTCGCCTGATCGAACAGATCGATAAGGCCCGGAAAGACATCGCGGAACAATCCGGAGATACGCAAGGTCACATCGATGCGTGGACGCCCGAGGTCGGCCGCTCTCATCACCTCGAATCCGGAAACACGCGCGGATGCGCCGTCCCACACAGGACGCACGCCGATCAGCGCAAGCGCCTGCGCGAAATCCTCGCCGCCGCTGCGCATAGTCGAACTGCCCCACAGATCGATCATCAGCGCCGTTGGATAGTCGCCGTTGTCCTGAAGGTAGCGCGTGACGACAGCCTGCGCCGCCTTTTCGCCGATCGCATGCGCCGTGCGCGTCGGCACGGCGCGCGGATCGATCCCGAAAAGATTGCGGCCGGTGGGCAGCACGTCCTGACGCGCACGGGACGGCGCGCCGGCAGGCCCAGGCTCGACGAAACGGCCGTCGAGCGCGGCGAGAAGTCCTGCGATCTCGCCGGGCGCATCGTTCCCGAAAATATGCAGGCCGTCCCCGAGCCGCAGATCCTTCACGTCGCAGAGCCACGCATCGAGTTTCGTCAGCGCCTCCGCGCGGGGCGTGTCGTCGGAAATGCCGCTTTCGCCGGCAAGTCCGCTCGCCTGCGCCTTGTCGAAAATCGCATCGGCGATGAGCGCGGCACGGCGTGGATCGAGCCCGCTCGCCTGCGCGTATTCGTCGAGCAGCGCCTCGATGTCCCGCTCGGCGTCGCCGAAGGCGGCGGCAGCGAGCGGCGGCGTCATGTGCCCCACCGTGACGGCCGCGAGCCGGCGACGCGCCTGCGCAGCCTCCCCGGGATCGTTGACGATGAACGGATAGATCACCGGCATGGCGCGTGTCAGCACGGCCGGAGCACAAGCGGACGACAACGCGACCGATTTGCCCGGCAGCCATTCGAGCGTGCCATGCGTGCCGAGATGGATCATGGCGTCGGCGCGCCAATGCTGCGCGAGCCAGAGATAGAAGGCCACATAAGCATGGCGCGGCGGAAGGGCGGCGTCGTGATAGGCTGCACGCCGGTCCTCGCGCGCGCCGCGGTCGGGCTGGAACGCCACCAGCATGTTTCCAGCGGACAGCGCATGCAGATGCAGCGCGCCGTCCCGAACGCAGGGATCGGTCTCTGGCGTCCCCCATGCACCTTCCACCGACGCGACGAAATCCGGCGGCAGAGCTGCAAGCCATTCGCGATATTGTGCGAGCGGAACGGCTATTGTCTCGCGCGCCAGGGTATCGATGAGATCGCGACCGTTCGGGATGGCGTCGATGCGATAGCCGGCTTCGCGCAACGCATCGGCGATGGCCGCGACGCTCGCCGGCGTATCAAGCCCGACCGCATAGCCTTCGCGTCCGCCTTTGAGCGGATAGTCGGACAGGACGAGCGCGATGCGTCGCTGCGATGACGGCGTCCGGCGCAGGCGCGCCCAGCGCCCCGCGAGATCGGCAACCGCCGAAATTCCGTCGGCATGGGGCGCATGCCGGCTGCGTTCGAAATCGCATGCGTCGTCGCGCTGACCGAGCGCCTTGAAGGAGATCGGCGGTGCGATGAGCCGTCCGTCGACTTCGGGCAGAACGACATTCATCGCGCAATCGACGGCGCCGAGGCCGCGCGGCGCGTCCCACCATGCTTCGCGCGAGATTGTCGCGAAGGACGCCTGTATGACGGGACAATCGGCGGCGTCGAGCACGCCGCCCGCGCCGTCGCGCGCGGAAAAGGCGGTCGTGTTGATGATGACGTCGGGTCGGAACGCCTCGATCGTTTCGCCGAGGAAGCGGCCGACGCGTTCGTCCTTGAGGCTGCTCACGAACAGCGTCTCGACAGCGAAGCCACGTCCCGCGAGTTCGTCGCACAATGCGATCGCGGGCGCGACATCGCCGGCGAGCCAGAGCGAACGATAGACGACGATCAGCGCGTGAGGCCCCGCAGTGGTTTCCCGACATCCCTGTTCCACGCGCCCCGCCGCCGGGACGGACGCCGGTTTGCGCCATTCGGCGTCGCAGCCGAGCTGCGTCTCGACGAAAGCCAGGAGATTGCCGAGATTGTCCGGGCCGCCCTCGTCGAAGAAGCGCCAGACGAGCGCAAGGTCGTCCGGCGGCAGCGTCGAGGCGCGCTCGAGCCGCTCGTCGGCCCGCCCGTCCCCGGGCACGATGGCCAGAGAAATGCCCCTGGCCCGGCACAGCGCCGCAAGCTCGTCGATGCCGTAACGCCAGTAGTCGGCGCCGCCGAGACAGCGCACCAGCACGAAGCGCGCCTGCGCAACCGTCTTCTCGAGATAGAGATCGACCGAAAACGGATGCCGCAGTTGCGCGAGACTGGCGAGCCGCAGGCTCGGCGCGCCGGGATTGGCGGCTGTTCGCACCGCATGCGCCGCCGCCAGCGCCCCGAGATCGGAATCCGAGAAGGACAGGCAGACGACCGCGCCCGGCGATTGCGCCAGATCGACGGCCTCATCCTGCGCGTCGATCCGGTGCAGGTCGCGGGCGGTGAGATGCATTATTCCGCGGCGGGGGCGAAAGCGTCCCTGCCGATATCCCTGAAGGCGGCCTCGATTTTCGCGCGGTCGAGACCCTTTTCGCCGATCACCACGAGGCGGCCGCGGCGCTCCTCGTCCGCTTTCCACGGCCTGTCGAAAGTCTGCGAGAAGCGCGAGCCGACGCCCTGCACGAGAAGCCGCAGCGGCTTCCCGCGCACGGCGAGAAACCCCTTTATGCGGAGGATATCGTGGGTGGCGGCGATCCGCGCGAGTACCGGCGCGATCCCTTCGGCCACAGCAATCTCCGGGACATCGACCACGAACGTCTCGAAGTCCTCGTGGTCGTGCTCCTCCTCCGCATCGTGATGCGAAGGCCGATTGGCGAGATCGTCCTCGGCGGCGGCAGCGATGCCGAGAAGGATGGCCGGATCGATCGCGCCGTCGCGCGCCTCGACGACGCGCGCCTGGGAGGACGCCTCGACGATCGCGGCCCGGGCGGCGGCGATGCCGGCGGCGTCCAGCAGATCCGTCTTGTTGAGAACGATCATGTCGGCGCAGAGCACCTGATCCTCGAAGACTTCCTCGAGCGGATTGTCATGATCGACGGACGGATCGTCGGCCCGCTGCTTCGCAAGCGCCTCCGGATCGTCCGCGAAACGGCCCTCGACGACAGCCGGCCCGTCGACCACCGCGATCACGCCGTCGACCGTCAGATGCGAACGGATCGCGGGCCAGTCGAACGCCTTCACCAGCGGCTTCGGCAGCGCGAGACCCGACGTTTCGACAAGGATATGGTCGGGACGCGGCTCGCGCGCGAGCAACGCCTCCATCGTCGGGACGAAATCGTCGGCGACCGTGCAGCACAGGCAGCCGTTCGCGAGTTCGACGATATTCTCCTCCGGACAGGATTCGACGCCGCAGCCGCGCAGGATTTCCCCATCGACGCCGACATCGCCGAATTCATTGACGATCAGCGCGAGCCGGCGGCCTTTCACATTCTCCAGAACGTGGCGCACGAGCGTCGTCTTGCCCGCGCCAAGGAACCCGGTGACGATCGTGACCGGAACTTTCGCGCTCATGCCGACACCTCGGCGATGCGGGGCGAATCATTGGCGATCCGGGTCCAGAACCAGCCGACGCCGACGCCGACGAGGCACCACAGGAGCGCGTGCACGACCAGCGACGTCGCGGCAAAGCTCGCGGCAAGTTCAGCCGGCGCGGTGCTTTCATAAGCGGCCGGATGCGGCGGGCCGATCAGATGCGGCGCAATCAGCAACGCGACGCCCGCCGCCTTCGCGGATGGCTGCGGCAACTTGATCGCCAGATAGAGGCCGACGGCGGAGGCGATCGCCGTCGCGACCCACCAGAACTGGCGCAACATCAGATCGCCGGCCGCGCTGCCCGGGAGTTCTGGCGCAAGACCCAGCGCCGGCGCGAGACCGACGGCGGCGAAACCCGCGAAACCCCAAAGCAGGCCGCGCATCGGGTCGATCCGCTCGCGGCTGAACAACATGCAGCCGAGCAGGATGAAGGCATAGCCGACCGACACTGCCACCGTCGCGACGCTGGTCGCCGCCGTGCGCTGAAACCCCTCGGCGGGCTCCCAACCGCTATCTTCATGCTTGGCCGGCGGCGTCCCGGCTTGCGGCGGCGCGCCATGGTCATGCGTCCGCAGGATCTGCGTGCCGGGGCGCGGAATCGAGGCGAAGACGGATTTGCCTTCCTTCGCCTGCGCGGCCTTCTCGTAGACTTCCGCCTGGAGGATCAGCGGCGTCGTCGTGAACTGCAGGACGGCAGCCATGACGAGGCCGACGAGCAGACCGGTCGCGACCGCGACCGACAGGATCTTTCGGACCACGTCAGTGGCAGGGGAAGCTGAGCGCGTGACGCGTGTTGTGCGCGCCGTTGTGCAGCGCGTCGGTCTGCGCGAAACCCGTGAGGAACACGAGGAACGCACCGAAAGCGATGGCGAAGACGGCGGCGCGCGACGTCTCGGACCGCGTCATCGCGAATTGCTGCGTCGTCGCGCTCGCTTGCAGGCTCAGGGTCTGGCTTTCCATTCGTTTTCTCCTGCCGCCCCACCGGCGGCGCAACGTTCACGGGACGGCAGGTCTCCTGGCTCCCGGGTCAGCAGCCACGCCGCCTTCCCGGACCGGGTCCAGTGGCGTACGGCGGGCCTCGCCGGTTACAGTTGCGGGGGCAGCCACGGAATCCTGCCTGACCTGTCGGCCAGGGCCGTCACCGCGTTCCCTTTTCACCTTCTTGCGAAGGACCGTCGGGACGAGTGATAAGCGCGCGCCGCAGGCGCGTCAAACAGCGCCGGCAGCCAGTTCCCCCGGAGACGCTCATGTCCGACCCGTCCGACGCCGCGCGCCACAAGGAAAAAATGGTGCGGCGCAAGGCCGTGCAGGACGCGGAAGTGGCGGCCAAGACGGTCGCGCAAAAGGGCCTGCTGATGGTCCATACCGGCGCGGGCAAGGGCAAATCGACGGCCGCCTTCGGTCTCGCGCTGCGGGCCCTGGGGCGCGACTGGCGAATCGGGGTCGTGCAGTTCGTGAAGGGCGCCTGGGATACCGGCGAGCGCCGCATCCTCGAAACATTCGGGGATCAGGTCGTCTGGCGGACCATGGGCGAAGGATTCACGTGGGAGACGCAGGATCGCGACCGCGACATCGCCGCGGCTACGCGAGCCTGGGCGGCGGCCTGCGACATGCTCGACGATCCGACGATCCGGCTCGTCGTGCTCGACGAACTGAATATCGCGCTACGCTACGACTATGTATCGCTTGAAGCTGTTGTGGAGCGACTCGCGTCCCGCCGGCCGGACCTGCATGTCGTCGTGACGGGGCGCAACGCGAAGCCGGCGCTGATCGAGATCGCCGACCTCGTGACCGAGATGACGCCCGTCAAGCATCACTTCGCCGCCGGCGTGAAGGCGCAGGAAGGCATCGAATTCTGATCGCCGGGATGCGGAGGCCGACAGCATTGCCGTAGCTGCCGCGATGATCTCCGTTTCCTGCCAGGTCCTTGTTGCCAGGTCCTTGTTGCCAAGTCCTTGCTGTTGGCGTTTACTCGCCGCCAACGCATCGGCCGACAAGAGCCGGGCGCCGCGATAACGCGGACCGGAGGAAATCTGAATGAGACGTCGTACCTTTGTCTCCACGCTTGCGCTTGCCGTCGCGCTGGGCATGCCCGCCTTCGCCGCCGACGGACCGATCCTCATCGGTATCAACAGTGCGCTCCAGCTGCAGGTCGGCCGCGACACGATCGACGGCGCGCAGATGGCCATCGACGAGATCAACGCCAAGGGCGGCGTGCTCGGCCGCAAGCTCGAAATGGTGAAGGCTGACGAAGGCGAGAGCCCGAAGGAAGGCGTCGCCGCCGTCAACAAGCTGACCGGCGACAACAATGTGAACGTCCTGATCGGCGGCTACGATTCCGGCGTCACGCTCGCCGAATTGCCGCATATCTCCCGCGCCAAGACGATCTTCCTCGGCACCGGTTCGGCGTCGCCCGCGATCCAGCAGAAGGTCAAGGACGACTACGACAATTACAAATACATCTTCCGCGTGAATCCGACGAATTCCGCGAAACAGGCCGCCTCCCTGCTCGATTTCATCGGTGGCAAGCTCAAGGGGGAGCTTGGCTACAAAAAGATCTCGATCATCGGCGAGAACGCCAAATGGGTGCAGGACATGGTGCCCTTCCTGAAGAAGGGCGCGACCGAAGCCGGCCTCGAAGTGCCGATGGCGGAATTCTTCGATCCGCAGACCGCCGACTTCTCGCCGATCTTCGCCAAGGTGAAGGACAACGGTTCGCAATATCTCCTGATCATCCTGTCGCACGCGGCGTCGGACGTCTTCGTCAAGCAATGGTATGACGCGAAGGTGCCTGTGCCGATCGGCGGCATCGACGTGAAGAGCCAGGATGCCGACTTCTTCAAGCGCGTCGGCGGCAAGGCGATTTCCGAAACGTCCACCAATTTCGTGCTGCGCGCGCCGCTGACCGAACGGACCGTGCCGTGGTGGGACGACTACGTGAAGCGCTACAATCGCGCGCCGGTCTATACCGCGTCGGGCGCCTATGACGCCGTCTACATCTACGCGGACGCCGTCGCCCGCGCGAAGACGACCGACACGGATGCGGTGATCAAGGAGCTGGAAAAGACCGCTTTCACCAGCGCCCGCGGGCACGTGAAGTTCGACGAGAAGCATGAGGTCATGGACGGCCCCGGCAACGTCAACACGATCTATGTCCAGTGGCAGGACAACGGCGAGCGCGCGGTCGTGTGGCCCAAGGAACTCGCCAAGGGCAAGATGATCGATCCGCCCTGGATGATGAAGAACTGAGGGCGTTCAGGCCCTCATGACCATCCTCGTCTATGGCGCCGTCATCAGCGCGGTCTACGCGCTGCTGGCGGTCGGCTTCACCCTCATCTTCGGCGTCGCGCGCATCCTCAATCTCGCGCATGGCGCGTTCTATGCCCTCGGCGCCTACACCGTCTATGTCCTCACCGCCTTCGCGGGTTTCCCGCTGGCGGTGGCGGCGATCTGCTCTGTCCTGTTCGTCGCGATCTTCGGGATCGCGCTGGAACGCTTCCTTGTCCGTCCGCTGCGTCCACAGGGGTCGCTCGCCATCCTGATGATCACGCTCGCCGTCGGCCTGATGGTCGAGCAGGTGCTGCTGCTCGCCTTCGGCTCCGAGGCGCGCAACGTGCCGTCCTTCGTCAACGCGACCGTCCCGGTGCTCGGCGTCGAACTGTCCGGCCAGCGCATCATCGCCTTCGTCGGCTCGGTCGTGATCCTGACGGCGCTGTGGGCCTTCCTGCAGTTCACGCGGCTCGGCGCGGCGATCCTCGCCGTTTCGCAGAGCCCCGAGGGCGCACGCTACATGGGCATTCCCAGCGATCGCATCTTCTCGGCCGTCATGGGTCTATCGGCAGCGATCGCAGCGGCGGCGGGCGTCCTGGTCGCGCCCTTCCAGACCGTCATTCCCGGCATGGGCCTGCTGCCGCTCGTGAAAGCCTTCGCCATCGTCGTGGTCGGCGGCCTCGGGTCTATCCCTGGGTCGATCCTCGGCGCGCTGCTCCTCGGCTATTCGGAAACGATCGTCGCCTTCATGATCTCGATCGAATGGTCGCAGATCGTGTCGGTCGCCGCGACGCTTCTCATGCTGATCATCCGCCCGGCCGGTTTCTTCGGCAAGCGGGCCGCTTTCTAGGATGGCGCTTCCGTCATGACGCCGCGCACACTCAATGTGATCGGAGCGCTGATCGCCATCGCGGCGCTGATCCTGCTGCCGCTCGTCTTCCGCTCGAGCTACATCCTGGGCGTCGCCACGGTCGGCCTGTGCTACGCGATCTGGGCGGCGAGCTGGGATTTCATGTCCGGGCTCACGGGCCGCGAGAATTTCGGCCATGCCTTGTTCATCGGCGTCGGCGCCTATTCGTTCGGCTTCGCCAATGTGATGTTCAACCTGCCGCCATGGGCCGGGCTTCTGATCGCGCCGCCCATGGCCGTCGTCTTCAGCCTCATCATCGGCATTCCGACGCTGCGGCTGTCGGGCCCCTATTTCGCGCTGGCCATGCTGTCCGGCTCGGTCGTCATGCAGAAGCTCGCGATCATCTTCTCGAGCGTCACCGGCGGTCAGGACGGCTTGAACGGCATTACGCCGATCTTCAACTCGCAGCGCACGGCCTATTATTTCACGCTGGCGCTGCTCGTCGCGACGGTCGCGATCCTGAAATATCTCGCGCTCTCGCCGATGGGCACGCTGCTGCGCGCGATCCGCGGCGACGAGGCGACGTGCCAGGCCGCCGGCATCAACGTCAATCTCTACAAGATCGTCGCCCTGATGATCTCGGCGGCCTTCGCGGGGCTTGGCGGCGCGCTCTATGCGAACTACCAGTTGCAGGTCGGCCCCGATCTCTTCGAGGTCGCGCTGGCCATCAACATCATCGTGATGGTCTATGTCGGCGGCATGGGTTCGATCTGGGGCGCGGCCGGCGGCGCGATGCTTCTCATCGGCCTGACCGAGTCGCTGCGCGCCTTCAGCGAATACCGGCTCTGGGTCTACACGTTCCTGCTCATCATGATCCTGTTCTTCATCCCGAAGGGGATCGTCGCGCCGACCTGGGCGGCCCTGCGCGCGAGACTGACGGGCCAGTCGACCAAAGCCGTCGCGCGGGAGGCCGCCACATGAGCGCGCTTCTGACTGTCGAGAACGTCACGCGGCGTTTCGGGGGCCTCACCGCCGTCAAGAACGTGTCCTTCGAACTGAAGCGCGGAGAGATCACCGGCATTCTCGGCCCCAACGGCGCTGGCAAGACGACGCTGTTCAACCTGATCACCGGTTTCATCCGCAACAACGAAGGCTCCATCACCTTCGACGGCCATCCACTCGGCGGCCTGAAACCGTTCCGGATCGTGAATCTTGGTCTGGCGCGCACGTTCCAGCTCACGCGGCCGTTCATCGGCATGACGGTCGTCGAGAATGTCGTCGTCGGCTGTCTCGCGCCGCGCGTCCGCGCCGACGGCCCGACCGATGCACGCGCCCGCCGGATGCTCGAGCGCGTCGGCCTCGGCCCCAAAGCCGACCAGCCGGTGGAGTCCCTTTCCTATGGCGATCTACGCCGGCTCGAAATCGCGCGCGAACTCGTCACGCGACCAAAACTGCTGCTGCTGGACGAGCCCTTCGCAGGTCTCGGCACCAGCGAGATCGACCCGCTCGCGGCGCTGATCCGCGAGCTGCATGCCTCGGAAGGCCTCACGATCCTGCTCGTCGAGCATCGCCTGCGCGAATTCATGGCGCTCGTCACGCGCGTCATCGCGATGGATTTCGGCGAGGTGATCGCCGACGGCACGCCGGCCGAAATCACGAAGAACCCGCGCGTCATCAAGGCCTATATCGGCGGCACGGTGGAGGAACCCGGTGCCGCTGCTTGAACTGAAGGGCCTCACCGTCCACTACGGCAAGGCGCTCGCCATCGATGCGCTCGACCTCCACGTCGAGTCCGGCGAACTCGTCTGCGTGCTCGGCCCCAACGGCGCGGGGAAGTCCACGCTGCTCAAGGCGGTCTCGGGCGCGATCGGCTGGACCGGAAGCGTCGTGTTCGACGGGCAGCCTCTCACCGGCCTGCCCGCGCATAAGGTCGTGGGCCACGGCATCTGTCATTGCCCCGAAGGCCGGCTGCTCTTTCCGGAACTCACGGTCCTGAAGAATCTCGAACTCGGCGCCTATCTGCGGAACGATCGCGCGAAAATCGCGGCGGACCTCCAAGAGGTCTATCGGCTGTTTCCGATCCTGAAGGAGCGCTCGAAGCAGCAGGCCAACACGCTGTCGGGCGGCGAGCAGCAGATGGTCGCGATCGGCCGCGCCCTCATGGGCGCGCCGAAACTTCTGCTGCTCGACGAGCCGTCCGTCGGCATCGCGCACCGGCTAAAACTGATGATCTTCGACGCCATCCGCCAGATCCGCGAGAAGGGCACGGCGATCCTCCTCGTCGAGCAGGATGCGACCGCCGCGCTTGCCGTCTCGGATCGCGCCTATGTGCTCGAACACGGCCATGTCGCGAAAGAAGGCGGCGCGGCGGCGCTCGCGAAGGACGACGACATCCGCCGCGTCTATCTCGGCGTATAGCGCCGCTTCTCGCGGCGGCGCAGGCGGGATAGAACAGCGCATCTCCCTTTCACGCACGAGGTCCGCCATGAGCGACTATCCGCAGGTGCAACTTCATATCGACGGCGTCTGGTGCGAGGGCTCCGAACGCAAGGCCGACGACATCCTCAGTCCCGCGACCGGCCAGCCGATCGGCCGCGTTCCCCACGCCTCGAAGGCCGACCTCGACCGCGCCCTCGCGGCCGCACAAAAGGGTTTTGCGACCTGGCGCGCGACGCCCGCCGATACGCGCTATAAGACGCTGCGCAAGGCCGCCGAGAACCTGCGGGCCCGCGCGCCCGCGATCGCCCGCATCATGACGATGGAACAGGGCAAGCCGATCGCGGAATCGACCGGCGAGACCATGATGGCCGCCGATGTCACCGACTGGTTTGCCGAGGAATCGCGCCGCGCCTATGGCCGCGTAATTCCGCCGCGCGCCGGCAACGTTCTGTCGATCGTGACGCGCGAGCCGGTCGGACCGGTCGCCGCCTTCACGCCGTGGAATTTCCCGATCAATCAGGCGGTCCGCAAGATGGCGGCGGCGCTGGCCGCCGGCTGCTCGATCATCGTGAAAGGGCCGGAAGAGACGCCCGCGAGCTGCATGGAGCTCATCCGCTGCTACGCCGATGCGGGTCTGCCGGCGGGCGTCATCAATCTCGTGTTCGGTGTGCCTGCGGAAGTGTCCGAATATCTCATTCCGCATCCGGTCATCCGCAAGATCAGCTTCACGGGCTCGACGCCGGTCGGCAAGCATCTCGCGGCGCTCGCCGGTACGCATATGAAGCGCGCGACGATGGAACTCGGCGGCCATGCGCCGGCGATCGTCTTCGGCGACGCCGACATCGACGCGGCGGTGAAGATTCTCTCCGCCAACAAGTTCCGCAACGCCGGACAGGTCTGCGTCGCGCCGACGCGCTTCCTCGTGCACGACAGCGTCTACGAGCCGTTCGTCGAGAAATTCACGGCGGTGGCCGGCAGCCTCAAGGTCGGCGACGGCCTCGACACATCCTCGCAGATGGGTCCGCTCGCCAATCCGCGCCGCGTCGATGCGATGGAAGCTTTCGTCGCGGACGCCAAGAGCCACGGCGGCAAGGTGCGGACGGGCGGCAATCGCATCGGCAACGCCGGCTTCTTCTTCGAGCCGACGGTAATGACAGACGTGCCGAAATCCGCGCGTATCATGAACGAGGAGCCGTTCGGGCCGATCGCGCCGATCGCGCGGTTCGAGTCCTACAATGAGGTCGTCGAGGAAGCGAACCGTCTCCCGTACGGACTTGCGGCCTACGCCTATACGCGATCGGGCAAGACGGCGGCGGCGCTGGGCGCCGACATCGAGAGCGGCATGGTCTCGATCAACCACCATGGCATCGCCCTTCCCGAGACGCCGTTCGGCGGCATGAAGGAATCGGGCTACGGTTCCGAGGGAGGCGTCGAAGGCCTCGATGCGTATCTCGCGACGAAATTCGTGACGCAGGCGAACGTTTGAGGTGCTGGTTTGACGTGTCATGCCCGACGGTCCACAGGACCGGGCGGGCATCCACTCGCCTGATGAAATGGATTCCCGCTCGCTCGCTTCGCGAGCGTCGGGAATGACAACTGTCCGTTCCCACACCTGACGATAAAATCTTCGGGACGCGCATGATCATCGTTCATCATCTCAACAATTCCCGCTCGCAGCGCATTCTCTGGCTGCTCGAGGAACTCGGCGTTCCCTATGAGGTGAAGCGCTACGAGCGTGATCCCAAGACGATGCGCGCGCCGGCCGCGTTGCGCGCGATCCATCCGCTCGGCAAATCGCCCGTCGTCCAGGATGGCGACAAGGTGCTCGCGGAATCCGGCGCGATCATCGAATATCTGGCGGACACCTATGGCGATGGCGCGCTGGCGCCGAAACCGGGCACGCCGGAACGGCTGCGCTACTCCTATTTTCTACACTATGCCGAGGGCTCGCTGATGCCCTTCCTGCTGATGAAGCTCGTCTTCGGCGAATTGCCGAAGCGCGCGCCGGCGCTGATCCGTCCCGTCGCGCGGGCGCTCATGGGCGGCGCGCAATCGGGCTTCGTCGACCCCGAACTGAAGAACCATCTCGGCTATCTCGACGGCGAACTCGGCAAGGCCGCCTGGTTCGCCGGCCCGTCGTTCTCGGCGGCCGATATCCAGATGAGCTTTCCGCTGGAGGCCGCAGCCAGCCGCGTCGGCCTGAAGGCCTATCCGCGGCTCGCCGCGTTCCTGACGAATATCCATGCCCGGCCCGCCTACAAGCGCGCTCTCGAGGCCGGCGGACCCTACGATTTATTAAATTGACCCGCTTGCGACGCTCTCCCATTGTCCGCGCCGATAATTCGTTTCTGGAGGAAGAAATGTCCTGTTTTCATATGACCCGGCGCGCCGTCTCGGTCGCCGCGCTGACCGTCGCCCTTACGCCCGGCATCGCTTTCGCGCAGAAAAGCTACGGCCCCGGCGCGAGCGACACCGAGATCAAGATCGGCCAGACCATGCCCTACAGCGGTCCGGCTTCCGCCTACGGGACGATCGGCAAGACGGAAGCAGCCTATTTCAAGATGATCAACGATCAGGGCGGCATCAACGGCCGCAAGATCAACTTCATCTCCTATGACGACGCCTACAACCCGCCGAAGGCCGTCGAGCAGGTTCGCAAGCTCGTCGAGAGCGATGAAGTGCTGCTGGTCTTCCAGTCGCTCGGCACACCGTCCAACGCCGCGATCCAGAAGTACATGAACACCAAGAAGGTTCCGCAGCTTTTCGCGTCGACGGGCGCGACGCGGTTCAGCGACTACAAGGACTTTCCGTGGACGATGGCGTTCAACCCGAACTACCAGTCCGAAGGGCACATCTACGCCAAATACATCATGGCGAACCACCCGAATGCCAAGATCGGCGTGCTCTACCAGAACGACGACCTCGGCAAGGATTATCTCAAGGGGCTGAAGGACGCGCTCGGCGCGAAGGCGTCGATGATCGTCGCCGAAGTGCCGTATGAAGTCGCCGACCCCAGCATCGACTCGCAGATGGTGAAGCTGAAGGCCTCCGGCGCGGACCTGCTCTACAACGTCTCGACGCCGAAGTTCGCCGCGCAGTCGATCAAGAAGGCGGCCGAAATGGGCTGGAAGCCCGTGCATATCATGAACATCAACTCGACCTCGGTCGGACAGGTGTTCAAGCCGGCCGGTCTCGAAGCGTCGAAGGACATCATCAGCGTGACCTACGGCAAGGATCCGTCCGATCCGCAGTGGAAGGACGATGCCGGCATGAAGAAGTACTACGCCTTCATGGACAAGTACTATCCGGAAGGCGACAAGTACTCGAGCTTCAACTCCTACGGTTATTCCGCTGCCCAGGCGATGGAGAACGTCCTGAAGCTCGCCGGCGACAACCTGACGCGCGACAACGTCATGAAGGTCGCGACCAACCTCAAGGACTTCAAGGGCGACCTCACGCTGCCCGGCATGAGCATGAGCACGACGCCGACCGACTATCGCGCCAACAAGCAGTTCAAGATGATGCGCTTCAACGGCGAGAAGTGGGATCTGTTCGGCGAAATCCTGACCGACGATTTCACGCCGACCAACTGAGCGGCGCCGTCAGCGTCCAATCGAGAGGCGGGCTTCGGCCCGCCTCTTTCGTTTTGTGGCCCTTACGCCGCTTCGCGCAGCATCGTGCGGGCGAAGGCGGGATAGGTCTCGCCGAGTTCCTCGAACACGCGGCCATGCAGCATCGCCCGCGTTTCCGCATCGGGCGCGAGCGTCTCGGGCACCACGGCGGGCACGTCATACGAGAAGCCCGTATTGGCCCGCACGTCCTCCGCGCTGTAGCCGGGATGGACGGAGCGCAGCACGAAGCGCGCGCGTGTCCTGTCGAAGTCGAACAAAGCCATGCCGGTCAGCAGCGCATGCGGCCCGCCCCGCCGCGTAAGACCTTCACTCGTGCCGGGGGCGCTGATGAAGTCGACCTTCTCGACGAAGACGCGCGGCGAATGTTCTTCACGGAACAGGATTACGCGAGGTACGAGGAAGTACAGATAGGCGGAGCCGAACGAGCCCGGCCAGCGGACGGCGTTGCGCGGATAATCGCCCGCGCCGACGAGATTGATGTTGCCAAACCCGTCGATCTGTCCGCCGCCGAGGAAGAACGCATCGACGCGGCCCTGCGCCGCGCAGTCGAACAGTTCCACGCCGCCGTTGGTGAAGAAATTATGCTCCTGCGATCCGAGGATCGAGATGCGCACCGGCGGCTTGCCGTCGCGCTGGTTGCGCGCGCGCAGCAGCATCGCGCCGGCCGCCGGCATCGGCGACGAAGCGCCGACCGCGACATGGCGCACGCCATCGAGAAGATCGGCGATCGTCGCGATGTTGATCTCACGCCGCGCCTGTTCCGGGGACATATCGGTCATGCCGGTCACGCCGCCCGCGCGCGCCGGCCGGCGAATTCATCGAGCCACGCGCGGAAACCCTCCATCGTGCGGGCCATGCCGGCGTAGCGCGCGGCTTCCGCGTCGTCGCCGGCATAGGTATCCCACAGCGGCAGCGGCCAGGCTCCCTGCGCGGCGACCGCGACCTGATCGACATAGAGCGCCGGCAGCACGCCCGCCGCCGAATCCTCGGTCTCGAGAAGATTGCGGTCGGTGATGCGCTCCACCGTGACGATCGTGCGCTTCGCGGCATAGGCCATCGCGGCGAGTTCTCGGCGGCGGCCGATGCGCACATTGCCGAAGTGGTCGGCCTCGGGCGCATGGAACAACGCGACGTCGGGCGCGATCGCCGGCACGACGACGATCGGCTCGCCGCCGACCGGACTGTCGATGACCTTCCAGTCGGGCCGCACGCGCAGCAGATCGCTGCCGAGGATGCCGGCGATCGGCATGAAGGGCACGCCCTTCTGCGCGGCGAGCAACCCCGCGTGAATGGCGGGACAGGTCGCATCCATCAGTTTGATCGAGCCGTCCCGCACCGCCGCCGCGAAGCGCGGCGCGCCGCCGGCCTCGCCCAGCGTCACCGCGCTGGTCTCGATCGTCTCGACGAGGCCAGCGCCGATGAGAATATCGGCCTGCATGCCGCTGACCGGCACGCAGACGAGATGCAGCCTGCCGATGCCGGCCTGCACCATCGCGGCGGTCGCGGCCATGGAGACGCCGCTGTAATCGACGGGAACGGCGAGTTTGCTGCCGGGCGCAATCGACGAGACGAGCGTCTCGATCGCAACGTGGTCGGTCATGAATGCTTCTCCCTGTCCGCAGCATTTCGTGCGGGTGGCGGCGGGTCAAGAGTCGTCTGATCTTACGGCGGATGGATTCCCGCCCGCCTGCTTCGCAGGCGTCGGAATGACACGAGTATCTGTCATGCCCGACGCGCAAAGCGCGAGCGGGCATCCATTCTGACAGCCGCACGAAAACATCCCGCCGTCGAAAAACGCGGGCTGGAACGGTCGCCCGAACCGCCGGCCCTTCCGATGCGCGAACCAGCGCAAAGGAGGGAATGATGGTTTCGGCTCGCGACCCGGTGAGGCCGGCGGTCCGTGCGCGGACGGCTTGGCTTGCTCCGGACGCTCGCAGCGGTTCACCGACAGTGCACCGCTCAGGTCAGGCCGGCTGCGACGCCGCGCCTAACAAATCCCGGCCCCCTACCCTGTCGCTCCGGGGGCGCGGCATCCGGCTTGGGCCCGCATGCGGCGAGACGGACATGAAGCGCCGCCGCATACGGTCCGCACCCGACCCGGACGCCTCATGTGGCGACGTCCCCGCGGCCGGCTTGCGCCGGCCTCAACGCGCCGCTCGCGCGACGCGCCCGGTGGATCGGGTATGGCCGACCTAGCGGAAAAAGGAATTTATGTCAAGTATATTTTCCTTTTTACACATCGTCCGGAGGGAGCTCAATCGCGGGCTGCCAGCGCGTCACGCCTGCGGTATCGTTGCTCTATCAAACAAGGGGACCGGCAAATGATCAGAATTCTCTTCGCGACCGCTTTGCTCGCCGGCTGGTTTTTCACATATCCCGGTCTGGCCCAAGGCCTGCCGCCGAAAATCTTCCTGGCGTCGACAGGGGCCGACACGAACGATGGCAGCCGCGCGTCGCCGAAACGCTCGCTGCAGGCCGGCCATGACACGGTCGCGGCGGGCGGCGAGTTGGTGATCCTCGATACCGCCGGCTACGGGGCGATCACCATCACCAAGAGCGTCGCCATCGTCGTACCGCCGGGCGTGACCGGCTTCGTGACCGTGACAAGCACGAGCGGCACCGGGGTCAATATCAACGCCGCCTTCAGCGACGTCGTCGTGCTGCGCGGCCTCATCATCGAGGGTACGGGACCGGACGGCACCGGCGTCGGCATTTCCGCGAATCGAGTCGGTACGCTCAGCGTCGAGAATACCACGATCCGCAATTTCCAGTTCGGCATCAGACAGAATCCGGACGCCTCGTCGCAATTGACCATGCGCGGCGGCGCGATACGCGACACGAAATACGGCGTCTATCTGCAGGAGAGTTCGAGCTACCCGGTGCAGATCAACGCGATCATCACCGACGTGGAAATGTCCCGCAATGAGACCGTCTTCCGCACGTTCTCGACCAACAATCCTGGCTACTCGCATGCGCGGCTGATCGCGACGCGATGCGCGATCAGCCAAAGCACCGCGACGGTCTTCGACAGCTACGGCGTCGGCGCCCAGACGACCGCCGACGGCAACACGATCATGAACACGAGCAGACTTTACACGGCCGCGAACAGCGCGACGAACTACACCCGCGGCAACAACACGATCCAGACCAATGGCAGCACCGGCGACGCCCCGACGCCTCTCGCCGGGCGGTGACGAGCGAAGCCTTGCCTCTCGTTGCACCGGCGGCATCCGCCTGGCTTACTTGCCGGCGGTCCGTGCGGACGGCTTGGCTTCGATCTGTCATTCCCGCGAAAGCGGAAATCCACTGGCCGAACTCCGGGAGCATGACAAATGGGCCGGAGCCCGATTGCGCGGAGGTCGTCCCGCGCGATCAACGTCGGTTGTGGCAAGCAACCCTGTCGTGGTCATCCGCCGCGTGGATTCCCGCTTTCGGGGGAGTGACAGGGCCGATGGTTCCGCGACAAATCCGTTGGTTCCGCCCTCACTTCACCAGCGGACAGCCGCCTTCGGCCATTGGCCGGAACGCCTTGTCGGCGGGGACGGTCGAGACGAGCGTGTAATAGTCCCACGGATGCTTGCTCTCGCCGGGCTTCTTCACCTGGAAGAGATACATGTTGTGGGTCGTGCGCCCGTCGGCGCGGATCGCGACGTCGCCGAATAACGGATCGTGGAACGGCGCCTTCTTCATCGCCGGCACGACGTCCTTCGCGTCGTCGCTGCCGGTCGCGGCCACGCCTTTCAGATAGGCGAGCGTCGCGGAATAGACGCCGGCCTGATTGGCGCTCGGCATCTTGCCGCCCATACGCGCCGCGAAGCGTTTCGCGAAGGCCCGCGTCTCGTCGTTCATGTCCCAGTAGAACGCTTCGGTGAATTGCAGCCCCTGCGCCGCCGGCAGGCCCATCGCATGGATGTCGTTGATGAAGACAAGGAAGGCGACGAGCGTCTGACCCTGATCGCGGATGCCGAATTCGGCGGCCTGTTTCACGACATTAATCGAATCCGCGCCAGCATTGGCGAGACCGACGACCTTCGCCTTCGAGGTCTGCGCCTGCAGCAGGAAGGACGAGAAATCGGCGGTGCCGAGCGGATGTTTCGCGGAGCCGAGAACCTTGCCGCCGGCTTTCTCGATGACGGCGGCGGAATCGCGCTCGATGGCCTGGCCGAGCGCATAATTCACGGTGAGAAAATACCAGGAATCGCCGCCGCGCTGGAGAACCGACGTCGTCGTCGAATTGGCGATCGACCAGGTGTCCGTTACCCATTGCACCGTGTTCGGCGAGCAGGCCTTGCCGGTGAGATCGGACGACGCCGTGCTCGACGCGAGGAACGTCATGCGGCTGTTGCGGATGAGTTCGTTGACGGCGAGGCCGACAGCGGAATTCGGCACGTCGACGATGGCGTCGACGCCGTCGACATCGATCCAGCGCCGCACGATGGCGCTTCCGACATCGGCCTTGTTCTGATGATCGGCGGAGACGACCTCGACCTTGATGCTCTTTCCGCCGCCGGCGAAATCCTCCGCCGCCATTTTCGCAGCTTCGATGGAGCCCGGCCCGTTGGTGTCCTGAAAGACGCCGGATGTGTCGTTGAGCACGCCGACTTTCACGACGCCGCCGGAAATGTCGGCATAGGCGAGGGTCGTGCCGGCGACGACGGCCGCAGCGGCGGCGATCGACAATGCGCGCCTGTTCGAACGGGAACGGGAAACGGCCAAGTGGACCAAGGCCAGCCGGGAGATCACCACCGCGCTGCTGTCCAGCGATCCCCAGACCG
>ERZ500994.207-NODE-207-length-19127-cov-6.334889_pt1 | contig 19127 bp, 19 predicted proteins | sample MGYA00248878_ERZ500994 | MGnify/ENA primary metagenome ERZ500994 (study PRJEB25958, sample SAMN03398533) | human skin metagenome | study: EMG produced TPA metagenomics assembly of the Human Skin Microbiome Metagenome (human skin metagenome) data set. | reverse complement strand
TCGACCTCGGGCCTCGCCGAAAGCGCCCGTCCGCCACGCGCCCGCAAGCGCGCCGCGGCCGATGCCGCCGCGTCGGCTGCCACCGTTGTCGTGGCGAGCGCGGCGCCGGCCGTGCAAGGGACCGATGCGGGTGCCGAGGCCGAGGAGCTGCTGGAAGAAGGCGACCGCAGCGACGACAGCATCGCGCTGAGCCGGTCCGCCAAGCCCGCGCCCCGGTCCGACACCATCATCCTTGCCGCGATGGAAGCGCCCGACGCGACCGAAACCGACGCCGACCTCGAGGTCGTGTCGCGACCGGGGTCGGGCAAGGGCGGCTACGGCGTGTCGCTCGGCCACTACAAGTCGCGGTCCGAGGCGGAGCAGCGGTTGCTGAAGACTGCGCTGCAGGAAAGCGCGACGCTCGACAACGCCACCCGCAACATCGCGGACACCAACAAGGGGTTCCAGGCGAACTTCGTCGGACTGAGCAAGACCGCCGCCGAACTGGTCTGCGGCAAGCTGAACGCGCGCCGGCAGGAATGTTCCGTCCAGCCGTAAGGCGGTCTGCGCGGAAAGCACGAGATGAGGGACGGGCGCGGCATGGCCGCGCCCGGTTCCGTTCTGCGGGTCGACTGGGCGCCTGACACCGGACGAACAGGGGGCTGCGGGGTGGGCTATTCGGGAGTCGGATCGAGCCCGGCTTGCCGCTTCGGTAGGGCCTGCAACCAAGAAACCTTCGGCGGCGGGCGGATCGCTGACCTGATACCCCCTCCCGGCCCCATAGCCTCGGCCACACCCACCGTCCGCCGATCCGCACGACCGTCGCAATCGCCACCCCCACCCTGACCCGCGTCCAAGAACACCCCATCCGCCCCGTTTGCGCCCCCACCCGTCCCGTGTCAGAACGGGCGGGACGATGCGGGGACCAGGGGCATGACCAGCGACACGACCTTCGGCAAGGGCAGCCACCTTCACCTGATCGACGGCTCGGCCTTCATCTTCCGCGCCTATCACGCGCTGCCGCCGCTGACCCGCAAGTCCGACGGTCTGCCGATCGGCGCCGTCGCCGGGTTCTGCAACATGCTGTGGAAATACATCGAGGAAGCGCGCGGCGCCGACGCGCCGACCCATGCCGCGGTGATCTTCGACCACTCCGCCCGCACCTTCCGCAACGACATCTACGGCGACTACAAGGGGAACCGCCCCGACCTGCCCGAGGAGCTGAAGCCCCAGTTCCCGCTGACCCGCGACGCGACCCGCGCCTTCAACCTGCCCTGCATCGAGATCGAGGGGTTCGAGGCCGACGACATCATCGCGGCGCTGTCCTGCCAGGCGCGCGACGCGGGCGGGCGCGTCACCATCATCAGCTCGGACAAGGACCTGATGCAGCTGGTGGGCGACGGCGTCGAGATGCTGGACCCGATCAAGAACAAGGCGATCGGCCGCGACGAGGTGTTCGAGAAGTTCGGTGTCTACCCCGAACGCGTGGTGGACGTGCAGGCGCTTGCGGGCGACCCGATCGACAACGTGCCCGGCGCGCCCGGTATCGGGATCAAGACCGCCGCCCAGCTGATCCAGGAATACGGCGACCTGGAAACGCTGCTCGCCCGCGCGGACGAGATCAAGCAGCCCAAGCGCCGCCAGACGCTGATCGACCACGCCGACCAGATCCGCATCTCGAAACGCCTCGTCAAGCTCGACTGCGACATGGCGCTGGATTTCACGCTCGGCAGCCTCGAGGTCCGCAGCCCCGACGCGCCGGTCCTGATCGACTTCCTGAACCTGATGGAGTTTCGCACGCTCACCACCCGCGTGGCCGAACGCTTCAAGGCCCCGCTGCCCGAGGTCGTCCCCCCTGCCCCGGTCGCCGACGCCCCCGCCGCGCCCGAGTTTCCGCCAGTGGACTGCACGGCCTACGTCACCATCCGCGACGGGGCGACGCTGCGGACCTGGCTCGACGCAATCCGCCAGCAGGGATCCGTGGCGCTCGATACCGAGACGACGAGCCTGGACGAGATGCAGGCCGAGCTGGTCGGCATCTCGATCTGCCCCGACGTGGGCATGGCGGCCTATATTCCGCTGGGCCACGTCGCGGGCGAGGCGGACCTGTTCGGCGGCGGCGCGCGCGCCGAGGGGCAGATGGACAGGGACGAGGCGCTGGCAATCCTGAAGCCGGTGCTGGAAGACGCCGCGATCCTGAAAATCCTGCACAACGCCAAGTACGACTGGAAGCTGCTCGCCCGCCACGGGATCGAGGTCGCGCCGGTCGAGGACACCATGCTGATGAGCTACGCGCTGAACGCGGCGCTGCACAACCACGGCATGGACGAACTGGCGGACCGCTATGTCGGCCACCGCTGCCAGCCGATCAAGGACCTGATCGGCACCGGCAAGAACCAGAAGACCTTCGCGCAGGTGCCGATCGACAAGGCGACCGCCTATGCCGGCGAGGACGCCGAGATCACGCTGCGGCTGTGGCGCATCTTCCGCCCGCAGCTGCCCGCGGCGGCGGTGACGACGGTCTACGAGACGCTGGAACGGCCAATGATCCCGGTCTTGGCGGGGATGGAGATGGCGGGCGTCCTGATCGACCCCGCGCATCTGCGGGCAATGTCGGGCGCCTTTGGGCAGAAGATGGCGCAGATCGAGGACGAGGCTTACGGCCTTGCGGGGGGCAAGTTCAACTTGGGCTCGCCCAAGCAGCTGGGCGAGATCCTGTTCCGGCAGATGGGCATGACCGCGGGACGGTCGGGCAAGTCCGGCGCGCTGTCCACCGCCGTTGATGTGCTGGAGGACCTTGCCGCCGAGGGGCACGAACTGCCCGCGAAGATCCTCGACTGGCGGGCGATGTCGAAGCTGAAATCGACCTATACCGACGCGCTGCCGACCTATGTGAACCCTGAAACCGGCCGCGTCCACACCAGCTATTCTATCGCGGGGGCGAGCACGGGCCGCCTCGCCTCGACCGATCCGAACCTGCAGAACATCCCGGTGCGGACCGAGGAAGGGCGCCGCATCCGCGAGGCGTTCATCGCCGCGCCGGGGCGGAAGATCGTATCGCTGGATTATTCGCAGATCGAACTGCGCATCCTTGCCCACACCGCCGACATCCCGGCGCTGAAGCAGGCGTTCCGCGACAACATCGACATCCACGCCATGACCGCGAGCCAGATGTTCGGCGTGCCCGTCGAAGGCATGGACCCGATGATCCGCCGGCAGGCCAAGGCCATCAACTTCGGCGTGATCTACGGCATCTCGGGCTTCGGCCTCGCCCGGAACCTGCGCATCCCGCGGGCCGAGGCGCAGGAGTTCATCGACACCTATTTCAAGCGCTTCCCCGAAATCCGCGCCTACATGGATGACACGGTCCGCAACGCCAAGCGCGACGGGTTCGTGCGGACGCTGTTCGGCCGCCGCATCAACACGCCCGGCATCAACCAGACCGGCCCCGCGGCGGGCGGGGCGAAGCGCGCCGCGATCAACGCGCCGATCCAGGGGACGGCCGCGGACGTCATCCGCCGCGCAATGATCCGCATGGACGCCGCGATCGAGGGGCTTGATGCAAAGATGCTGCTGCAGGTCCACGACGAACTGGTGTTCGAGGCCGACGAGAGCGCCGTGGACGACCTCATCGCCCGCGCCCGCGCGGTGATGGAAGGCGCGGCCGATCCGGCCGTCCACCTGTCGGTGCCGCTGGTGGTCGATGCCGGGACGGGCCGCAACTGGGCCGAGGCGCATTGATGGGACACGCGCATCCGCACGGCGGCGAAGGGCATGGACAAGGACACGGGCACGGCCACGGGCACGCGCATGGCGCGGGCCTCGGCGACCGGGCGCTGCTGTGGGCGGTGGCCATCAACCTTGCGCTGACGGCCGCGCAGATCATCGGCGGCTCGGTCGCGGGGTCGGTCGCGCTGGTCGCGGACGGGATCCACAACCTCAGCGACGCGATGGCGCTGGTGCTGGCATTCGGCGCCCGGAAGCTCGCGCAGCGGCCCGCCACCCCGGAATGGAGCTTCGGGTGGAGCCGGTCGGAAATCCTCGCGGCCTTCGTCAACTACATCACGCTGATCGCGGTGTCGCTGTGGCTGATGGTCGAGGCGTTCGGCCGCCTGGCGGACCCGCCCGAGGTGCAGGGCGGGCTGGTCATGGCGCTGGCCGCCTTCGCGCTGGTGATCGACCTGGGGACCGCGTGGCTGACGATGCGGCTGGCCAAGGAAAGCGTGAACATCCGCGCGGCGTTCCTGCACAACCTCGCCGATGCGGCCGTGTCGGTCGCGGTGCTGCTGGGCGGGGCGCTGATCTGGGCCTTCGGCTGGCGCATCGCCGACCCGGTGCTGACGCTGCTGATTTCGGTCGTGATCCTGTGGCACATCCGGGGCGACATGGGGCCGATCCTGCGGATGCTGATGCTGGGGGCGCCCGCAAGCGTGGACACGGGCGCGATCCGCGATGACCTGTCGGCGCAGCCGGGCGTGATCGGGGTGCACCACCTGCATGTGTGGCAGATCGACGAAAAGCGGATGTCGGCGGAACTGCACCTGGTGGTCGCGGACGGCGACGACCCGCACCCGATCCGCCACCGCGTCAAGGCGCGCCTGGCCGATCGCTTCGACATCGCCCATTCGACGGTCGAGATCGAGACCCCGACCACCGGCTGCGCGGACCCCGTGTGCGCCGGATCAGCCGACAACCCGTCCGAGGCGCATCACCACGACGATCATCACGATCACGACCACGACGACGCCACCCACGATCACCACCGCCTGACCGGGATGCGGCACTAGGTCTCCGCGAAGGGCGTCAGATCGTCAGTGACCGTCGTGAACGTGGGTGCGGTCGATCACGAAGCGCTTGTCGCAATAGCCGCATTCCACGAAGCCGCTGGCGGGCGAAATCGCCATCCAGACCAGCGGGTGGCCAAGGCCCATTGCCTCGTCGCCCGCACAGCTGACGCGCCACGACGTCACCACCTGCGTCGCGGGCGCCGGCAGCGGCTCGGCGGCCGGGTCCTGGTTGGTGGACAGCGACTCGTCGGTCGGGGTGGCGTGCGGCATCGCGGCTCTCTTGTGCAAGCGGGCTCGGCCCGGTTTAAGGTTCGTGCCATTCTAGCCAACGCGCCCGCCCGGACAAGGCCGGGCCAGAACGGAAAGACGCGATGCCGATGGATCAAGCCCCCGCCAAGGCGGCGCCCGCCGCAGCATCCGCACGGCGCGCCACCCCGTCGCCCCGCGACGCGATCCGGCTGACCGCGCTGCGCAAGACCTACGCCGCGTCCGGCCGGGCACCGGAGAAACACGCGCTGAAAGGCATCGACCTGACGATCCCGGCCGGGTCGATCTTCGGCCTGCTGGGACCGAACGGCGCGGGCAAGTCCACTCTGATCAACATCCTGGCGGGGCTGGTGAACAAGACGGCCGGAAAGGTCGAGATCTGGGGCTTCGACCAGGACGTGAACCCGCGCCAGTCGCGCGCCGCGATCGGGGTCATGCCGCAGGAACTCAACATCGATCCGTTCTTCACCCCGCGGGCCAGCCTCGAGGTGCAGGCGGGACTGTACGGCGTGCCAAGGGCCGACCGCTGGACCGACGAGGTGCTGGAACTGGTTGGGTTAACCGCGCAGGCCGAAAGCTACACCCGGCAGCTGTCGGGCGGGATGAAGCGGCGGCTGCTGCTGGCCAAGGCGCTGGTCCACAAGCCGCGCATCCTCGTCCTGGACGAGCCCACGGCGGGCGTGGACATCGCGCTGCGCGAGATGCTGTGGACCAACGTGCGCCGCCTGAACGAACGCGGGATGACCGTGATCCTCACGACGCATTACCTGGAAGAAGCGCAGGACATGTGCGACGAGATCGCGATCATCAACCACGGGCAGGTCGTGGCGCATGACAGCACCGCGCGGCTGCTGGGGCGGACGGAAAGCAAGACGCTGGTGATCGACCCCGGCGACTGGGCGGGCGAACTGCCGCCGCTGCCCGAAGGGGCCAAGGGCGAACGGCGGCCCGACGGCACGCTGGCGCTGAGCTATGCCCCCGGCCCGCTACAGGCCGACCAGATCGTGGACCGCCTGCGCGCGGCTGGCGTGCCGATGCTGGACCTGCAGACCGAACAGCCGGATCTCGAGGACGTGTTCCGCCAGCTGACCGGCTGACGTAGCCCCGGGACGCGCCCGCAGGCGGGCGCCTTAAAGCAGCGACACCATCCGGCCCATGTTGTGGCCGCCCATGATATGCACGTGGAAATGGGGCACTTCCTGCACCCCGTGCTCGCCCGCGTTGGTGATCGCGCGAAAGCCCTTGCCGCCTTCGGCCAGCGAAAGCCCCTGGTCTTTCGCCACCTGCCCGACCAGCCGGTTAAAGCTCACGATCTCGGCGTCCGAGGCGTTGACCGCGAAATCGTCGTAGCTGACGTAAGCCCCCTTGGGGATCACCAGCAGGTGAACCTGCGCCTGCGGGCGGATGTCGCGGAACGCAAGCGCATGGTCGTTTTCCGCGACCTTGTCGGCGGGGATCTCGCCGCGCAAAATCCGGGCGAAGATGTTCCGGTCGTCATAGGCGGTCATCGCGGGGCCTCTTGCGGTTGCGTTCAGTCGGCGAACAGGTGGTCGGTCTGGGCCAGCCGCCACGCGGTATCCATGTCGATCCCCATGAACTGCGCCAGCGCCGCCGCGTTCTCGGCGTCGGGCCGGTCGCTTGAAATCGTGTGGAACGAGCCAAGCTCGAGATCGCGGATGCGGTCGGCCTCGTGTTCCAGCGCGCTGCGGACCGATGGGACGAGCCGGTTGATCGTGCTTTCCGCCGCGTCCGCGCGGGCCAGCCCGGTGCGGCCGATATGCCCGCGGACGTAATCGTCGTCGAAGTCGGATTCGATCAGCAGCGCCCGCACCTCGGCCTTGTCGTCGGCAAAGTCCTGCACCAGCCCCAGCGCGGCCGGGTCAAGGCAGATCGCGAGCTGCCGGCTGCCGAACTGGTCGAACAGGATCCGCACCAGCGCCTTGCGGTGGCGTTCCCGCTTTTCGATGGTCTTTTCCACCCCGCCCATGTCCGGCAGCGCCGCGTCCTGTTCGTTGAACAGGTAATCGACGGCGGGGATGGGCGTTTCCCGGCGCACCGCCTCGGTCAGGCGCTTGGCGACGTGCCATTTCTTGCACACGATCATCAGCAGCGTGCGGCCGCGGCCCAGGTTTCCCTCGACCTCCCAGAAGCGTTCGCCGAAGCGGCGGCCGATCCGGCCGCGCTGGGTCAGGAAACGGTGCAGCCCCACCGCCTCGTTCGAGATCGAGAATGCCTGCTGGTCGGCCTGCCACAGCGCGCCGAGCCGCTGGCGCAACTCGATCGCGTCGGTGCTGATCTTGCGCGCGAACAGGAAGTCCTGCCCCAGCAGAAGGTCGTAGTGGTCGTTGTAGAACGTGACCGGCATCCCGTAGTCGGTGAACATCAGGAAGGTGAGCGTGCGCGACCTGATCTCGTTCTTGGGCACGACGTGCGGGACGATGGTCTGGAAGAACGTCTCGTCCGGGATCCAGGTGGTGGCGAAGAACCGCATCACGTCGGGGCGGCTGTCGCAGAAATCCAGCACCTTCTCGATCGTCTGGCGGCGCAGGCACCACCATTGCGACCCGATCATGACCTGGATGTCGCGCGGCACCTCGCGGGTCAGGCCCAGCCGTTTCTGGATTTCGTAGCTGGCGTAGAACAGCTTGGACTGCGTGCGCTCGTTGAACCAGAAGCGGTAGAACAGGCGCTCTTCCTTGAAGCCGGTCTTGATCCAGTCGCTGTCGAAGAAGTCGAAGTTCTCGATGTAGTCCACGTCCTCGTCGTCGAGGAAGGTGTGGGCGTAGACGGCCGTCTTGACCGGCATGCAGTCGCCCGACAACATGTAGAAATGGGTCGCGCGCGGGAACGCCTTGACCGCGGCGCGCACGGCCAGAAGGCTGGCCGCGACCAGTGACCACTCCCCCCAGCCGCATTTCAGGCGCCGGCCCGCGAAGGTGACGCCGGGGTTGTCGCGCAGCGCCGCGTAGATCAGCGCGAAATCCTCGTCGCTCGCGCGCGCGTCGAAGTGGATCGAGACGTAATCGCCGGTATCGGTCAGCCGCCGCGCCTGCGCGATCAGCCCCTTGGGATCCTTGTGGGTCAGCAGGATGAAGGCGATCTTGGCCATTGACGAAAGCCTCTTGCGAGCGCAGCCAGCGGTCGAAAAAAGCCGTCAAGACATTGCTGAACCTGCGGCAATCTGTTTTGTGTGCATAGCGATTTCCCGGGCGGGAGCAACCGGGTTTCAGGCCAGAGGACAACGCGATGAACTTTCCCGGCACGTGGATGACCGAAAGCGGCAGCATGCTTTACCGGGTCGTGCCGAAATGCGCGTGTTCGACGATCGGCCAGGTCATGTTCCATTCCGACAACGGGCGCTACTTCGACGGCGACATCCACGATTCCACCGCCGGAATGCACAAGTGGAACCAGCCCGAAAGCCAGGACCCGATCCGCGCCGCCGCCGCCGGCCACACGGCGCTGAACTTCACCGTCGTCCGCAATCCGTATGCGCGCATCCTGTCGTCGTTCTTCGACAAGATCTGCGGCATCCAGCGCAACGGCAAGCGCTATCGCGGAAACCTCGTTCCGCAGCTGATCCAGCGCTACGGGATCGAGGTCGGCAGCCCCGAGGACGACTTCGATTTCGACCAGGTCAAGTCGTTCCGCCGCTTCCTTCTGTTCGCGCGCGACACCATCCGCTGGCGCCGCCCGATGGAGCCGGACATCCACTGGTCCGCCATGTCGGGCCACATCGCGACCTTCATCGTCAACGGCGGCCGCTACGACAGCATCTTCCCGACCGAGGATTTCAACCCGGGCATGCGCAAGGTGCTGGACCGCGCCCATGTCCGCCACGATCTCGACCTGGAAACGGTGCCCCGCTTCAACGAGAGCGAGGGGCACGGGCCCAAGCGGGCGCACAAGGTCAGCGAGTATTTCGACGACCTGTCGCGGCACCTGATGTGGGAAATCTACAAGAAGGATTTCCAGCTGTTCCGGTACGATTTCGACAACCCCGACAACAAGATGCCGAAGGGCGAGGTGGACCTGGACGAGGTTCACCGGAAGCTGGGGCGTTAGGCGGTCCTGCTGAAGGAAACGGGCCACCAGCCCGTTTCCGGGCGGTCCGTTGACACCGGCACTCCGGAGGGACGCGGCCGACCGGGTGGGTGCGAACGCACCCGCCTGAGGGCGGGCGGGCGCGTCCCGGTCCGCTTTGGGCGGACCGGCGGGTGCATCGAAGGACCGCTGCATGGTTACGCGGTGCAATCGGAAGCAACGTAAATCACCCCGTTATCCGCCGAACCTCGTCCATCACCAAGGCCCGCGCCCGATCCGGCGGCATGTCGGGGTCCAGCACCGCCCGCAGGTAGGCGCCGTCGATCAGCGCGGCCAGCCGGTCGGCTTCGGCCGCAGCGTCGTTCACCAGCGGCCGCAGAGCGTGGATCAGGTTCGACCGCAGGCGCCTGTGATAGACCCGCAGCAGCCGCGCCGCCTGCGGATCGGTCGGCGCCAGCGCATAGAAGTTCAGCCACGCCGACATCGCCGCAAGGTCGAAGTTCCCGCCCGCAAGGCTTTCGTCCACGATCCCGCGCAGCCGCCCGGCCGGCCCGTCCGCCGCCACCAGCGCCGCACGCACCCCGTCACCGTAACGTGACAGGATGTGCCGCATCGCCGCCAGGAAGATGTCGCCCTTCGATCCGAAGTAGTGATGCGCCAGCGCAGGCGACATCCCCGCCTCTCGCGCGATCTGCGCGACGGTCACGTCGAGCGAGCCGGTTCGCCCCACGGTTTCGATTGTGGCATTGATAAGCGCGGCCTTTCGGATAGGTTCGGCCCCAACCTTGGGCATGACTGAACCCTCGCCAGAATCGCGCAGGTTCATCTAGCCCCAAGTTCATTGACGCGTCAATCAAGAAAAGAAGCATCCCATGATCCGCACCTCTCTCGCCCTGATCGCATCCGCCGCGCTGGCGTTCCCCGCCTTAGCGCAGGCGACGCCGGACCCCGCCGCCTGCCACAAGGTCAGCTTCTCGGACGTGGGCTGGACCGACATCACCGCCACCACCGCGTTGACGACCACGGTGCTTGAGGCGCTGGGGTATGAGACCACGACGCAGGTCCTGTCCGTGCCGGTCACGTTCAGCGGCCTGTCGACCGACGACCTCGACGTGTTCCTGGGCCTCTGGCTGCCGACGATGGAGGCGGACGTGGCCCCCTATCGCGACGCGGGCACCGTCGAGCTGCTGGGGACCAACCTCACCGGCGCGAAATACACCCTTGCAACCAACAAGGCGGGCGCGGACCTTGGCATCACGTCGTTCGACGCCATCGCCGCGCATGCTGATGACCTCGACGGCAAGATCTACGGGATCGAGCCGGGGAACGACGGAAACCGCCTGCTGCTGGACATGGTGGCGACCGACAAGTTCGGGATGGGCACCTTCGAGGTGGTGGAATCCTCGGAACAGGGGATGCTGGCGCAGGTGGCGCGGGCGGACGGCGCCGGTGAGCCGGTCGTGTTCCTGGGGTGGGAGCCGCATCCGATGAACAGCCAGTTCCAGCTGACCTACCTGACCGGCGGCGACGAGGTGTTTGGCCCCAATCTCGGCGGGGCCGAGGTGCAGACCGCGACCCGCGCCGGGCTCTCCAGGGACTGCCCGAACCTCGGCCGGTTCCTCGCCAACCTGACGTTCACCCTGCCGATGGAGAACGAGGTGATGGGCCGGATCCTCAACGACGGGCAGGAACCCGGGCGCGCCGCCGGCGATTGGCTGCGTGAGAACCCGCAGGCCGTGACCGGCTGGCTCGACGGGGTGACGACCGCCGATGGCGGCGACGCGGCCGCGGCCGTGACCGAGGCGCTGGCGGAGTGAACGGATGATCCCGGACTGGCTGACCACGGCGCTGACCGAACACAAGATCCCGGTCGGCCAGACCGCGCGGCTGGGGTTCGACTGGCTGCGGGCCAACGCCGCACCCGTGTTCGACGCCGTGGCGGTGGTGCTGGACAGCCTGATCGCCGGCTTTCAGACGGTGCTGGAGTTTCCGCACCCGCTGGTCTTCACCGCACTGGCGATGCTGCTGGCCTGGTTCACCCGCCGCAGCGTCGGGGTCTGCGTCGGCGTGGGACTGGGTTTTCTGTTCATCCTGAACCAGGGCTACTGGGACGAGACGATGCAGTCGCTGACGCTCGTCCTGTCGGCGGCCTTCGTCTGCATGGCCGTAGGCGTGCCGATCGGCATCGCCGCCGCGCACCGGCCACGGCTTTACCGCTGGATGAAACCGATCCTCGACCTGATGCAGACGCTGCCGAGCTTCGTCTATCTGATCCCCGCGATCGTGTTCTTCGGGATCGGCATGGTGCCGGGGCTGATCGCAACGGTGATCTTCGTCCTGCCCGCGCCGATCCGGCTCACGCACCTCGGCATCTCGTCCACGCCCGAGGCGCTGATCGAGGCGGGGCGCGCCTTCGGGGCGACCCGCCGCCAGCTCTTGTGGAAGGTCGAGCTTCCAAGCGCGTGGTCGCAGATCATGGCCGGCCTGAACCAGACGATCATGCTGTCCCTGTCGATGGTGGTCGTGGCAGCGCTGGTCGGCGCGTCGGGCCTGGGCGTGCCGGTGGTGCGGGCCCTGAACAGCGTGAACACGGCGCTCGGGTTCGAATCCGGCATCGTCATCGTGGTGGTGGCGGTGATCCTCGACCACATCCTCAGCGTAAGGCGCGCGGAATGACCGGCGGGGCCAGCGATGCGCGGGACGCGGTGGTGTTCGACCGGGTGTCGGTCGTGTTCGGCGACAAGCCCGGGACGGCACTGCCGCCGATGGATCAAGGGCTGGACCGCGCCGCGATCCGCGAGGCGACCGGGCAGGTGCTGGGCGTCCACGACTGTTCGCTCAGCGTGGCCGAGGGCGAGATCCTCGTCCTCATGGGCCTGTCCGGGTCGGGCAAATCGACGCTGCTGCGGACCGTGAATGCGCTTGCCCCCACAGTGCGCGGCGACGTCCGGCTGCGGACGGCGCGGGCGATGGAGAGGGTAAGCGCCGCCCGGCCAGACGCGCTGCGCCGCATCCGCCTGAACGACGTGGCGATGGTGTTCCAGCAGTTCGGCCTGCTGCCGTGGCGCAGCGTGCGCGAGAATGTGGGCCTGGGGCTGGAGCTTGCGGGCATGACGCGGGCCGCGCGGCGGGCGCGGGTGGACGAACAACTCGCGCTCGTCGGCCTGTCGGACTGGGCAGACCGCAAGGTGGGCGACCTGTCGGGCGGGATGCAGCAGCGCGTGGGCCTTGCCCGCGCCTTCGCGACCCACGCGCCGATCCTGCTGATGGACGAGCCTTTCTCGGCCCTCGACCCCCTCATCCGCACCCGGCTGCAGGACGACCTGCTGGCGATGCAGCGCACGCAGCGGCGCACGATCATCTTCGTCAGCCACGATCTGGACGAGGCGTTCAAGCTCGGCAACCGGATCGCGCTGATGGAGGGCGGGCGCATCGTCCAGGTCGGAACCGCGCGCGAGATCATCCAGAACCCCGTCAGCGACTACGTGCAGGACTTTGTCCAGCACATGAACCCGATCGAGGTGCTGACCGCCGCCGATCTCGCCGAGCCGGGCACGGCCGAAGGGCGCGCCCTGCCCCGCGAACTTCCCGCGCGCGCGGTGATGCAGGCGCTGTCAACCGCCGAGATGCTGCCGGTCGAGGGCGGCGGCCGCGTCACCCGGTCAAGCGTGCTCGCCAGGCTCGTCGATCCGCAGGGCTGACGCGCGACGCCGGGCCAGCTGCGCCTCGCGCCAGGTGATCCAGCTGATTGCGCCGATCATCACCGCGCCGCCCACGATGACCCAGACATCGACGGCTTCCCCGAAGGCGAGGACGCCAAGCAGGTTGGCCCAGATCAGCTGCAAAAACACCACCGGCTGCGTCACGGTCATCGGCGCCGCCTGAAACGCGCGGCTCATGCAGTAATGCGCGGCCGTCCCGAACAGCGCCGCCAGCGCCAGCGCCGCAAGCTGCGGCAAGGTCGGCTGCACCCAGGACAGCGCCGCGAGCGGCGCCAGCCCCACCGTCACCGTCAGCGACATCATCGCCACCACCGTCGCGGCCGGCGCGACGCGCGTCAGCTGCTTGGCGATCAGGTAGGACGAGCCGAAGCACACCGCCGCGCATAGCTGCGCGAGATGCCCGGGTTCGAGATCGCGCACACCCGGCCGCAGCACGATCAGCGCGCCACCCAGCGCCACGCCGATCGCAAGAACGCGCCGCCACCCCAGCCGCTCGCCCAGAAACAGCGCAGCGCCGGCGGTCACGACGATCGGGTTGATGAAGCCGATGGCGGTGACCTCGGCCACGGGGATCCGCGCCATGGCATAGAACCACAGCACCACCGCGCAGACATGGATCGCGCCCCGCAGCACGAACCGGCGCCACACCGGCGCCGGAAAGCCCGTCCGCAGCGCCCGCGCCAGCGGCACCGCAAGGAACAGAAGCCCGAAGACAAAGCGCAGGAACGCCGACTGCGCCGCCGGCAGGTCGTCGCCGATCCACCGGACGGTGCCGTTCACCGCGACGAAGAACAGCCCGGTGACCAGCATCCAGCCGATGCCTGCGAGGTTCGACCGGGTCTGCTGCGGCGGGTAAGCGGCGGTTGCGTCCATGGCCCCTGTTGGCCGTTGCCGGTGCGGGTTGCAAGGGCACCCGCGCCATCCGGGCACCCCGCCCGTCAGCCCGCCAGCACCAGCGTCGCGGCGATGGTCCACATGACCACCCCCACGCCCGCGTCGAGGATCCGCCACGCCAGCGGCCGAGCGAACAGCGGCGCAAGCAGCCGCGCGCCGTAGCCCAGCGAGAAGAAGAACAGGAACGATCCCGTCATCGCGCCGACGGCAAAGGCCAGCCGGTCATCCGACGCGGACGACACCGACCCCAGCAGCACCACCGTATCCAGATACACATGCGGGTTCAGCCAGGTCAGCGCGGCGATGGTGCCGATGGTCGCGGCGAGCGATGGCGGCACGGCCCCTTCCGGGCGCAGCCCCTCGCCGCCGCGCAGGGCGGCGCGGAACGACTTGAACCCGTACCAGATCAGGAACGCGGCCCCGCCCCAGCGCATCGCCGACAGGAACCACGGCGCGCGCTCGGCGATGGCCCCCGCCCCCGCCACGCCCGCCGCGATCAGGATGGCGTCCGACAGCGCGCAGAACGCGCAGACGGCGAAAACATGATGCCGCAGCAGCCCCTGCTTCAGCACGAACGCGTTCTGCGCGCCGATCGCGAGGATCAGCGAAAGCCCGGTCCCCATGCCGGACAGGAACGCGCCGCCGTCGAGCATCCGCGGGTCAGCTCACAGCTGCGCCGCGACGGTCTCGGAAATGTCGAAGTTGCCCGTGACGTTCTGGACGTCGTCGTCATCTTCCAGCGTCTCGATCAGCTTCATCAGCTTGGTGGCGGTCTCAAGGTCCGTCACCTCGGTCGCCGCCTGCGGTCTCCAGACGAGCTTCGCGGTCTCGGATTCGCCAAGCGCGCCTTCCAGCGCGATCGACACCTCGTTGAGGTCGGTGTCGGCGCAGTAGATCCAGTGGCCCTCGTCGTCGGATTCCACGTCGTCCGCGCCCGCTTCCAGCGCCGCCATCATCACCGTGTCGGCGTCGCCGGCCGAAGCGGGGTACATGATCTCCCCCACCCGGTCGAACATGAACGCCACGCTGCCGGTCTGGCCCATGTCACCGCCGTGCTTGGTGAAATAGGACCGCACGTTCGATGCGGTGCGGTTGCGGTTGTCGGTCATCGCCTCGACGATGATCGCGATGCCGTCGGGGCCGTAGCCCTCGTAGCGGATCTCGTCATAGTTCTCGGCGTCGCCGCCTTGCGATTTCTTGATCGCGCGGTCGATCACGTCCTTGGGGACCGAGTTCGACTTGGCTTCCTTCACCGCAAGGCGCAGGCGCGCGTTCTTTTCGGGGTCGGGGTCGCCCATCTTGGCGGCGACGGTGATTTCCTTGGCGAGCTTGGAAAACAGCTTCGACCGGATCGCGTCCTGGCGACCCTTGCGATGCTGGATGTTGGCCCATTTTGAATGGCCTGCCATGAACCTGGTCCTTCGTGGGGCGTATCTGGTGGCGGATGCCGCGTGTGGTCCGCGTTCTAGTCGGCGGGCCGGGCGTGCGCAAGTTGCGCTCAGGCCGCCGCCATGATCTGCCAGCTGACCCCGAAGCGGTCGTTCACCCAGGTGAAGCGCGGCGAAAAGTCGTAGGCATCCAGCGGCATCAGCACCTCGCCGTCCCGGCCGAGGACCCCGGCGATCCGGTCGACCTCGGGGGGCGTCGTCTCGACCACCAGCGACACGGCCGGGGTGAAGTCGAACGCATGCCTTACGGGGCTGTCGAACAGGAACAGGTCCTGCCCGGCGATGGTCATGCGGACGCGGCCCGGCCCCAGCGGTGTCACGCGCAGGTTGGGGAACGCCTCGCGCCACAGCGCGACGGCGTCGTCGAAACCGCCGTGGAACATGAGTTGCGGGGTGAGTTTCGCGGCGCTCGTCATCATTCGAGGCGCGGCCTGCGTTCGTGCGGCAGGTCGTGGCGGACCGGCGCGTCGTGGTCCGCGTGGCGCGGCTCGTCGTCCTGGCGCGTCGCCGCGATCTGCGCCTGCGCCAGCACGAACAGCCGCAGCGCGGTCGCAAGCCCGACCTCGGCCGGGCGCTCGTGGTCGATCCGCGAGATCAGCTGAGCGGGCGTCATGTGCAGGGCGCGCGCCTCGGTCTGCAGCGCGCGCCAGAACGCATCCTCAAGGCTGACCGAAGTGGCGTGCCCGTCAAGGAGCACCGAGCGCTTCACCGGCGCGGTCAGGGGCGGCAGGTTGATGGGCTGCTGCCTTATCATTCGGGGTGATCTGTGCCGCGCGGGCCCGCAGGCTCGATCCGGTGGCTGGCGAGCAGCCGCGCCTCGCGTTCCGCGGCGGTGCCGGCGGCCGCCTTGTCAGCCCGCGACACCCCGAAGCGCGCGGCGTTGGCGTCGCCCTGCCGGCGTTTATCGGCCCGGGCCTTCTGCTTTCGGAACTGCTTGAGGTTCGTGATCTCGGCCATGCCGGTGAACATACGGCATTTTCGCGCAAAAGCCAAAGGCCCACGAGGATGGCGCGAAGGTCACGGCGACAAAAGAAAAAGGACGCGCGAGGTCCCCCTCGCGCGCCCCCGATACCGCTTGCGGCCCGATCAGTCCTCGGGGCCGATCATCAGTTCCGGGCGCACCACGCGGTCGAAGGTTTCCTCGTCCACGTAGCCCAGCGCCACGGCTTCCTCGCGCAGCGTCGTGCCGTTCTTGTGCGCGGTCTTCGCGACCTTGGTCGCCGCGTCGTAGCCGATGGTCGGCGCCAGCGCCGTCACCAGCATCAGCGATTCCTTCATCAGCTTCTCGATCCGCGCGGTGTTCGCCTGCGTCCCCACCACCATGTTGTCGGTGAACGACGACGCCGCGTCCCCCAGCAGCTGCATCGACTGCAGCACGTTGTAGGACATCATCGGATTGTAGACGTTCAGCTCGAAATGCCCCTGCGACCCGGCAAAGCCGACCGCCGCGTCGTTGCCCATGACCTGCGCGCAGACCATCGTCAGCGCCTCGGCCTGGGTCGGGTTCACCTTGCCCGGCATGATCGACGAGCCCGGCTCGTTCTCCGGCAGGATCAGCTCGCCCAGGCCCGAACGGGGGCCCGATCCCAGCAGCCGCAGGTCGTTCGCGATCTTGAACAGGCTCGCCGCGACCGTCTTGAGCGCGCCGTGAAAGAACACCATCGCGTCATGCGCGGCCAGCGCCTCGAACTTGTTGGGCGCGGTCACGAACGGCAGGCCGGTGATGCTGGCGATCTCGGCCGCGATCGCGGTGTCCCAGCCCTTCGACGTGTTCAGCCCGGTGCCGACGGCGGTGCCGCCCTGCGCCAGTTCGTAGATCTGCGGCAGGCACAGGCGCACCCGCTCGATCCCCATGCGGACCTGGTGGGCGTAGCCCGAAAACTCCTGCCCCAGGGTCAGCGGCGTCGCGTCCTGGGTGTGGGTGCGGCCGATCTTGATGATGTCCTTGAACTCGTCCCGCTTGGCTTCCAGCGCGGCGGCGAGCTTGTCGAGGCCCGGAAGCAGCACGTCGCGCGCGACCATGCCGATCGCGACGTGCATCGCGGTCGGGAAGGTGTCGTTCGAGGACTGGCCCATGTTGACGTGGTCGTTCGGGTGGACCGGGGTCTTGGACCCGATCTCGCCACCCAGGATCTGGATCGCGCGGTTCGAGATGACCTCGTTGGCGTTCATGTTCGACTGGGTGCCCGACCCGGTCTGCCAGACGACCAGCGGGAAGTTGTCGTCGAACTTGCCCGCCACGACCTCGGACGCGGCCTGCACCATCGCGTCGCCAAGGCCCCGATCAAGCTTGCCGGTCGCCATGTTCACCTGCGCGGCGGCCTGCTTGATGACGCCGAGCGCGCGGACGATGGCCACGGGCTGCTTTTCCCAGCCGATCGGAAAGTTCTGGATCGAACGCTGGGTCTGCGCGCCCCAGATCTTGTCGGCAGGCACTTCCAGCGGGCCGAAGCTGTCGGTTTCAGTGCGGGTCTGGGTCGGGTTGGGGGCGTCAGTCACGGGCAATCCTCCGGGGCCGGTGGGCCGTCGGCGGGCCCTGCGTGCGATTGGCCGCGTTCTAGGCAAGCGGCCCGGGTTTGGCAACGGATCGGCGGGGATGCCGGATCGGCACCGGGCGGGGCCGCGCCCCTACTTGCGCCACTTGTCCAGCGACACGACCTCGGCCCCCGATGCGGGCGGCGCGTCGCCCGGGGACGCCTCGTCGGGCGCCGGGTCCGCTTCACCCTCGTCATCGTTGTCGTCGCCGTCGTCGTCGCTGTCCTGCGTCTCGAAGCGCAGGCCGAACTCGACCGAGGGGTCCACGAAGGTGCGGATCGCGTCGAAGGGGATCACCATCGGTTCGGGCGAGTTGCCGAAGTTGAGCGTGATCGAGAACCCCTCGTCGGTGACGACCAGGTTGTCGAACCAGTGCTGGATCACGATCGTCATCTCGTCGGGATAGCGGTCGCGCAGCCAGTCGGCCATCTCGACGCCGTCCTCGCGCGTGTCGAAGGTGATGAAGAAGTGGTGCTCGCCCGGCAGACCGTTGTCGGCGACGCCCTGAAGCACGTCCGCGATCAGCCCCTGCATCGCACGGTGCATCATCGCGCCATATTCGATTTCAGACATCGCCAACCTCGTTCCTCTTCCCGCGCCAGCATAGGGATTGGGGCGGGCTTGAAAAGCCCCGTGGGGGATGGCGCTGCACGTGCCGCGCGTCAGCGGACGTGCAGGCGAAGCGGCCGGAACGGATCGCGAAAATACAGGGAATGGCGCGGTTGACGGGGCTCGAACCCGCGACCCCCGGCGTGACAGGCCGGTACTCTAACCAACTGAGCTACAACCGCGCAGACCACCCCGATCCGATCGGAGTGGGCGGGGTTTACGAGCCGGGATTGCCCGCGTCAAGCCGATTGCGCGGGGCGGCACGAAGAAAGTCGTGGCCGTCGCCGGACATGCGCGAATGGCGGCGTGGCCGGGGAATGCAAAAGGGCCCCGCGCGATGCGGGGCCCTTTCACGGTCGATCTTGTGCGATCAGTTCGCGGGCGCGGTGTAGGGGGGCAGATCCTTCACCTGCTCGGCGGTCGTGCCGACATAGACCCGCAGGTCCGAGCCGTCGGCGTTGCGCTGCAGCGAGACCTGGTCGAACGGATAGGCCACGTCGCGTTCGCCGATCCCCAGGAAGCCGCCGACCCCGACGATCACCTGCTGGATCTGGCCCGACGGGTCGGCGACCACATCCTTGACCTCGCCGATGTCCTCGTCGCCGGCGGCGTAGACGTCGGCGCCGGTCAGTTCGTCACCCGCGACCTCGCCGGCGGGCACGGATTCGTAGCCTTCGCGCACGACCACGTCGGTCGCCATGACCGGCGCGCCATCGACGCTGCGCAGGCCATGGCGCCGGACGAACTCAGTGAGGAAGCCGTCGCCGGGGATCAGGACCTCGGCACCCATGGCGAGCAGCATGCAGCTCTTGGACAGGTCAACGCGGGGAATGTCGACGAGG
>ERZ500994.206-NODE-206-length-19188-cov-5.918518_pt1 | contig 19188 bp, 17 predicted proteins | sample MGYA00248878_ERZ500994 | MGnify/ENA primary metagenome ERZ500994 (study PRJEB25958, sample SAMN03398533) | human skin metagenome | study: EMG produced TPA metagenomics assembly of the Human Skin Microbiome Metagenome (human skin metagenome) data set. | reverse complement strand
CATCGCGCTGCTCTTCTCGCAGTCGGAACTGATCCGCACATTCGGCGAGGCCGGTCTGCTGGCGACGATCGTGGCGCTCGTCGCCGTCCTGACGCTGGTTCCGCTACTCGGACTTCTGCTGGTGCGGACCAACGACGCCTTCGCGACCAAGATGGCGCATAGCGACACCGGCGTGAACGCCTTGCGGAGTTTCTGCGCCTGGATCGCGGCGCGGATGACGGCGCATCCGGCCATCTATTCGGCGATCGCGGTGCTGGTCGTCGCCGGCCTCGCTCTCGTCTACGGACATCTTCAGCCGCGCTACCGCCTGGCCGATCAGGTGCCCGACAAGGATCAGGCCGTCTCGGCCAGCGCGCGGCTCGACAAGGAACTGACCGGCGCCAATCCGATCGACGTGCTGATCGAATTTCCGCCCAATGCGTCGCTCTACGATCCGCAGACGCTCGACGTGATCGCGCAGGTCCATGCCAGCGTCGAACAGGCAGCCGGCGTCGGCAATGTCTGGTCGCTCGAAACCTTGCGTCGCTGGCTCACCGAGAAAATGGGCGTCTCCGACGTCGCAACGCTGAAGACCTATGTCGACGTCCTGCCGAAATTCCTGACGCGCCGTTTCGTGGCGCAGGACCAGAAATCGGTCGTCGTGTCGGGACGCATTCCGGATTCCGACGCCAGCGACCTGTCGCCGATCGTCGACAAGCTCGATCACGCGCTCAACAGTGTGCGGCAGGCCCATCCCGGCTATACGATCTCGGTGACCGGTCTTGCCGTGATCGCCGCGCGCAACAGCGCCGAGATGATCGGCCGGCTTAATCAGGGCCTGACGATCGAGATCGTTTTCGTCGCGGCTTTCATCGGTCTGGCGTTCCGGTCGCCGCTCGTCATGCTGGCGAGCATCATGCCCGGCATCTTCCCGGTGCTCGCGGCGGGCGCGCTGCTCTGGGTCACGGGCCTGGGTCTGCAATTCTCGTCGATCATCGCGCTGATCGTGTCCTTCGGCCTTGGCCTGAGCGCCACGATCCACTTCCTCAACCGCATGCGGCTCGAGGAGAAGCCCGGCGAGCCGCCGGGCGTCGCGGTGGAGCGCGCGACGGTCCTGATGGGGCCGGCGCTGATCCTGACGTCGATCGTGCTCGCCTGCGGTCTGGCGATCACCGTCTTCTCGGATTTGCCGTCCCTGCGGATTTTTGGCTGGCTCAGCGCCTTCGCGATGATCGCGGCCTTGGTCGCGGACTTCCTGATCCTGCGGCCGACCATGACCTTGTTGCGGATGGCGGCGCGCCGACTGCGAGGGCAGGCGGTCTGAGCGCCTGTTCGGGTCAGTTCTTCTTCAGGGCGAGCGACACGCTGGAAACGTCGCCGCCGTTGACGCGGATCGATACGCTCTGGCTGTTGCCGCGCGTGCCGATGCTGAGTCCTGCCGCAAAAGTCGGACTGATGATCTGGGCGGTAATATCCGCGCCCCTGATCTGACCCCTGACCTGCCCGCTGACGCCGCGGGACGTCTCGGTCCAGGTGCCGACGACGGCATTTCCGTTCAGCGCAACATTGGACTGGATGTCGACGCGGTAGCTGTCGCTGGCGCACCGGAGCTCCTGCGTCGCGGACGCCCCGCCGCCGCCGACATTATAGTTGGCGCGGCAACGCAGCCTTTCGGTGTTTCCGTTGGACATCACGATCGTCCCGCCGCCGCTCCAGGAGCCTGCGAGCGCAGCAAATCCGTCGGCCGAGGCTGGACCGGACAGGCAGACAGCCGCGGCCGCGACAACGGCGAAACGCATCAGGTTCGACTGGCCCAGTGACGACACGTGAGTCCCTCCGGTACGGGCGATAACGACAGGCAAACGCGCCGCCCCGTCGCGCATCCGCCGCCCGTAACTATCCGCAGCTCCGAAGGTTGCGGGAATTCAGGCCGTGCCGATATGGTTCGCCCCCAGCGGCTCGGCAAGCGGGGTCGCAAGCGGCTTGGCGAGTTTGCCGGCGAGTGCGTCGTCGATCAACCGCCGCGTGTTGTCGAGCCCGTAGAGGGCGGCGAACGAGCCGAAACGCGGGCCGCGCTCCTCGCCGAGCAGAACCTGATAGAGCATGTTGAAAAAGTCGTTCGATACGCCCGGCCGCTCGGGCGTCGCGCCTTTCGCCGTCAGCGTCTGGTAGCGCGGCACGGTGCGGGCGAGATCGTAGAGCGTGGTCTGGATGTCCTCCGGTGATGAACCTGGAGGCAGACTGGCGAGAAGTTCGGCAAGCCGGCGCAGGACCACGCGCTCCTCGTCGTCCGGCGCGCGGTAGCGCTTCGCGGGCAGGACGAAGTCGCGGAAATAGGCCGTCGCATAGCGCACCATCGCATCGAGGCGCGGATGGGTCTGCGGCGACGCGCTCGGCGCATAGCGCTGGAGGAAACTCCAGAGCACCGCCGGGGCGTCGCTGTTGGCGACGCTGGCGAGGTTGAGCAGCATCGCGAAAGAGACGGTCTCGTTGTTGCCGAGCGCTTCCGGCGTCGGCGGGACACCGTTGTGCAGGTGCCAGACCGGATTGCCCAGCCGTTCCTTCCAGCTCTGGCGCGGATAGGCGGCGAGGAACGTCCCATAGTCGTCCACGGCGCGCGGGATGACGTCGAAGAACAGCCGCTTCGCCGCGATCGGGCGCGCGTACATGAAGACCGAAAGGCTCTCCGGGCTCGCATAGGTCAGCCATTCGTCGATGGTGAGGCCGTTGCCCCTCGACTTCGATATTTTCTGTCCCTTCTCGTCGAGGAAGAGCTCGTAGTTGAAGCCCTCCGGCGGCGTGCCGCCGAGGGCGCGCACGATCTTTCCGGAGAGTTTCACCGAGTCGATGAGATCCTTGCCGGCCATCTCGTAGTCGACGCTGAGTGCGTACCAACGCATCGCCCAGTCGGGCTTCCATTGAAGCTTGCAGCGGCCGCCCGTGACCGGCGTCTCGAAGCGTTGACCCGTCGCCGGATCGGTCCAGGTGATCGTGCCCGCCGCCGCATCGTGGCCGTCGAGCGGCACCTGCATGACGATGCCGGTCTCGGGATGGATCGGCAGGAAGGGCGAATAGGTCGACGCGCGCTCCTGCCGCAGAGACGGAAGCATGATCTCCATCACGGCATCGTAGCGGGCGAGCATGTGCAGCAGCGCTGCGTCGAACCGGCCGGACGTATAATAATCCGTCGAGGAGGCGAACTCGTATTCGAAGCCGAAGGCGTCGAGAAAGGCGCGCAGCCGCGCATTGTTGTGCGCGCCGAACGAGGCATGCGCGTCGCCGAACGGGTCGGGGATCTTCGTCAGCGGCTTGCCGAGATGCTTTGCCAGCATCTCGCGGTTCGGCACGTTGTCGGGCACCTTGCGCAGCCCGTCCATGTCGTCCGAGAAGGCGAGCAGGCGCGTCTTCACGCGGCCCTGCGTCAGCGTCTCGAAGGCATGGCGGACCATCGTCGTGCGCGCGACTTCGCCGAACGTGCCGATATGGGGGAGGCCCGACGGGCCGTAACCTGTCGAGAACAGCACCTCGTCCTTCGGATTCTTCTCGAGACGGGCGACGAGTTTACGGGCTTCCTGGAAGGGCCAGGCCGGCGAAACGCGGGCGGCGTCGAGGAGCGTGTCGGGAACGGGGGCGGCTGCTGCGGACATGCACGTCGTATGGGGGAGGCGCGGGCCGCCGTCCAGCCTGCTGCGCGCGGATCACATCATCTTGCGCAACTGGGCGATATTCTCGGCCTGTGGCCGGTCCAGATTGAACGCGGCGACGAACCGGCCGGACTTGTCCATCAGATAGACCAGCGCGCTGTGGTCCATCGTGTAGTCGCCGTCCTTGCCCGGCACTTTCTTGGCGTAGACGCGATAGCCCTTGAGCATGGCGTCCAGGGCGTCGCGGTCGCCGGTCAGGCCGAGGATATGCGGATCGAAGCTCGAAAGGTAATCCGCCATGACGGCCGGCGTGTCGCGCTCCGGGTCCACCGTCACGAAGACGGCGTTCGCGCCGGGCTCCGGCCCCATGGCGCGAAGCAGTTCCGAAATCTGGAAGAGGGTGGCCGGGCACACGTCCGGGCAATGCGTATAGCCGAAGAACATCAGGGTCGGTTTGCCCTCGAGCGTCTTCTCGGTGACGGTTTTTCCGTTCTGCGCCGTCAGCGAGAACGGGCCGCCGATCCCGGGAAAGGCCGACGGCGCGGACCCGAACGAGAACCAGGCCGCCAAGCCGAGGACTACGGCGACGACACAGAGCGCCAGAGGGAGCAGGCGGCGAAGCGACGGGGGCGTTGCGGTCATGGCTCAGCTATCCGGTCGAGGGCAATGGGGGCCCTCCGGCTCGCGAAAGGCATCGCGCGCGGCGGAGTTCAATCATAGCCGGAAAGGCGGTTCAACGGGACACGGGGTCGCGAGACATTGATTGTGGCCGCGCGAGTCTTACCTCCAGCGGCCACTGAGTTGCTGAGAGGCGTTGATGCCGCAGACGGAACCGCTTTCGCAAACATGCCCAAGCTTGCGCGACCAGCTTTTCGAAACCCGGCGTCATTCCCTGGACCTCGCCGCGCCCTTGTCCCCGGAGGATCAGGTCGTGCAGCCGTTCGAGGACGCCAGCCCGACCAAATGGCATCTCGCCCATGTGACGTGGTTCTTCGAGACCTTCGTCCTCGGGCCGCACTGTCCCGGCTATCGCGTCTTCGATCCCCGGTTCGGCTATTGCTTCAACTCCTATTACGAGAGCGAAGGCGCGCGCCATCCGCGCCCGCAGCGCGGTCTTCTGACACGCCCGACGCATGACGAAGTGCTGGCCTATCGCGCGCATGTCGACGAGCATCTCGCGCGGATGTTCGACAGCGGTCTGGCGGACGAAAGCGAGCCAGCACGGCTCATCGAGATCGGCATCCATCACGAGCAGCAGCACCAGGAACTGCTGATGACCGACATCCTCGCGCTGTTCGCGCGAAGCCCCATCCGTCCGGCCTATCGCGAACGTCCGCCCATCGTCGATGCGGCCGAGGCCGCGCCCATGGGATTCATCGACCATCGGCGCGGCATCCAGCCGATCGGCGCGCGGGACGGTTATGCCTGGGATAACGAATATCCGCGCCACGACGCGCTGGTTCATGGTTTTTCGCTCGGCGATCGTCTCGTCACCAATGGAGAATGGCTTGATTTCATCGCCGACGGCGGCTATCGCGCGCCTTTGCTGTGGCTGGCAGACGGCTGGGCCAAGGTGCAGGCCGACAGCTGGCAGGCGCCGCTGTACTGGGAACAGCATGACGGCCGGTGGCTATCCACGACGCTCGAAGGTTTCCAGCCCGTGGAGCGCGCCGCGCCGGTGACGCATGTCAGCTATTTCGAAGCAGACGCCTTCGCGCGCTGGGCCGGCGCACGCCTGCCGACAGAATTCGAATGGGAAAGCGCCGCCGCCGATCTTCCGGTCATGGCGTCCGACGCCTTGCGTCCGCGACCGTCGCGGGGGCCGACCGGCACGCCCCGGCAGATGTTCGGCGAGGTCTGGCAGTGGACCGGCAGCGCCTATCTTCCCTATCCGGGCTACCGGCCGCCGGCCGGCGCGCTTGGCGAATACAACGGCAAGTTCATGGTGTCGCAGCAGGTTCTGCGCGGTTCCTCCTGTGTCACGCCCGCCGCTCATGCCCGCGCGAGCTACCGCAACTTCTTCTATCCCTGGCAGCGCTGGCAGTTCACCGGCGTGCGTCTCGCGAAGGATATTCCTTGATGCCGTTCGATGCGCGTAACGCCTCGCTCGCCGACCCCGTCAATCGGGATTTCGCCGCCGAGGTTCTGAAGGGCCTGTCCGCCGCCGACAAGAACCTGCCCTGCCGCTTCTTCTACGACGCGGTGGGGAGCGAGTTGTTCGAGGATATCACGCGGACGAAAGACTATTATCCGACCCGCACTGAGACGGCGATCCTCCGTGCGCATGCGAGCGACCTCATGGCGGGCGCCGCCGGCGCCGTCCTTGTCGAGTTCGGCTCGGGGTCGAGCACAAAGACGGAGCTTCTGCTCGATCATGCGCGCGATCTGTGCGCCTATATACCCATCGACGTCTCGCCGACGGCGCTGGAAGGAGCAGTCCGCCGTCTTGGCGAGCGGTTCCCCCTTTTGCCGGTCAAGCCGGTCGTTGCGGATTTCACCACATCCGTCCAATTGCCTGCGGATTGCGCCGATGCCCCTCGCATCGGCTTTTTTCCCGGTTCGACGATCGGCAATTTCTCGCCGTCCGAGGCGCAGGCGCTTCTGCGCACGATGGCCGTGACGCTCGGTCACGGCGCGCGGCTGATCCTCGGCGTCGATCTGCGGAAGGACGCGCGCCGCCTCGTCGCCGCGTACAACGACGATGAAGGCGTGACCGCCGCCTTCAATCTCAATCTGCTGGCGCGGATCAATCGCGAACTCGGCGGCGCCTTCGATCTGCAGTTCTTCCGGCATGAAGCGATCTGGAATCCCGTTGCTGGCCGGGTGGAGATGTATCTGATCAGCGAGCGTCAGCAGACGATCGAGGTTCTCGGGCAGCCGTTCCAGTTCCGTGCCGAGGAGCGGATCCACACGGAGAACTCCTACAAATACACGCTCCAGGGCCTGGGCATGACGGCGGGGGCGGGCGGATGGAGCATCCGGCGGACCTTCCTCGACGCCGACGGCCTGTTCGCGGTCGCGGAACTGACCGCAGCCTGACGGCGGCTTCGCGCTCCGTCTGGCATGTTTCTTGATCCCCTCGCCATGATGCGCGTAGGCTGTTGGCCGAAGCGAGCGAGGGACCCTGATGTCGAACGTATTTTTCCGTCCGTTTTCTGCGCGACGAAGCCTGGCCGGCGTACTGGCTGGCGTCGCCTTGTCGGCATCGGCGTCGATCTGCGCACCGGTCCATGCCCAGACCGTGCGGGCGGTAATGCAGTCGGACGTAAAGATCCTCGATCCGATCTGGACGACTGCCTATATCACGCGCAACTTCGGCTACATGATCTTCGATACGCTGTTTGCGCAGGATTCGAAGCTCGAGACGCAGCCGCAGATGGCCGAGGGCTACGAGGTCTCCCCCGACAAGCTGACCTATACGATCAAGCTGCGCGACGGCCTTCTCTGGCATGACGGCGCGCCCGTTACCGCCGAGGATTGCGTCGCGTCGATCAAGCGCTGGGGCGCGAAAGACGCGCTGGGACAGAAGATGCTCTCGATCGTCGACTCGATGTCGGCGTCCGATCCGAAGACGATCGTCATCAAGCTGAAGGAGCCGTCCGGGCTTCTCATCTTCGCTCTCGGCAAGCCGTCGTCCAACACGCCGTTCATGATGCCGGCGCGCATCGCCGCGACCGATCCGAACACGCAGATCTCCGAATTCGTCGGCTCCGGACCCTTCGTATTCAAGAAGGACGAATGGAAGCCCGGCGACAAGGTCGTTTTCACGAAATTCGACAAGTACAAACCGCGCGCCGAGCCGGCGTCCGGACTCGCCGGCGGCAAGGTCGCAAAGGTCGATCGCGTCGAATGGCTCGCGATCAGCGACATGCAGCAGGCGGTCAATGCAATGTCGGCCGGCGAGATCGACTTCATGGAGATTCCGCCCCACGATCTCCTGCCGATCATCAAACAGGAATCGGGCCTCAAGATCATCGAAGCGCCCTTCGGCGCGCAATATACGTTCCGGTTCAATTCGACCCAGCCGCCCTTCGACAATCCGAAGATTCGCAAGGCCGTCTGGTACGCGCTCAATCAGGAGGACTTCCTGAAGGCGACGATCGGAGATCCCCACTACTACAAGACTTGCAAGAGCTTTTATCCCTGCGGTTCGCCAATGGGGACGGAAGCCGGAATGGAAGGCTTGCTGACGTCGAATTTCGCGAAATCGAAGGAGCTTCTGAAAGAAGCGGGCTATGACGGCAAGCCGATCGTCCTGATGCAATCGACCGATCTGCCGACCCTCACCAATCTTGCGCCTGTCGCCAAGCAGTTGCTGGAGAAGGGCGGCTTCACCGTCGACATGCAGTCGATGGACTGGCAGACGCTGGTCGCTCGCCGCGCCAAGAAGGAAGGCTGGAACGCCTTCCTGACCGCATGGGTCGGCGCGGACATCCTCAATCCGCCGATGATGGGTTTCATGAACGCCTCCTGCGAGAAGGCGCTGCCGGGCTGGCCCTGCGACGCGGACCTCGAGAAAATCCGCGCCTCGTTCCTCGGCGCGCCGGATCTCGCCGCGCAGAAGGCCGTCGCCGTCGAGGCGCAGAAGAAGGCCATCGACATTTCCACGCACATTCCGCTCGGCGAATATTTCCAGCCGTTTGCCGCGCGCAAGGTCATCGACGGCGTCTTGCTCACTCCCGTGCCGGTGTTCTGGAACATGACTAAGAAGTAAGCGCCGCAGTACGAGGCACCGACCCATGGCCGGATATATCCTGCGGCGTATCATCGCGACGATACCGGTCATGTTGATCGTTGCCGTCGTCGTCTTCCTGATGCTGCGGCTGACGCCCGGCGATCCTGCTGCAGTGATCGCCGGGGACAACGCCAGTCCGGCCGACATCGCGATGATCCGCAAGTCGCTCGATCTCGATCAGCCGATCCTCTACCAGTTCATCCACTGGCTCGGCGGCATCCTCACCGGCGATTTCGGTCAGAGCTTCTTCTTCAAGAAGAGCGTCGCATCCCTCATCGCCGACCGTATCGAGCCGACCCTGGCGCTTGCGGTCGGAACGATCCTCATCGCCGTGGCGATCGCCGTCCCGCTCGGCATCCTCGCGGCGGCGCGGCGCGGCAGCCTGCTGGACCGCGTTGTGATGGGCTTCAGCGTTCTCGGCTTCTCCGTCCCGGTCTTCGTGATCGGCTACGCGCTCGACTATCTATTCGCCATCAAGCTGGGCTGGCTGCCCGTGCAGGGCTATCAGCGCCTTGCCGACGGGTTCGGCGGCTTCCTGCTGCGGCTGATCCTGCCGTGCATGTCGCTGGCGATCGTCTATATCGCGCTGATTGCCCGCATGACGCGCACAAGTCTGCTGGAGGTTCTCGGCGAGGACTACATCCGCACGGCGAAGGCGCATGGCCTCGGCCGCACCGCCGTGCTCGTGAAACATGCCCTGCCGAATGCGGCGGTGCCGATCGTCACGGTCATCGGTCTCGGCATCGCCGTGCTGATCGGCGGCGTTGTCGTCACGGAATCGGTCTTCGCCATTCCGGGTCTCGGCCGGCTGACCGTCGATGCCGTTCTGGCGCGCGACTATCCGACGGTGCAGGCCGTCATCCTGCTGTTCTCGATCATCTACGTCCTGGTGAACCTGATGATCGACATCGCCTATACCGCTCTCGATCCGAGGATACGCTATTGACCGCGGCACTCGAGGCGCCGGTTCCCGCCGTCCGGAAACGCCGCACCGGCGACCCTGCGATCGTCATTCCCGCCGTTCTGCTCGGCCTCATCGCCCTGATCGCGATCGCCGCGCCGCTGCTCGACACGATCGATCCGGTGGCGATCAATCCGACCATGCGCAACAAGCTGCCCGGCGTCGTCGAGACATTGCAGCTCGCCGATGGCGCGACGCGGCGCTTCACGCACTGGATGGGCACCGACAGCCTCGGCCGCGACGTCTACAGTCGCGTGCTCTACGGGGCGCGCATCTCGCTGGCGGTCGGCGCGCTGGTCTCGGTCGTCTCGATCGGCATCGGCCTCGTCATCGGTCTTCTGGCCGGCTATCTGCGCTGGCTCGACAGTATCGTCATGCGGCTCATGGACGGGTTGATGGCGATCCCGCCGATCCTGCTGGCGATCGGCGTGGTGTCGCTGTCGCGCGCGGGCCTCACCGCCGTCGTCGTCGCCATCGCCATTCCGGAGATTCCCCGCGTCGTGCGGCTGGTGCGGTCGATCGTCCTCACGATCCGCGAGGAGCCTTACGTCGAGGCGGCCGTGACGGCCGGCACGCCGCTCGTCCCGCTGCTTTGGCGGCACGTCCTGCCGAACTGCATCGCGCCGCTGATCGTTCAGGCGACCTTCGTCTGCGCGTCGGCGATCGTCGTCGAGGCGATCCTGTCCTTCCTCGGCGTCGGCATTCCGCCGGAAGTGCCGAGCTGGGGCAATGTGATGGCGGCCGGGCGGCAATATTTCCGGCTGTTCCCCGGGCAGATCCTGTTTCCCGGTTTCTTCCTCGCGGTCACGGTGCTGTGCGTCAACGTCCTGGGTGACGCCCTGCGCGATCGCCTCGATCCGAAACTGAGGCGCCGGGTATGAGTGAGATGCAAGAGAGCGGCGCGCAGGTTCTGGCGATCGATCGCCTGACCGTCGAACTGCCGCCGGGGTCCGACCGCCGGTACGGGATCGAGGATCTTTCGCTGACCGTCGGCGCGGGCGAGATCGTCTGTGTCGTCGGCGAGTCCGGATCGGGAAAATCGATCAGTTCCTTTTCGGTGATGGGTCTGCTCCCGTCCGAGGTGAAGCCGGTCGCGGGGTCGATCAGGCTGGAGGGCGAGGAACTCATCGGCACGACGGAGGCCCGCTATCGCGCGCTGCGCGGCTCGCGCATGGCGATGATCTTCCAGGAGCCGATGACGGCGCTCAATCCCGTCCTCACCATCGGGGACCAGATCGAGGAAGTGCTCACGGTCCACACCAGCATGAGCGCGGCGGAGCGTCTCAAGCGCGTGCGCGAAACGATCGCATCCGTGCATCTGCCAGACCCCGACGGCATCATGAAGGCGTTCCCGCACCAGATGTCGGGCGGACAGCGCCAGCGCGCGATGATCGCCGGCGCGCTCGTACTTGATCCGGCGCTGCTGATCGCCGACGAGCCGACGACCGCTCTCGACGTCACGACGCAGGCGCAAATCCTGAAGCTGATCTCGGAGCTTCGCGCGCGGCGCGGCACGGGCGTCCTTTTCATCACCCACGATTTCGGCGTCGTGGCGGATATCGCCCATCGTGTCGTGGTGATGCGGCAGGGCCGCATCGTCGAACAGGGACCGGCGGACGACGTGTTGCGGCGGCCGCAGCATCCCTATACGAAAATGCTGATCGACGCCGTGCCCGGCATGGATCCGCCAGTGCGGGCGTCCAAGGACGGCGAGCCGGTCGTTCTTCGCGCGCGCGGACTGACCAAGACCTATACGTCGGGCGGGCTGTTCCAGAAGAAGCGCATCGTCGAGGCGGCGAAGGACGTCGATATCGATCTGCGGCGTGGCGAGACGCTGGGCATCGTGGGCGAATCCGGATCGGGAAAATCGACCGTCGCGCGCATGCTCGTGCGGCTCGTTCCGCCGACCGGCGGCAACATGATCCTGTCGGGCTCCGCCGGACATGGAACCGGCGCCGACATCGATTATGCGAAATTGCCGGAGCGGCGGCTGCGGCCGGTGCGGCAGCGCGTCCAGATCGTCTTCCAGGATCCTTACCGCTCGCTCAACCCACGCCGGACCGTCGAGGATGCGCTGGTCGAGGCGCCGATGAACTACGGGGTTTCGCGGCAGGATGCCGTGCAGAAAGCGCGCGATCTGCTCAGCCTCGTCGGACTGTCGCCGGAAGCGCTGGCGCGCTATCCGCACCAGTTTTCCGGCGGCCAGCGCCAGCGTCTGTGCATTGCCCGCGCGTTGATGGTCGATCCCGATCTGCTGATCGCGGACGAAGCCGTCTCGGCGCTCGATGTCTCGGTGCAGGCGCAGGTTCTCGAACTTCTGGACGATCTGCGGGAGCGGCTGCATCTGGCGCTGGTGTTCATCACGCACGATCTTCGCGTCGCCGCGCAGATCTGCGACCGGATCGCCGTAATGCAGCGCGGGCGCGTGGTCGAGACGGGCGTCACCCGCGATGTCTTCGCCGCGCCGCAGAACGCCTATACGAAGGCCTTGTTCGCGGCCGCGCCGGGCCGGATTTTCAGCGGCCCTCGTCCCGGCGAAGCGACGGAGCCGGAAACGGCGCCCGCGTGAACGCCGGCGCGCGTCAGTCCGTCAAAACGATCTTCGGATCCCCGCACAGATCGATCTGGCCTTCGTCGCTCGCATCGGCGAAGGCCCATCGCGCGACATAGGCGCAGCCTTTCGCACCCGTCAGCTTGAGCGTCTTCGTTTCGCCGGGCGCGATCGGCTCCTCCAGTTTCAGGACAGGCTTGCGCGGTGGCTTCGGCTTCGCGCCGGCTTTCGGCGTGGGCTCGATGAAAACGATCTCGAACGAATTGAGCGCGACCTTGCGGCCGTTCTCGATGGAGATTTCGGCCGGCGGTTTCTTCGCTTTCGGTGCGGCCTGCGCGTTCATCGCGAGCAGGAACGGGATTGCTCCCGCGAGCCCGACGAGGGTCTGTGCGATCATATGCATTCTTCAACCTCGACGCCGGATCGGCGAAACCGGCGCAGGATAGAGAACACGCGGGAAAAGAAAACCGCTCAATGAGCCGCGTCCCAGGTGACCGGCAGGTTGAGCAGACCGCGGAAGGCCCAGCCGCCGATCCGCACCGGCTCGCCGTCCCGCATGCGCAGATTGCGAAGGCGCGCGAAAATCGTCGGCAGCGCCACATCGGCGATCATCGCGCGCGACGCCCATGCGCCCGCGCAGAAATGCGGCCCCGCGCCGAAGGCAATGCTTTTCGAGGCGTCCCGCGTCAGGTCGAATATGTCGGGGCGTTCGAAGTGGGCCTCGTCGCGATTGGCGGAGCTGAACATGAGGAACACGCGATCCTCGGGCGCGAAATCGACGTCCCGGATCGTCCAGGGTTTCGCGATGCGGCGGGGCGACATGCCGATCGGCGAAATCCAGCGGGCATATTCCTCGAAGACCTGCAGCCACGTGACCTTGCCGGCCTGCACGAGCGCAAGCTGCTCGGGGTGGGTGAGCAGCGCCCAGACCGTTCCGGAGATCGCGTCGCGCGGCTCGTTCTGGCCGCCGCTGATCGCCAGCTTGATGTTGGCGCGGATGCCGTCCATCGGCATGCCGGCCTCCAGCATCACGCTGAGAAGGCTGGAGTTCGGTTCCTTGCGGACGACAGGGAGCATTTCGTCGATCGCCGTGTCGATGCCGGCCGTCGCATCGTTGCAACGCTTTTCGATCGCGGGATCGCCGGTGTAATTCGCGATGCCGTCGATCATCGCCTGCGACCAGGCGTCCATGTCCTGGAAGCGCATGTTGGTGAGGCCGGTGATCGTCTTCAGGCATTCCGCCGAGAAGGGGAGTGCGAAGGAGGCGCAGAAATTCGCGCCATCCTCCGGCCGCAGCGACGCGATGATGCGATCCGCGTGATCCTGAAACTGGGCCGTCCAGTGCGATCTGACGGTGCGCGGCGAGACGGATGGAAAGATGACCTTGCGTTCGGCCATGTGCTCATCGCCGTCCTTGCGCATGAGGTTGTGGCCCATCAGCCTGTTCATCAGGCCCTGCGGCTGATGCGAGCTGAAGACGTCGATCTTCTTTTCCGAGACGAAGATGTCGTCGCGCGATGCGAGGACCGTCGCGCCGAGCTGTGGGATAAACGCGATCGGCGCGTCGCGCCGTAGAGTGGCGAGCGTGGGGTAGGGGTCGTTCCAGAACGACGGAACGTCGATGTCGACGTGGGGAGCGGTGCTCATTTCACTTCCTTGCCGGTCATCGCGGGTTGGTGTGCACGCAGGTCATTTCACGAGAGGGCAATTGCCCTCTTTCAACGGGCGGAACGCCTGCTCTGCGGGAATCGTGGCGGCGACCGAATAAAGATCCCAGCGTTCCTTCGATTCCTCCGGTTTCTTGACCTGCAGAAGATAGAGGGGCCGCATCACCCGGCCGTCTTCGCGGATCCGACCGTCCTTCGTCGCGAAGTCGTTGATCGGCAATTCGCGCATCTTGGCGGCGACCGCGTCCGCATCGCGCGTGCCGGCCGCCTTCACGGCCTTGAGGTAATGGGCAACCGCGCTGTACGACATGGCCGGATCCCAGTCCGGCGGATGACCGATTTTCGCCTCGAAGCGCTTCGAGAACGCCCGCGTTTCGTCGTTGAGGTTCCAGTAGAAAGGATTGACGAGAAGAAGGCCCTGGGCGGTCTTCAGCCCGATGCTCTGGATATGTTCCAGGAACATCACATAGGCCGCGAATTGCGCGCCGTTCGCAGTGAGACCGAACTCGACCGCCTGCCGGATCGCGTTGACCGTGTCGTCGGATGAATTGGCGAGCCCGATCACATTCGGATTCAGGCCCTGCGCCTGCAGGAGAAAGGACGAGAAATCGGCATTGTTGAGCGGCGCGAAGACCGCGCCCGTGACCTTGCCGCCATTGCGTTCGATCACCGCTGTCGTGTCTTTCACGAGGCTTCGGCCGAAAACGTAGTCGGCCCCGATGAAAAACCATCGGTTGCCGCCTTTTTTCAGCACGGCCGTGCCGAGGACATTCGCAAGCGAATAGGTGTCCACGGACCATTGCGTGGTGAAGGCGTCGCATTTCGGCCCGGTGATGTCGGAACTCAGCGCGCCGACCAGCAGCAAGGTCTTCTTCCGGTCCTTCGCGATCGACTGGACCGCGAAGCCCACGCCGGAATTCGGCACGTCGACGATGGCGTCGACGCCTTCGACCTCGAACCAGCGCCGCGCGACGCCCGCGCCAATATCGGGCTTGTTCTGATGGTCGGCGAAAACCACCTCGACCTTCTGGCCCAGCACCGGACCGGCGTCCTCGATGGCCATCCGGACGGCTTCGACGGTCTCCTTGCCGCCGCCGAGCGCGTAGACCGAAGACATGTCGTTCAGGACGCCGATCTTGATCGGCGCCTGTGCGGAAGCAGGCAGCGCAGCGCCTGCGAGCCACGCCACGAAGAGCAGTCGTCTGGAAAGCATGTCGTCGATCCCTCCCGACGCCGGATGAGAGGAGGACACGCCCATCTTTCCGGCGGATATTTTAAGGGCTAACTTATTCTAATGGTCGTTAGAAAATCAAGGGAAGAGAACGTCGTTCGGTCGGTGCGCTGGGAGCGTCGTCATCTCGAAGTGCTGGACGCTGCCGCCGCCACATTCGCCGACCTGGGCTATCTCGGCGCGAGCACGACCGACATCGCCGACCGCCTCGGGATAAAGGCCGCGAGCCTCTATTATTACGTTGCGTCGAAGGAGGCGGCGCTCGCCAAGGTCTGCGAGATCGGCATCATGCCGATGATCGAGCGACTCGACGCCACGCTCGCAAGCGCGCAGCCGGCGCGCGCGAAAATCCGCGAAGCGATCGCGAACCAGCTCGCGCCGCTGCGCCGTCTTCCGGACGCGTATTACATGCGCGTGTTCCTGCGTCACCGCTACAGTCTGACCGGCGCGCAGCGCCGTCACGTCATCGGCCTGTCGCGGCACTATCAGGCGCAGGTCGGGCAAATCTTCGCCGACGGCATCCATTCGGGCGAACTCGATCCGGCAATCGATCCGGAGGTCGCTTCCTTCGCCCTGATCGGCCTCTGCAATGCGGTGATTGCCGGCCGCACCTTGCCGAAGGGCGCGACGATCGCCACGCTGATCGACGCGTTCAGTGCGATCATGTCGGATGGCGTTGCGACAGACATGCCGGACACGCGCGGCAATGACAGACTGGCCGCGCGTCTGTCCGTTCGCGTTTCGCAACCCACAGCTTCGCGACGATCGCGACGATAGTCGCCACGACATTGCCACATCGTCCGGCGAAATGCGAAAGGGGCGATCGTGGCGGCGACGCTCTCTTGCATGCGTGCCGCGAATCGGTCGTGTCTTGTATGTCTGACGCGACATGGGATCGAGCTTGCCCGACGCGCGAAGAAATTCACCAGCTGTTGCCGTGACGGGCGTGCGTCGTTCGCGGTTCGCGCGTGCGTTGCTTGCGAGTGCGCGACGATGATCGGCAGGCTTGCCCGACTTCTGACGCCGGGACGGCTCGCGGATGAGGCGCGCCCGAATACGATCGAGGTGCGCCACGCCGGCGAATGCTACGGCGTCGAAGTGCGACGGAGCGCAACAGCGCGTCGCCTGATCCTGCGCGTGCGCGGCGCGACGCGCGACGCCGTTCTCACGATTCCAAAACGCACGTCGATGGCCGATGCACGCTCGTTCGCCGAGCGGCAGGCTGCATGGATCGGCGCACGGCTGCGCCGTCTTCCCGAGACCGTCTATTTCGAAGCGGACGCGATCATTCCGGTGCGTGGCGTTCCGACGATCATCGTATCCTGTCCGACCGAGCGCGGTGTCGCCTGGCTCGATCCGGCGCGCGCATCGGGCAATGCGGTCCAGGCTTTGTGTGTCGCCGGCGATCCGGCGCATCTGCCGCGTCGCGTCGTCGATTTCCTGCGACGCGAGTGCCGGCGCGATCTCGATCGCGCGGTCGCCGTGGCGGCCGCGAAGATCGGCCGGAAAACGCCGTCGATCACGCTGCGCGACACGGCGACGCGATGGGGCTCATGCACGGCTTCAGGGCGGCTGAATTTTTCGTGGCGGCTGATCCTCGCGCCATCCTTCGTGCTCGACTATCTCGCGGCTCATGAAGTCGCGCATCTCGTGCACATGAATCATTCGCCGAAATACTGGGCCCTGTGCCGCTCCCTGAATGCGGACACCGATCGCGCCGAGGCCTGGCTCAACGTCAGCGGCGTGAGCCTGCATCGCTATCGCCTGAAAGCCGTCGCGAAACGGTAACGCCGATAGGCGCGTCAGACGCGCCTAAACGTCAGGTAGGCGCTGTCGCGGCCTTCCCTGCGCGCCTTCTGCTCATACCGGGTCGACTGCCATCCGGGCCAGGGTTCGCGCCAATCCGGCGGCCGGGCCGCCTCCCAGTAGAAATAGCCGCTCCGCAGAATATGGGCGAGCGTCCAGCCGGTGTAGTCGTCGATGTCCGAGGCGAAGCGCAGGACCGCGCCCGGCTTCAAGCAGGCCGCGATCAGCGCCAGCGTTTCCTCGGAGACGAAGCGGCGCTTGCGTTGCCGGCGCTTCGGCCAGGGATCGGGATAAAGCAGATCGACGCGATCGATGCTGGCCGGAGCCAGCCGGGACAACACCTCGCGCGCGTCGCCTGAATGGACCCGGGCGTTTGCGAGCCTGTGCTGCTCGATCTGCGCCAGCAGTTTCGCGACGCCGTTGACGAAGGGTTCGCAGCCGATGAAGCCGGTATCGGGATTGGCGAGAGCTTCTCGCGCGAGATGTTCGCCGCCGCCGAAGCCGATCTCCACACGAACGTCGCGGACCGGCGGCGCGAACAATGTCAGCGGCTGGAGCGGGCCCTCGGCCGGGACCGCGACACGCGGAAGAAGATCGTCCAGCAGACGCGCCTGTCCGGCGCGCAAGGGCTTTCCCTTGCGCCGTCCGTACAGCGTCCGGGCTATCGAATCAGGCGAAATAGCCGCGCAGCTTGTCGGCGAGATCGGTCTTCTCCCATGAGAAGCCGCCGTCCTCGTCCGGCTTGCGGCCGAAATGACCGTAGGCAGACGTGCGCGCGTAGATCGGCTTGTTGAGCTGCAGCGTCTCGCGGATGCCGCGCGGCGACAGCTTCATCGCCTGCATCAGAACCTTCTCGAGCCTGCCTTCCTCGACCTTGCCGGTGCCGTGCAAGTCGGCATAGATCGACAGCGGTTCGGCGACGCCGATGGCGTAGGAGAGCTGCAGCGTGCAGCGATCGGCAAGACCGGCGGCAACGACGTTCTTGGCGAGATAACGCGCCGCATAGGCGGCCGAACGGTCGACCTTGGTCGGATCCTTGCCGGAGAATGCGCCGCCGCCGTGCGGGGCCGCGCCGCCGTAGGTGTCGACGATGATCTTGCGGCCGGTGAGGCCGGCGTCGCCGTCCGGACCGCCGATGTAGAACTTGCCGGTCGGATTGATGTGCCAGACCGTGTCCTTGGAGATCCAGCCTTCCGGCAGCGCCTTGCGGACATAGGGCTCGACCAGTTCGCGCACCGCCGTCGACGTGAGCGATTCGACGAGATGCTGGTGCGACACGACGATCTGCGTGACGCCGACCGGCTTGCCGTTCTCGTAGCGGACGGTGACCTGGCTCTTCGAATCCGGGCCGAGAACCGCTTCCTTGCCGGAGTGACGCGCCTCGGAGATCAGCCGGAGGATCTTGTGGGCGTAGTAGATCGGCGCCGGCATCAGGTCGGGTGTTTCGTTGCAGGCGTAGCCGAACATGATGCCCTGGTCGCCCGCGCCTTCCTCCTGGTTGGAGCCGGGCTGGCGGGCGTCGACGCCCTGCGCGATGTCGGCGGACTGCGGATGGAGCAGCACCTTGATGTCGCAATTGTCCCAGTGGAAGCCGGTCTGCTCGTAGCCGATGTCCTTGATGGCCATGCGGGCCGTGTGGGCGATCCAGTCCTTCGTGACCGTGGAGGGACCGCGTGTCTCGCCCGCGATCACAACCTGATTGGTCGTCGCAAGCGTCTCGCAGGCGGCGCGGATCTGCCACGGATCGATCCCGGCGTTCGCGCCCTCACGATAGAAAAGATCGACGATCTCGTCCGAAATGCGGTCACAGACCTTGTCGGGGTGCCCTTCCGAGACGGACTCGCTCGTGAAAAGATAGTCGCTGCGAGCCAAAACAGATCTCCATACGCGCGAAAAAGCAGCGACCGGAGGGCCGCGCCACAAGAGTTCGCGCGCTTCTGCCAGCCGGGTTTCCGGCCGTCAAGTCGCCTTCAGCCGCGCTTGCGGTCCGGGGCTGGAGCGTCATTGGCTGCCGGTTCGTCGGCGATCGTCGCGACCAGATCGAGGATTTTCCGCCGGACGCGCTTGTCCTTGATGCCCTGAAAGGTCCGCACAAGCGTTACGACGTCCTTGTCGGCGAACGCCTCGACGATAAAGGGCGTCTGTTCCGTTTCGGCAAATCCCGCCTCAACGCCGACCTTGTCGAACGGGCGGAACAGCGACGACAGTTCGATGCGCAGCGTCCTGCACAATTTCATCAGCTGTTCCGCCGGAATGCGCCCTACGCCGCTCTCGTATTTGTTGACCTGCTGCTGGGACACGCCGATCTGCTGCGCCAGGCTGGTTTGCGTGAGGCCGAGTTCGTTCCGGCGCGCACGAATCTGCAAACCGATCTCGCGGCTGACGAGACTGGACTGTTCCCTGCTCATTCGGATGGTCGTCGCCTCAGTCACTATCGTCCGTCCGGCATTCGCGGCGTCCGCGGCGGTTTGGGAATGCCCTTACCTAACAGACTTTCGTGACCGTGCCGATACCAATCCGATGAGAACGATGCAGAGCCAAAGCAGAAACGGAGCGAGAAACGGATGGTTTCCGGCAAGGGTTGCCGGCAGGGCGCGCGGCAGGACAGCATCGA
>ERZ500994.204-NODE-204-length-19209-cov-5.817845_pt1 | contig 19209 bp, 15 predicted proteins | sample MGYA00248878_ERZ500994 | MGnify/ENA primary metagenome ERZ500994 (study PRJEB25958, sample SAMN03398533) | human skin metagenome | study: EMG produced TPA metagenomics assembly of the Human Skin Microbiome Metagenome (human skin metagenome) data set. | reverse complement strand
GGGATTCCGTACAGAAGGAACACGCTGCCATGTTCCGGAATGCCGGAAAGCCCGAGTGCGCCCCCGGCGAAATCCCAGTTGAGGAAGGACAGGCGCGAAATCTCGCCGAGGCCGAGCGTCGAGATCGCGAGATAGACGCCGGTAAGACGCAAGGTCGGTCGTCCGATCGCGAAGGCGACGAGGGCCGGCACGGCGATCGAGACGACGAGCGCGAGAGGGAAGGGCAGGCCGAGTTTCGTCGTGGTGATCGCGCCGAAATAGGCGCCCATGCCCATGAAGGCCGCCTGACCGAGCGACAATTGCCCGATGGCCAGCACGACATAGACGGACAGCGCCAGAATGCCGTTCACCGCGACGCCATGAACGACGTTCTGGTACGTGAAGTAGAAATCGTCGAGCGCTTTCAGCATGTCAGGCCCGCTTCGCGGCGGCGCGGCCGAACAGGCCGACGGGGCGGATCCACAGGGTCAGCACCAGAAGCGCGAAGGCGACGAGATCCTTGGCGGCCGAGGACACATAGCCCGCCGTCAGCACCTCGATGACGCCGAGCAGCACGCCCGCGACGACGGCGCCGCGCAGATCGCCGAGCCCGCCGATGATGATGACGGCGAAGCCGCGCAGCATCATGTTCTCGCCCATGAAGGGCTGGATGGCGTTGGAGTTGAGGCCGACCAGCACGCCGGCCGCGCCGCCGAGCGCGCCCGATATGAAGGACACCAGATAGGTGACGACCGGGCCGTTGACGCCCATCAGCGCGGCCGTGTCCGGATTCTCGGCGACGGCGCGTATAGCGAGGCCGAGCTTCGTGCCGCGCATCAGCGCGATGAGGCCGGCCGTCATCACCACCACCGCGACGAGGATCAGGATCTGCGTGGCGGCGATGCGGATGGCCCCGAATTCATAGGCATGGTCGGGCGCGAAATCGGCCGGGAACCGGCGGATGTCGGTGCCATAGGCGACGGACAGCGCCGTGTAGAGGAACAGCGTTGCGCCGATCGTCACCATCAGCGACGACAGTTCCGGCGCCTTGGCCTTGCGCAGCCGCGTGAGCAGCAGCGTGTCGATGACGACGGCGATCCCGCCCGCGACCAGCGCGCCGAGCGGCAAAGCGAGCCAGACGCTCAGCGCCAGCGTCTTGGCGCCCCAGAGGGCGACGAAGGCCCCAAGCGCGAAATAGACGCCATAGGTGAGGTTGATGACGCCGAGAACGCCGAAGACCAGCGTGAAGCCGAGCGCGAACAGCGCATAGGCCGCGCCGAGCACAAAACCGTTCACCAGCTGCTGTTGGAGCATTACCCCACCGGACCGCGGCGGCCGCCAGATGCGGAACCGTCCGCCTGCCGCCGTTCTTCGTTCTCGCGCCTTGCCCGCAGGCTCGTCGCAGCGGGCGCGGGCAGGGCGCAAGGGTCGCTTTCGGGTCGGAACGCCGGCCTGTCAAGGGCCGCCGGCCTTCCAGATGCGGGCGCACGCTTGGAATCGGGGCCACGACATGCCCTAAAGTCTTAGACGGGAATCGGGCGGAACGACCCGGGGAGGATCAGGGATGGACGATATCGCGACGCGCACCCTCACGAAGGTCTCGTGGCGATTCATCCCCTTCCTCATCTGGTGCTACTTCCTGTCCTATCTCGATCGCGTCAACGTCGGCTTTGCGGCGCTGACGATGAACAAGGACATCGGCCTGTCGCCGACCGCCTTCGGCCTCGGCGCGAGCATCTTCTTCATCGGCTATTTCCTGTTCGAGGTGCCGAGCAACCTCATCCTCGAGAAGGTCGGCGCGCGCATCTGGATCGCGCGCATCATGATCTCGTGGGGCATTCTTTCCGCGCTGCACGCCTTCGTCTGGAACGACACGAGCTTCTACGCGCTCCGCTTCATCTTCGGCCTTGCCGAGGCGGGCTTCTTCCCCGGCATCATCCTCTATCTGACGTTCTGGTTCCCGTCGGACGTGCGCGCGCGCATCGTCGGGCTCTTCATGGTGGCCGTGCCGATCTCGTCCCTGATCGGCGCGCCGCTCTCGAGCTGGATCCTGGCCACGGTCGGCGACGGGCTGTGGGGTCTCAAGGGCTGGCAGTGGATGTTCATCATCGAGGGCCTGCCGACCTTCCTGACCGGCTTCGTCGTCCTGCGCTACCTGAACAACGGGCCCGAGGAAGCCAAATGGCTCGATCCGGACGAGCGTGAATGGCTCGTGCGGCGGCTGGCGGCGGAGCGGGCGAACAAGGAGGCGGTGCGCCGCTTCACGCTGAAGGAGGCGCTCACGCACCCGCGCGTGCTGGCGCTGGCCCTCGTCTATTTCGGTGTCGTCGTGGGCCTCTACGGTCTTGGCCTGTGGCTGCCGCAGATCGTCAAGAATTTCGGCGCGAGCATCATGCAGACGGGTTTGCTCGCAGCGCTGCCGGGCCTCATCGGCGCGGTCGCCATGGTGCTGTGGACGCGGCACTCCGACGCCACCGGCGAACGCAAATGGCATATGGCTTTGCCGGCCATTGCCGGCGCGGCGGCTTTCGCGATCAGCGCCTCCGTGGCGTCGCCGGCGGTCTCCTTCACCTTCCTCACTGTCGCAGCGGCCTGCATCTATGCGGCGCTGCCGTCGTTCTGGCCGCTGCCGACGGCGATGCTGAGCGGCGCGGCGGCGGCAGGCGGCATCGCTCTCATCAATGCGCTCGGCAATCTCGGCGGGTTCGTCGGCCCCACGCTGGTCGGCTGGATGAAGGATGCGACCGGCAGTTTCGCAGCCGGTCTCTATGGCCTCGCGGGCTTCATGCTGCTCGCGGGCGTCGTCACGCTGATCGTCGGGCATGACGCGCGTCTGGAGCGCGCCCCGACACCCAGGAGCGGCCATGCAATTTGATCTGAACGAAGACCAGCTCGCCTTCCAGGACGCCGCGCGGACGTTCGCGCAGAGCGAGTTCCTGCCGCATGCCGCGCGATGGGACGAGGACAAGATCTTTCCCGTCGAAGCCCTGCGCAAGGCGGCCGAGCAGGGGTTTGCCGGCATCTACGTGAAGGAAGACGTCGGCGGCTCAGGCCTGACGCGGCTCGACGCCGCCGTGATCTTCGAGGAACTCGCCGCCGCCGATCCGTCGACGGCGGCCTTCATCTCCATCCATAATATGGCGTCGTGGATGATCGACACGTTCGGCAACGACGAGCTGCGCCGCCGCTACCTGCCGAAACTCGCGACGATGGAACATTTCGCGAGCTATTGCCTCACCGAGCCCGGCGCGGGCTCCGATGCCGCCTCGCTGCGCACGCGCGCCGAGCGCGATGGCGACCATTACGTGCTGAATGGCGCGAAGGCCTTCATCTCCGGCGGCGGCGCGAGCGACGCCTATGTCTGCATGGTGCGCACGGGCGGGCCGGGACCATCCGGCATTTCCTGCATCGTCGTCGAGAAGGACACGCCGGGCCTCAGCTTCGGCAAGCAGGAGAAGAAACTCGGCTGGAACAGCCAGCCGACGTCCGCCGTGATCTTCGAGAACTGCCGGGTGCCGGTCAGCAATCTCGTCGGCTGCGAGGGCGAGGGCTTCAAGATCGCGATGAAGGGCCTCGATGGCGGCCGCATCAATATCGCTGCCTGTTCGCTCGGCGGCGCGCGCGCCTGCCTCGAAGCCGCCAAGGCGCATTTGGGCGTGCGAAAACAGTTCGGCAAGACGCTCGCGGAATTCCAGGCGCTGCAGTTTCGGATCGCCGACATGGCCACAGAACTCGACGCCGCGCGGCTGATGGTGCATCGCGCGGCGGCCGCGCTCGATGCGAAGAATTCTGATGCGACGCTCCATTGCGCGATGGCGAAACGCTTCGCCACCGATGCCGGATTCAAGATCTGCAACGAGGCGCTGCAATTGCATGGCGGCTATGGCTACACGAAGGAATATCCGATCGAGCGCTATCTGCGCGATCTGCGCGTCCACCAGATCCTCGAAGGCACGAACGAGATCATGCGCGTGGTGATCGCGCGCCGCGTGCTGGCGGAGGGCGCATGAACATTCTGATCGGCGGTTCGCTGCCGCCCCTTCAGGCGGCCCTTGCCGCAATCGGCACGGTCAATGTCCTGCCGGGCGAAGGGCCGGAGCGGGACGCGTTTCTGGCGCGGCACGGCGCGGACGTCGAATGTCTCGTCTGGCCGCCGTTCATCGGCGCGCTGCCGCCGTTGCTTGTCGCGCGTCTGCCGGCGCTGCGCCATATCGCTGGCATGGGCGCGGGCTATGAGACGATCGATGCCGCCGGCGCGGGCGCGCGCGGAATCTGCGTCACCAATACGCCGCGCGCCGTGACGGACGACACGGCCGACACCGGCCTTTATCTCATCCTCGCCGCGCAGCGCCGTTTTCCGGCGGCGGAACGCCATCTGCGCGCCGGCAAATGGACCTTTGCGACGCCCTATCCGCGCACGACGACGGTGCATGGCAAGGTGCTCGGCATCGTCGGCTTCGGGCGCATCGGCCGGGCCGTCGGGCAGCGCGCGGAAGCCTGCGGCATGACGGTGATCTATTACGCGCGCACGCCGAAGCCGGACGTATCCTGGATGCGCGCGGAAACGCTCGAGGATCTCGCGCGCAAGTCGGACATCCTGCTCAGCATCCTTCCTGGCGGCGAGGCGACGCGCGGGCTGATTGGCGCGACGATTTTCGATGCGCTCGGCCCGAATGGCATTTTCGTCAGCCTCGGTCGCGGTACAGCCGTTGACGAACCGGCGCTCGTCGCCGCGCTGCAGAATGGTGTCATCGCCGGCGCGGGCCTCGACGTCTATGCCGACGAGCCTCATGTGCCGTCAACGCTGATCGCGATGGAGAATGTCGTGCTGCTGCCGCATGTCGGCGGCGCGACCGATCATGTGATCGCGAGTGTCGGACGCGATCTCATCGCGAACGTGCGCGCCGTGGCGGAGGGCAGGGCGCCGCCGGACGCCGTGCCGGAAGCGCCGTGGCGGTAGGGGAACGTCTGGCGTCAGTCGAGACCCCCACCCCAGCCTTCCCCGCAAGGGGGAGGGAGGCGCGGTCCGGCTCCGCTCCAAAAGCGACTACCGTTGTTGGCGTTTGCCTCGTTCTAACTGCAGCCGGCTATGTAACTCCCTCCCCCTTGCGGGGAGGGTTGGGGTGGGGCAGGCCCAACACCAATATTGCCGCGTTCAAACCCGATCCGCTCTCGCGATTCGACTTAACCGCTCCGGTTCAACTTAGGCTGAAGCACTCCCGGCCCATCATCCGCGCAGCGGCCGGAAGAATTCCGTGATCTCGCGCGCGAGCGCTTCCGGCTGTTCCAGCGCCGCGAAATGGCCGCCGCGCTCCATCACGCTCCAGCGCCGGATGTCGGCGAAGGTGCGCTCCGCGAGCGAGCGCGGCGGGCGCAAGATCTCGCGCGGGAATTGCGCATAGCCTGCGGGAAGCGTGACGCTCGCGCCGTCCGGCAGCGGCCACGGCCCGTGCATGCGCGCGTAATAGGGCCAGAAGGACGATCCGATCGCGCCGGTGAACCAGTAAAGGCTGATGTTCGCGAGCATGTGGTCGCGCGAGATCGCGGTCTCGACGTCGCCGCCGCAATCGGTCCAGGCGCGGAATTTCTCCACGATCCAGGCCGCGAGTCCGGCCGGCGAATCCGTCAGCCCGAAGGCGAGCGTCTGCGGTCGCGTGCCCTGGATCCACTGGTAGCCGGTCTCTTCCTTCAAAAAGAGATTGAGCTCGTCGAGATAGCGGCGCTCCTCCGCCGCGCCATCCTTCAGCATCGCGGGATCGCGTCGCACCGGCATCATGTTGAGATGGATGCCGGCGAGACCTTTGGGCTTCAAGTAACCTAGCCGCGCCGTGATGAACGACCCCCAATCGCCGCCCTGTGCGCCGAACCGGTCGAAGCCGAGAACGTCCGTCATCAGCGTCGCGAAGCGATCCGCGATCGCCTCGACGCCGAAGCGCGTCTGCCCCGGCTTGAACGACAGGCCGTAACCCGGCAGCGACGGCGCGATGACCGCGAACGCGTCGGCGGGATCGCCGCCGAACCGCGCCGGGTCCGTCAGGCGCGGGATGATGTCGAGGAATTCGAACACCGATCCCGGCCAGCCATGCGACAGCAGCAGCGGCATCGGCTTCGGGCCCTTGCCCGGCACATGCAGGAAATGCAGATCGACATCGTCGAGCGCGACCTTGAACTGCGGAAAGGCATTGAGCCGCGCTTCCTGCGCGCGCCAGTCGAACGCGTTGCGCCAGTATTCGACAAGGCCGCGCATATAGCCGACATCCGTGCCGTAGGCCCAGGGCTCGTCCGGCGCCTGATCAGGGAAGCGCGTGCGGGCGAGACGCTCGCGCAAGTCGGCGATGGCGGCGTCCGGAACCGATAGCGAGAATGCTTCGGGTTTGCCTGCCATCGGGTGATGTCCCTCTCGTCCGTCCGCCCGGACGGTAATACGCTTCGATTCCATCGACCAGCCTCCAGTCGGTTCAGTTCCAGTCAAGCCAACCGCTCCAGCCTGCCGGCGCGAGGTCGGATGAATTTTCACAATACAGACAAGGCGCCCGCGAGCGTCGCGGATGAGCTTGCCCCGACGCCATCGAAACGCTCGCTGCGCGGACGGCCTGAACTTTCTGATGGCCGACGTTCGCGACGGCCTCGGTCCCGATCTGTCGGTCTATCTCAAGGGATCGCTGAACCCTCGCGGTACTGCCGGCGCGCGGCGTGCTCTTTTCGCTGACAGACAACCCCGTCGCCATCGTCGCCATCCAGTTGCTCGACCGCGTCGCAGCCGGCATTTTCGGCGTCATCGCGATTCTCATCGCGTCCGACCTCATGCGGGGGACGGGCCGCTTCAATCTCGCGCAGGGCCTCCTCGCTTTGGCGATCGGTCTCGGCGCTGGTCTCAGCAATCTCGTTTCGGGTTTCATCGTGCAGGCATTCGGTTACACGGCGGGCTTCCTTTCGCTGGCGGCGATCGCCGTCGCTGCGCTCGTCTTCTTCGCGGTCTTCATGCCGGAGACCGCCGAGCGCCACGCATGATCGCGGCTGTTCCACATGCGTCGCTCGCAACGTGGGGGATCATCGCAATCGGAACGCTTGGCGTTCTGGTGCGCCCCTTCCGTCTGCCGGAAGCCGTGTGGGCCGTGGCCGGGGCGCTCGCGCTTGTCGTGTTCGGCCTGCTGTCGCCCGCCGATGCGCTGCGCGGCGTCGCGAAGGGCGCGGATGTCTATTTCTTCCTGATCGGCATGATGCTGCTGGCCGAACTCGCGCAGCGCGAAGGCCTGTTCGACTGGGTCGCGGCCATCGCCGTGTCACAAGCAAAAGGGTCGGGCAGACGCCTCTTCGTGCTCGTCTATCTGGTCGGCATTGTCGTGACGACCTTCCTCTCCAACGATGCGACGGCGGTCGTCCTCACGCCGGCGGTCTATGCGGCGACGCGCGCGGCGCGCACCGAGCCGCTGCCCTATCTCTTCATTTGCGCCTTCATCGCCAATGCGGCGAGCTTCGTGCTGCCGATCTCCAATCCCGCTAATCTCGTGCTGTTCGGCGGCGATCTGCCCGCGCTGCTGCCCTGGCTCGCGCGCTTCGGCCCGGCTTCCGTCGTCTCCATCGCGGTCACCTTCGTGCTTCTCTACTGGAGCCAGCGCCGCGCGCTCGCGGGCGAGATCGCCGCGCCTGCCAAAGCGCCGGCCCTGTCGCGCGGTGGCGTGGTCGTGGCGCTCGCGCTGATCGTCGCGGCGATCGTGCTCATGATCGTCTCGGCGCTCGGGCTCGATCTCGGTCTTCCAACCTTTCTCGTCGGCGTCGCGACGCTGCTGGTCGTGACGGCGTTCCGGGGTTTTGAAACCTTTGGCGTCGCGCGGCACATTTCATGGTCGGTCCTGCCGCTGGTCGCCGGCCTGTTCGTCTTCGTCGAGGCGCTCGACCGCACCGGCGTCATCGCGTTGCTCGGCAGACTGCTGCGGGACGCCGCGCAGGACTCGCTGGCCTGGGCCGCATGGACAAGTGCGTTTGTCGCCGGCTTCGGCAGCAATCTCGTCAACAACCTGCCGGTCGGCCTGCTCGCCGGCGCGAGCGTCGGGATCGCGAAGCCACCGACCGTCGTGACGGACGCCATCCTCATCGGCGTCGATCTCGGCCCGAACCTGTCGATCACGGGGTCGCTCGCGACGATCCTGTGGCTCGCGGCCCTGCGCCGCAACAACGAGACCGTCACGGCGTGGCAGTTCCTGAAGCTCGGCGTGCTCTTGATGCCGATCACGCTGGTTCTGACGATTTTCGCAAGGCTCGCCACGGAATGGTTGCTGTTTTAGCCGTCATTGCGAGGCGCGCGTAGCGCAACGAAGCAATCCAGAGCCACGCCTCGGCTCTGGATCGCCGCGTCGCCTTACGGCTCCTCGCGATGACGAAACAGGCCGGGGAGCGCTCCCGGCCTGTCACATCTCATCGCCTCAACACGATCAGTGGCTGATCATCCATGGTCGCGCGGAGGGAAAACTCTTCGCGCCATTCGCGGCTGTCGCCGTCCGTTTCGATGACTTCCCCGAACAGCACGAACAGCCGGCGCCATGCGCGGACGAACGCTTCGGTTCGTGCGAGGCGCGTTCGTTGATGCCGATCGCCGTGCGGCGGCCGGCGTCCATCCCCGCGAGCCGCGGCGCTGTGAGAATCGCGCGCGGCGCTTCCGTCCCGCAATCCGGGCAGTCGCACGGATCGCGATATTCGGCCATGGCGCGGACCGCCGTGAACGGCCCGCAATCGTCGCAGAGATATTCGTAGACGGGCATCGGCTCACAGGTCCGGCGCGAGAGGGAGTTCCTTGCCGTCGACCATCTTCTTCGGCCCCGCCGCGCTCGGATTGATGTCGAAGTCGAAGATCTGCGTCGGCAGCCAGAGCGTCGCACAGGCATTCGGGATATCGACGACGCCGGAGATGTGGCCCTGCACGGGCGCAGTGCCGAGGATCGAATAGGCCTGCGAGCCCGAATAGCCGAACTTCTTCAGATACTCGATCGCGTTGAGACAGGCCTGCCGGTAGGCGACATGCACGTCGAGATAGTGCTGGCCCCCCTGCTCATCGACGCTGATGCCTTCGAAGATCAGATAGTCGTTATAGTTCGGCGTGATCGGGCTCGGCTTGAAGATCGGATTCTTGATCCCGTATTTCGCCATGCCGCCCTTGATCAGGTCGACCTTGAGATGCACCCAGCCGGCCATTTCGATAGCGCCGCAGAAGGTGATCTCGCCGTCGCCCTGGCTGAAGTGCAGGTCACCCATCGAGAGGCCAGCGCCCGGCACATAGACGGGGAAGAAGATTTTTGAGCCACGCGACAGATCCTTGATGTCGCAATTGCCGCCATGTTCGCGCGGCGGAACGGTGCGCGCGCCTTCGGAGGCTGCCTTCTCCTTCGCATCGCCTTTCAGCCGGCCCATATGCGCAGTCGGGCCGAAGGGTGGATTGGCGAGCGGCGGCACGCGCGTCGGGTTCGTGGCGATGAATCCGACCTCGCGCTCGTTCCAGGTATTGAGCAGTTTCGGATCGGGCAGGCAACCGATGAGGCCGGGATGAATCAGGCCGGCGAAGCTGACGCCGGGAATATGCCGCGACTTCGTGTAAAGACCGTGGAAATCCCAAATGGATTTCTGTGCCTGCGGGAAATGATCCGTCAGAAAGCCGCCGCCGTTCTGTTTCGAGAAGAAGCCGTTGAAGCCCCACTGGCTATCGGGCTTCGCGCCGATGTCGAGGAGATCGACGACGAGAAGGTCGCCTGGCTCGGCACCCTCGACGCCGATCGGGCCCGAGAGAAAATGGACGATCGACAGGTCGATGTCGCGCACGTCTGAGGCGTCGTCGTTGTTCTTGATGAAGCCGCCGGTCCAGTCGTAGGTCTCGACGATGAAGTCGTCGCCGGGCTTGACGGTGGCGACCATCGGAATGTCCGGGTGCCAGCGGTTATGAACCATATCGTTGTCGTAGGCGGATTGGGTGAGATCGACCTTGATGATCGTGTCGGTCATTCTTTTCTCTCCATATTGAACGCTTGCTACGCTTCACACTGAAAGGAATGCGGCGACCTTTGCCTCGTCGATGTTTTCGCGGGGCTCCTCGTGGACGATCTCGCCGTTCTCCAGCACGAGAACGCGGTCCGCGATGTCGAGCGCGAAGGATAGGACCTGTTCCGACACGACGATGGAAAGGCCGCGTTCGTCGCGGATGCGTTTCAAGGTGCGCGCCATGTCGCGGATGATCGACGGCTGGATGCCTTCCGTCGGCTCGTCGAGCAAGAGAACCTTCGGTTTGCAGGCGAGCGCGCGGGCGATGGCGAGCTGCTGCTGCTGGCCGCCTGAGAGATTGCCGCCCTTGCGATTCTTCATTTCGAGAAGAACGGGAAAGAGCTCGTAGATGTTCTCGGGGACCGAGCGCTCACCGGTCGTGGTAAGGCCGGTCTCGATATTCTCCTCGACGCTCATGGTGGAAAAGATCATGCGGCCCTGCGGCACATAGGCGATGCCGCGCGCGACGCGCTGGAAACTCTTCATCTCGGAAATATCGACGTCGTTGACGGCGATCGTGCCGCTTTTACGCGGCACGATGCCCATGAGCGACTTCATGAGCGTCGTCTTGCCCATGCCATTACGGCCCATAATGGCAACGATCTCGTTGGCGCCGACATCGAGATTGATGCCGTGCAGAACCTCGCTTTCCCCGTAGGAGACATGGAGATCGTGGATGGCGAGCATGTCGCGATGTCCTTCAGTGGCCGAGATAGACTTCGATGACCTTCGGGTCGTTCTTGACGTGCTCCATCGAGCCCTCCGACAGGACCTTGCCCTGATGGAGGACCGTCACCCGGTGGGCGATGTCCTCGACGAATTTCATGTCGTGCTCTATCACGAGAACCGAACGGTCCTTGATGATCGTGTGCAGGAGTTCGGCGGTCTTCTTGCGCTCGCTGACGCTCATGCCGGCGACCGGCTCGTCGAGCATGAGGAGATCCGGATCCTGGATCAGGAGCATCCCGATCTCGAGCCACTGCTTCTGGCCGTGGCTGAGGAATTCCGCGCGCTGTCCGAGGTGGTCGGCCAGGAAGATCGTCTTCGCGACTTCCTCGATGCGCTCCTTCACCTCCGCATCGCGCTTGAAGGTCAGCGCGCCGAACACGGTGCGGCCGCGCGGGAAGGAAATCTCGAGATTCTCGAAGACCGTCAGATCGTCGTAGATGGACGGGTTCTGGAATTTGCGCCCGACGCCGGCGTTGACGATTTTGCTTTCGCTAAGCTTGGTCAGTTCGAGGTCGCGAAACTGGATCGACCCGGACGTCGCCTTGGTCTTTCCGCAGATCAGGTCGAGGACGGTCGTCTTGCCGGCTCCGTTCGGACCTATGATGACGCGGATTTCGTTCGGATCGATATAGAAGGAGACGTCGTCCACCGCCTTGAACCCGTCGAACGATACGCTGAGCGCGTTGACGGAGAGAAGAAAGTCGGACGGCGACATCGTGGCGGCTGCTGCGTTCATGATCGCGTCCTTACTCGGCGGCGGCGTGGTTGGAGGAAATCGGCGACTGAATATCCGCCGGGCCGTCCGGCTTGCGCTTCGGCAGGAGGCGGTTCAGGCGCGGCGCGATGTAATCGTTGTAGATGCCCGCCAGACCGTTGGGGAACGCAAGGACGACGATGATGAACAGGCTGCCGAGACCGAGCAGCCAGAGCTCCGGAAAACTCTCGGAGAACGAGGTCTTCGCCCAGTTTACGACCAGCGTTCCGTAGATCGCGCCGAGGATCGACAGCCGCCCGCCGACCGCCGTGTAGATGACCATCTCGATCGACGGCACGATTCCGACGAAGGACGGCGACATGAAGCCGACCTGCAGCGTGAACATCGCGCCGCCGATGGCCGCGAAGGCCGCCGCCAGGCAGAAGGCGAAGATCTTGAAGTCGGCGACGGAATAACCGGAGAAGCGGACCCGGTCCTCCTTCTCGCGCATGGCGACGAGGATGCGGCCGAGCTTCGAGCGCTTCACATATTGCGCGATGAGAATGCAGGCGAAGAGAAAGCCGCCATTGACGAAATAGAGCAGGAATTTCGCGTGGTCGGTGCGGATGTCCCAGCCCTTCAGCGTGCGAAGGTCGGTGATGCCGTTGATGCCGCCGACATAACCCTGCTGACCGACGATCAGGATCGTCATGATGGCCGCGACGGCCTGCGTGATGATCGCGAAATAGACGCCGCCGACGCGCCGCTTGAACATCGCCGCGCCGATGACGAAGGCGAAGATCGTCGGGATCACGACGACGGCGATGATCGTGAAGGTCAGGCTGTGGAAGGGCTTCCAGAAGAAGGGCAGGGACGTGAGCTGGTTCCAGTCCATGAAGTCCGGAATGCCCGGTGTCGACTGGATCTTCGTATTCTCGACGCTCGAAGCCTCGAGCTTGAGGAACATCGCCATGCAATAGCCGCCGAGGCCGAAGAAAATGCCCTGGCCGAGGCTGAGAATGCCGCCGAAACCCCAGCAGATGACGAGGCCGAGCGCGACGAAGGCATAGGTCAGATATTTCCCGACGAGATTGAGCCGGAACACGTCGAGGGTGAGTGGCAGCACCACGAAGATGAATGCGGCCAGGATAACCAGGCCAAGAAGTTCGGCCGGCTTGAGGAAGCTGTTGCTGTTCATGGCGGCGCTCTCAACGACGGATTTTCGAGGCGAAGAGGCCCTGCGGCCGCAGCATCAGGATGATGACGACGCCGAGCAGGGTCGCGACCTGGGCCATCGAGCCGGAGGTGAAGAACTCCAGCGTCGAGCGCGACTGCGAGATCGTGAAGGCGGAGGCGATTGTGCCGATGAGGCTCTGCGCGCCGCCGAAGACCACGACGAGGAAGGAGTCGACGATATAGAGCTGGCCAGCGGTCGGACCGGTCGAGCCGACCATCGTGAAGGCGGAGCCGGCAACGCCCGCGATGCCGCAGCCGATGCCGAACGTGTAGCGGTCGACCTTCTCCGTATCGATGCCGACGGCGCCGGCCATCGTGCGGTTCTGCACCACCGCCCGGACCTGCTGGCCCCAGCGGGAGTAGTACATCATGAAAGCGACGCCAGCCGTGATCAGCGTCGTCAGCGCCATCACGAACATGCCGTTGATCGGAATTTCGATCGTGTCCGTCACGTTCCACGATCCGAGCATCCATTGCGGCAGATCGACGCCGACTTCGCGCGCGCCGAAAATGGAGCGGTAGGCCTGCTGGAGGATGAGGCTGAGGCCCCATGTCGCGAGCAGCGTGTCGAGCGGCCGCTTGTACAGCCGTCTTATGAGGAGCCATTCGACGAGCATCCCCAAGGCGCCGGAGGCGCAGAAGGCGAGGATCATCGCGACGAAGAAATAGCCGGGAAACAAAGCCGGCAGTTTCGACTGGAAGAAATTCGACGTCAGCCACGTCATGTAGGCGCCGAGGATCATGAACTCCCCGTGCGCCATGTTGATGACGCCCATCTGCCCGAAGATGATGGCGAGACCGAGCGCCATCAGCAGAAAGACGGAAAACAGGATGAGGCCGGCGAAGCCCTGCATCACGAAGATCGAACCGAGATCGCCAAGCGAATAGTCGCCCAACATCATCCTGCTCCTGGAAGGTCGCGTTTGTAAGAAAGGGCGAGGCAAAAGCCTCGCCGGCTCACTGGTAGCCTTTGGGGAACGGATCCGGCTCGACGAGATCGGCCGTCTCGTAGACGAGTTCGAACTGGCCGTCCGTCTTCGCCTTGCCGACGCGCGTCTTCGACCACAGGTGGTGGTTCGGATGGATGCGCACATAGCCTTCCGGCGCGCCCTTGAACTCGACGCCGGCCGAGGCTGCCGCGATCTTGTCGATGTCGAAGGAGCCGGCCTTTTCCGCCGTCAGCTTCCACAGCCAGGGCCCGAGATAGGCGGCCTGCGTCACGTCGCCGATGACGGTCTTCGGGCCCCACATCTTGTGGAAGGCCTCGACGAACGCCTTGTTGTTCGGATTGTCGAGCGACTGGAAATATTTCATGCAGGCATAGGCGCCGGCGATATTCTCGCCACCGATGCCGTCGATCTCGTCCTCGGTGACGGAAATTGTCAGCAGCTTCTGCTTCGACAGATCGATGCCCGCCGCCTTGAGCTGCTTGTAGAAGGCGACGTTCGAGCCGCCGACGATGATCGCGTAGATCACGTCCGGCTTCGCCAGCTTGATCTTGTTGATCACCGAGTTGAACTGCGTGTGGCCGAGCGGGAAATATTCTTCGCCGAGAACCTTCGCGCCCTGCAGATGGCCCTCGATATGTTTGCGGGCAATCTTGTTCGAGGTGCGCGGCCAGATGTAGTCGGAGCCGAGCAGATAGAAGGTCTTCGCGCCCGACGTCTTGTTGATCCAGTCGAGGCCGGCGATGATCTGCTGGGTTGCTTCCTGGCCCGTGTAGATCACGTTCTTCGACTGCTCGAGGCCTTCGTAGAAGGTCGGGTAGTAGAGCATGCCGTTATATTGCTCGAAGACCGGCAGCACGGCCTTGCGCGAGGCCGAGGTCCAGCAGCCCATGACGGCCGCGCATTTGTCGTTGACGAGCAGCTTCTTGGCTTTCTCGGCGAAGGTCGGCCAGTCGCTGGCGCCGTCTTCCTGAATGAACTTGATCTTGCGGCCTAGCACGCCGCCCGCCGCGTTGATCTGCTCGATCGCAAGCTTCTCCGCTTCGACGGAGCCGGTCTCGCTGATCGCCATCGTGCCGGTCACGGAGTGCAGGATGCCGACCGTCACCTCCGTGTCGGTGACCGCGAGGCCGGTGGTGTTGACCGCGCTGGTCGGCGGCACGTCGGCGAAAGCCATTCTGGGGAACGCCGCGAAAGCGGGCGCGAGCGCCATGCCCTGGAGCAGCCTGCGCCGCAGCGGCGACGGAACCGTACGATCTTCGTCTGATGACATTGTGTCGCCCTCATCTTTGTCGCGGGCGGTGTTGCGAGTCCGCCCATACACGTCATGAGGCCCCGGTTTTGCAATGCACCAAATACGTCGATTGACGTAGGGCGGCGGGGTGTCGCAGGAGGTCGTTTCGCAGGAGAATGTCCTTGTGCCCGCATATAATGCGGCGCAGCAGAAAATAGTCGCGAACTGCTGCTGGAAGAGGCGCGTGTGAGGAACGGTCAGGAGGTTTATTGAGCGGACGTCAGCGCATCGCGCCAATACGCCGGGACTACAACCGCTGGGTCGCGAACCAGACGTTGGAGGATTTCGCGCTTCGCTTTACGGCCAAGTCCGCGCGACGCTGGTCGACCTTGCGCGTCGCGCAGACGGCCATCGGCGCGATCTCGTTCCTTGCGTTGGAAGCCATTGGCGGCACCATCACATTGTCGGCCGGATTTGAGACCGCGGTGACGGCGATCGTTGTCGTCGGGGTTCTCATCGCATTGACGAGCCTGCCGATCAGCTACCATGCCGCGCGTGCCGGTCTGGACATCGACCTTCTCACGCGGGGCGCCGGATTCGGCTACATCGGCTCGACGATCACGTCGCTGATCTATGCGACCTTCACGTTCATTTTCTTCGCTATCGAAGCCGCGATCATGGCGACCGCGCTCGAACTGTGCTTCGGGCTTCCGCTGGCGATCGGCTATCTCGTCAGCGCCATCGTCGTGATCCCGCTGGTGATGTTCGGCGTCACCGCGATCAGCCGGTTCCAGATCTGGACGCAGCCGCTGTGGATCGTGCTCAACCTGCTGCCGTTCGCCTTCATCCTCACGCGGGATCCGGCGATCGTGCGGCAGTGGATCGATTTTCCCGGCGTGGACCGCGCCTCGTCGGGGTTCGATATCGTCGCCTTCGGCGCTGCGTCAGGTGTGTTGTTTTCGCTGGTCGCACAGATCGGCGAACAGGTCGATTTCCTGCGCTTCCTGCCGCCCCGCGAGAAGAGCAGGGTGCGCTGGTATGCGGCGATGCTCAGCGCGGGTCCGGGCTGGATCATTCCAGGCGGTCTCAAGATTCTCGCGGGTTCGTTTCTGGCCTGGCTGGCGTTGAGAAGCGGCGTCGATGTGTCGGACGCCGCCGATCCCACGCATATGTACAGGACCGCCTTTGCCTATGTCCTGCCGTCGCCGACGGCGGTGATCGTGGTGACGGGTGTTTTCGTCATCGTCTCACAGCTCAAGATCAACGTCACGAATTCCTATGCCGGGTCGATCGCGTGGTCGAACTTCTTCTCGCGCTTGACGCATTCCCATCCGGGCCGGGTGGTCTGGCTCGTCTTCAACGTCGCAATCGCGCTGCTACTGATGGAGCTTGGAATCTACCGGGCGCTGGAGCGAACGCTCGCCCTCTATTCGATCATCGCGGTGTCATGGGTCGGTGCGGTTGTCGGCGATCTCGTCGTCGCCAAGCCGCTTGGCCTCAGTCCCGCTTACATCGAATTCAAGCGCGCGCATCTCTACGACATCAATCCTGTTGGCGTCGGTGCGATGGCGCTCGCGATCCTCGCGGGAGCACTTTCGATTTTCGGCGTCTTCGGAACGGCGCTGGCGAATTTCGCATCCTTCATTTCGCTTGCCACCGCCTTCACGGCCGCGCCGCTGATCGCAGCGGTGACGGGCGGTCGCTATTATCTGGCGCGAAAGCCGCGCCGGGAATGGACGCTGACGCCGCAAAAGCGCTGCATCGTCTGCGAAAATGTCTTCGAAACGGAAGACACGGCCTACTGCCCCGCCTATTCGGGGCCGATCTGCTCGCTGTGCTGTTCCCTCGACGCGCGATGCCACGATCTGTGCAAGCCGCATGGCCGGATCGGATCGCAGGCGGGGACCGTCGCGGGAAAAATTCTGCCTGCCTGGGCCGTTGCTGGAATCCAATCGAATTTCGGTCGTTTCCTTGGCGTGCTGGCACTGCTTGGCGTCAGCATCGGCGTCATTCTGGGATTCGTCTATCTCGAAGCGGCTTTGGCCGCGCCGGCCCATGCCGATCTGATTTCCCGCACGTTGTGGGCGGCGTTCTTCGTTCTGCTGATCGTCGCAGGGATCACGGCATGGCTGCTCGTGCTGGCGCGCGACAGTCGGCGGATCGCGCAGGCGGAATCGAACCGGCAGACGACGCTCCTTCTGCAGGAGATCGCCGCGCACAAGCGAACGGACGCGGCTCTCCAACGCGCGAAAGAGGCCGCCGAATCCGCCAATCTCGCGAAGAGCCGTTACGTGGTGGGCATCAGCCACGAGTTCCGTACGCCGCTCAACGCGATCATGGGCTATGCGCAACTGTTGGCCCGCGATCCGGCGCTGCCGGCGCCGCGCGCGAACGGCATCCGCACGATCCTGCGCAGCGCCGAGCATCTGGCGAGCCTGATCGAGGGCATGCTCGATATTTCGAAGATCGAGGCCGGCCGCCTGCAGGTGCATCGCAACCCGGTGCGCTTGCGGGAGTTTCTCAACCAGATCGTGGAAATGTTCCGCATCCAGGCGGATGCGAAAAAACTCGGTTTCGTCTTCGATGCGCCGCGAAAACTGCCGGACGTCGTCTACACCGATGAGAAGCGCCTGCGACAGATCCTCATCAACCTGCTGTCGAACGCGATCAAGTTCACCGAGACAGGAAGCGTGTCGCTGACCGTTCAGTACCGCAGCCAGATCACGGATTTCATCGTCTCGGATACCGGGCCGGGCATCGGTCCGGAAGATGCGAAGCGCATCTTCGAGCCGTTCGAGCGGGGCGAGGGCGCGGCAGTCGCCGCAACGCCGGGCCTCGGGCTCGGCCTCACGCTCACCCGTCTCATGGCCGAGATCCTCGGCGGCGAGATCCATCTCGACTCGAACCCGGGGCAGGGGTCGACCTTCCGCGTGCGCATCCTGACGTTCGAGGCGACGCAGGCCTTGCCGGAGCCGGAGCCTGTCCGCGCCATCGCCGGCTACGATGGGCCGCCGCGCACGGTGCTCGTGGTCGATGACGACGCCGCGCAGCGCGATCTCATCCGCGAGATTCTCGCGCCGCTCGGATTCATCGTCCTCACCGCCGGCGATGCGGCGAGCTGCCTGACGATGGCGCAGGAGATCCGCCCCGATCTTTTCATCCTCGATCTCGCCATGCCGGGCGTCGGCGGCCTCGAACTGGCCGATCGGCTGCGCAAGACGGGGCATGACGCCGCCGCCATCCTGATGCTGTCGGCCAACATCAACGAGATCATCGGGCGCGGGATCGAGGACACGTCTTACGATCAGGCGATGGGCAAGCCGTTCGAGATCGGCGAATTGCTCGCGCGTGTGGAAAAGCTTCTCGGCGTCGTCTGGCTGGAAGCCGGCGAGGGCCTCGCTCAATCGCCGGAGGCGCCGTCGCTTGGTCCCGCTGCGCATCATGTCCGGGATCTCATGCGGCTCGGCAAGATCGGGCATGTCCGCGGCATTGATGCGAAGCTTCTCGAAATCGAGGCGCTCGGGCCGCAACATCAATCCTTCGTCGACGAGGCAAGGGCGCTGATCCGTGCTTATGACTTTCCCCGCTATTTCTCGCTTCTCGAATCGGCCGAAGAGCATGAGTGAGACGGCCCGCGAGCGGCACATCATTCTCGTCGTGGACGATTCACCCGATACGCTGACCATGCTCACTGACGCGCTCGAGCAATCCGGCGCCACGGTCCTTGTCGCGATTTCCGGCGAACAGGCGCTCGAACTGGTCGAGCGGATCACGCCCGATCTCATCCTGCTCGATGCGGTCATGCCCAGTCTCGACGGGTTCGAGACATGCCGGCGACTGAAACGGTTGCCGGCGATCGCCGGGACGCCGATCATCTTCATGACCGGCCTCACCGAGACCGCGCATATCGTGCAGGGCCTTGGCGCGGGCGGCGTCGATTATGTGACGAAGCCGCTGGTGCTCGAGGAACTGCTCGCGCGCATCGATGTCCATCTCGCCAATGCGCGGGTCGCGCGCAGCACGCGCGCCGCGCTTGACACGGTCGGACGGCATCTCATCGCGACCGACCGGCAGGCGCGCATCCTGTGGAGCACGCCGCAGGCTCGGACGCTGATCGGTCTCGATGACGACGGCCAGAACGCGCCGGAGGCTCTCCTGCGCGCAATACGCGAGGCCCTGGCGGCGGAAGGCGCGGACCAGCGGCCGGCCGCGTTCGTGACGGCGCGCAGCCAGCGCATGGAAGTCGCCTATCTCGGCGAGATCAGCCCGGGCGAGCTTCTCTTCCGGCTTACCAGCGACGACAGCGCCGCGCAGGCCGAGACTTTGCGCCGGCATTTCGGTCTCACATTGCGGGAGGCGGAAGT
>ERZ500994.203-NODE-203-length-19213-cov-5.111494_pt1 | contig 19213 bp, 20 predicted proteins | sample MGYA00248878_ERZ500994 | MGnify/ENA primary metagenome ERZ500994 (study PRJEB25958, sample SAMN03398533) | human skin metagenome | study: EMG produced TPA metagenomics assembly of the Human Skin Microbiome Metagenome (human skin metagenome) data set. | reverse complement strand
TGGCGCACCACCCCGAACGCGGTCGCGATGGCGGCGCCATGGACGTTAGCGAGGCCCTTGACCATGCGCAGACCGAGCCGAACGGCGAAGCGGCTATAGTCGGCGGTCGGCTCAAGCGTGCAGTCCCAACGCGACGCCTGAACGCATACTGGCCGGCGCAACGATCGTCGCGAAGCGTTGCAGCACCCATAGCGCCAAGCGCTCCAGCGCGGCCCCGTCTTCGACCGGATCAGCGTCTTGCACGATCAAGCCAGGAACCAGAATCTGCGCCTTCGTGGCAGGCATGCCGATGAGAATGCCTGCGGCCTGGGGTACGCAGAAATGCCGGATCGTGTTCTCGTCCGGCGTCGGTCCGCCGAGGTCAAAGCGTAGGAAGCGCATCCAGGACAGACGGTCCCGGATCAGGCCAGGCGTTGAGGTCATTGAGCGAAGCGGCGCATTCTCATGAGCTGCGCGAAATCCTCGACGCTTGCGACACCCATCATTCTTTGAGAACGGCTTCAAATTTTTCCATCAGGGATGTCGCGAGGTCGGGACCTCTCAGGTACAGACCGAGTTCGTCGAGACGATTGTCCGGTAGACCCGATTGGGATCCCCAATTCATGCTGCTGATGACGATGTGATCCCTGTCCCAGGCGAGAAACTTTGCGTGGAGCTGGGGATCGCGGACGCCCAGCAGGTCGACAAGATCATACAAACGCTCGCGGTGTTCCGCGACATGCCGGCGTTTGGTGGGGCCGGCGTACCGCGAGAAGTAGACCCTGACATCCTCGATGCGGCGGCCAGCCACCTCCGCCGGATTGAAGAGCGCCGGCACCATGGGTGCGCCCACCTTGTTGGTGCAACACACGAAGCTCTCAGTCGCTTCGTGCGCTGCGGTTCGGAGCACGCGCTCGTGATCATCGGCATAGAGCACCGTCAACTCAGCGTGGGGACGGTCTGGCGCATGTCCGGAGGGAGACAAAGTGGTCCTGCTCCGCCGCAGGTCGGAAGCCATGAATTGCAGGATTTCGACCGAGCGGCGGGCGCTTGGGAGAGTCGACACAATCGACCGCAGGAGATCCAATCCGATCGCCGCCGCCTGATTCTCGCGCAACTCGGCCGAGACCTCTACCGCTGAAAACGGCGACGACAGCCAGTTGCAAGACCCCAGTAGAGCGATAGCACCTCCCTGACCGTCGTCGGCCGCCACGATCTTGGCATGACTGCCGACGGGATCTCGCTGCGAAAGCACAACCCCTCGCGCCACTCGCCCCCCAGAGAGACGCTTGTGGAGCTCCTGCATCGCAAGCGCATTGTTGGCGCCATCATCGAGGGATGTCCCATAGAACAGGTGGCAACGCACCCCCCTGCTGACGGCATCTTCCAGCGCGCGCCAGATCCTCTCCCGCTGCTCCTTGCCCCTTTCGTCCGCCTGCGCGGCGACAAACGTGGAGAGGACGAAGATATCGGACTTCGCTCCAGCGACGATTCTTTGGAAGCGTTCGAGATGCGGTGCCGATCCTACAATGAGCTGGCCGGCATCGAACGCAATCGTAGTCGATAGCGAAGGATCTCGCTGCGGACTCGCGATCTGCGGGAGCACACCTGTAGTGATGGTCGTCTGCAACGCCGCGATCAGGAGGTCGCTCGCTCCCTCCGGCAGCACGCCGTTTGTCACATCATCCAGGTCGAGAACCAGAAACTTCTGCTCGATCACCGAGCTGATCGCCTGAACGCCGCGCAACCACTCGCCCGGGCGAAGCGAGCCCGCCATGAAGCGATGAACGCGTTGCGCCATCGTATCGTCCGTTTCGGGCGCTTCCCCGAGCGGAAACGGCACGGCACGTCCCGAAGAAGGGAGACGGGTGAACGGGATCGTTATAACATCCCGGTTTCGAAGGACGGAGTGTCCGATCTTTTCGAAGATCAGGCTGATGCCAACTTCCCGGTCTTCGGTGTGCTCCGGGAGCGCTCGGTTGGATCGAATGAAGTCGTGGCCCACGCTGCTGGTTGTCAACACGGGCACAGGCGACACGCGAACTTCGATCAAGCCGAATTGCATCAACCGCGCGACGGTCGAGGCGGCAACCTGCCTGGGAATCTTTAGTGACGTTGACACCTGCTCGATCGTTCCTGGCATCCGGTCAAGCGCGAGCAGCACCATCTCCTCAATCGGACTCCAGCCCCACGTCCTCTGGACGATTGCGCGAGCCCGGTAATGCCAAGCTGGAAGAAAGATCTTCACGGTAGCAGCTTCCCGTGTTCGTCGACCCCGATGATGGCGGCGCCCTTTCCGACGGCGTCGAATTCGGCCTGGGTCAGGCGGCAGATTTCGCCGAGCATTGTGCGAAGGAATGCCAGCTCTCCGCCACGGCGATCGGGGTCGACGCCGTCAACCGCATCTGCGATGAATTGCCGGCTCGTAGCGAGCACCAGTTTTTGTCTCGCGCGGCTGAGGAGAACGTTCATGCGCTGCGGGTTCCTGATGAAGCCAAGCGCGCGCGTGCCCACGAGCGAGTTATTCCGGACGAGGCTTGCGCCCACGACATCTGCTTCGCCGCCCTGGAAGCTGTCACTAGTGTAGATGAATTTCCCGTTCTTGCGTGGGCTCTCAAAGCCGAACAGGGTGCCTGCGTCGGGATCGATCTGATTTTTCACAAGTCGTTCGAGATGATCGACCTGGGCGAGATATGGCGACAGAATCACCAATGTCGGCAGGCGTCCATCTTCATCCCGGACGGGGCGTAAATGTTTCAGCGCCGCCAGCAGTGCGGCGGCCTCCGTCTCATTGCGATAAGACCGTCGTACTTGCTGTTCGAACGCGCGTTTCTTGACCATGCTGAGTGCAGGCAGGTCGAGGACAACGATTGGCGCGGTAGGAAAACCCGCATCCGCCGCCACCGTTAGCGGGCGCTTTATCACACGTTCCGATGGAACGAGCTTGCCGTTGTAGAACGTGTTGGAGACGAGTTCGCTGATGGCCGGATGCATCCGGCTCTGCTCAAGCAAGGTGATAGTGATCGAGCTCGGGCGGCCCGTCGTCTTTGTCCGATCCTCTTCCCGCTCAGCAATTGATCGGAATGCTTCCTCTAGCCGCGCCGCCGTGGCGAGGACATCCGCCAGGAGGGGCGGATCGGTCTTGATCAGCTCAAGCGTAGCCTCAACCTCGGGCGGCAGATCAGCAATCGTTCCAATCTGCTCCTTGGCATCGCGCAACAGCTCGGCCGCGACCGCAGGATTGTAGAACTTTTGCCGGTCGACTATGTCGAATGGCGAAAGCTGACGGTGATCCCCGATCATCACCCTGCGGTTGCCGAGCAGGAGAGCGCCAATCAACTCCGCGCCATTCGCCCGCGCGGCCTCCTCGATGACGACCCAGTCGAATTGCTCCCCATCGGCTATCATTTCCTCGATGACATACGATGATGTTGTGGCGAGCGTCACATCGGATGATCGCAGGAGAAGATTGTCCGTGTCTCGAAACACTTGGTCGGCAACAGTCTGCTCCACCTGATCTGTCGGGCTAAGGGCCTGCTTAATCTGGTCATGCTGGCTCGCCAGAATGGCGGCGCCGTCGCCCTGCATGGTTGATGTTGACTGCAAAAGCGCGACCGACGCCTCTCTCAACGCGCTGGTCTTCTCGTCGATGCCGGAACGTTCGACGCGAACAACGATCGTCGTCGGAGCGGGCAGTGTCTTCTTGAGCGCATCCTCCATCTGAACGAGCGTTTCGTGATTTTGCGCTGAGATTAGCACGCGGGCATCGCGGGTGAGAGACAGGATGCTCTGTACCAGATGTGCGATTAGGTAGGTCTTGCCGACGCCGGGCGGACCGACGACGACATTGATGGACCTTCCTGCAGCGATCGCCTCCCAGGCGAGCTTCTTCGTCGCATCAAGGCCGGCCGGAGGATCGCCAGGGGCGGCAATCTCCCGAAGCGCGTCATCCAACGCAACCTGCGCGGGATCATCTAGTGCCCGCAGCAGCTCCACATTGCTCCTCGCCGCAATGATGTTCTGAAGCCGGCGCCTGATGGCGCGTTCGAAGCCCGTATCCAGCCGAGGGCGAAAATAGTAGCCCGAGCCTGGGACGATGGCTTGGTTCGAGGTGAAGACGAAGGCCTGTTGACCTTGATATTCACCGCTCCCGAGATAGCGCAATTGCGGAAGCCGCTCCCGTCCGCCGGCGAGTGTGTCGAATCCTGTGACTGTCCACTCGGTTTTGCCGTCATCGTGGCGCAGCTCGCGCTTGATGGCATCGGCCGACGGACGTAGCCCCAACCATTCGCGCCGCTGATCTCGGTCGGCCTCTTCGCGCGGCAAAAGCCAGACGAGGCTCGCGTCATCGTCAGGCGAGGAGGGGAGAATCTCGACGGGGTAGACACGAAACAGTTCCCTCAACCAGGTGAAGGCTTCAAGAACGATCAGCGCATACCAAGATGCCACGTCATGCGCCGTGCATGGCGACGAACCTTGTCCGCCAAGGTCAGCCCACCGCATTGCGCCAGGACCGAGTTTGCGCACACGCTCTTCAGAACCGCGGCGGTTGCGTGACAAGTGAAGTCGGTGTCTCAGATCGACCGCGTTGTAGACCCGGTCGTCAGGCCGTCTCTTGTCGGCCTTGAAGAGCATGCCGATGCGATCGTCGACAATCCTCACGCCGTACGTCGCCAAATCAGTGATGACCTTCACGGAATCGCGGCTCGTGAAGACAGCCCGGACATCCGGGCCGAGCAGATCCTCCTCAACGAACTGCAACACGGCCTGGGTGTCGTCCGCTGCCAGCGCGCCGGATGTCAGCTGCGGGAGGTCGCTCTGGATAGCCTGTAGGGAAGGGTAGAGAACAAGCTCCCCCTCCGAGCCTGTCCCCACCCTCTCAAGCTCTTCGGTAACCACCATCAATTCGCGCAAGACAACCGAGCCGTCGAACAACTGATATTGCGGTGGATTGGATAGGCGATCTAACATCCGCCGCTCGATCGCGAGCAATGCGGGGCCGCTGTCACTAGTCACTCCGAGAATCGCGGCGGCGGTGCGGCCCAGATCCATCCAATCTTGGCGGAAGGAGATCACACCGGCCGGCCGTAGTGGGTGGCCGGTGCCTCCAAGGTCGCCATCGCCGATATGCACGCACGCCTCGTATCCGCCAAGACGATAACCCTCCCGGTCATCGCCTTGGGAAAAAACAGCATGCTCGCTGACGGCGCCGTGAACGATCCCAGCATCGTGACAGATCGCCAGTGCTTCGGCGATGCGTGTGATGTTGCGCCAGAACGTCTTCCTCCCGGTTGCCGTGAGAAACAGGCCTTGGCGCGCGCGCATCGCGCGCGATGAACCGGCGACCGGATTTCCGGGATCGAGCATCACAATCGCGAGCTCGTCACGGTCCTCTGCAACCTCTCGCACCTCGACCAGCAACTCGCGGGACCGACGGGACGACAAGACGCGGCGGACGCGGCGCAGCCCCCGCGCGATCAGGCGGCTCAGATCATCATCAAGTAGCGTCCCGGACTTCTTGAACAGGCGAAGCAGATAGCGCTCGCCATCTTCGATGCCGACTCCAAACCTAAGATGCGAATCCCACACTCCTACCGCGCCGGGAAACGAATCCTCGGCGAACCGAAAGCGGTCATCGAGGGTGGATTTCGCTGTCTTCGGCGACCGCGCCATATGCTGCATTCTCAATGGAGTTCGATCCGTCGGGAGACGATTCGGGTAAATAGGAAAAATATACAGCAGCAGTGACCTTATGGGAAAGCCGCTTAAAGCATTGGTTCGCAAGAATAATTATTGAAGCGTGCTGATGACGTTCTTTTGAAAAGACTGGTGAATTGTCAACCACTCCACTCCGATCCGCGCCGGCGGCCGTTCTTCGCCATGGCCGACATCGAAGAGAATGCGCGTCGCGAAGCGGTCGGAGGGACAGAGATCGCGCTCTCGCTCATTGCGATCGAGATTGTGCGCCGTATCCCCGCAGAAGGGGTCGGCCGAGACCTTGGCTCGGCCGCAGGGGAAAGCCTTCCCCACCAATACCGATCAGGGACGCTGATGCTCGAGCATTTCCTTATCGGCGATGGCCTGAACGATCTTCATATCCATCTCCGCAGCAGGTGAGAGGCGTGCAACTTCTGAAGCGACCTTGGCCCAATGCCAGAATTCAGACCTGTTACCTTGTGCGCGGCTGCGTGCGGCAAGGCGCTGGGCTTCATAATATGCGTGACGTTCGTGGTGCTCGATCAACGTCCGTGCATCTTCCTGCCATCGTTTGCGGATCTCCCTTCGTTTATCGATCCAGTTGGCGAGAGCGCTCAGCATTCAGTTTCGCTTTCTGGTTCCGAAATGACCGGCCGGGACGGCGATGATGGTTCGGGGACTACCGGCCTTGCGCGCTCAACTCCCTGAGTTCTGCAAGGAACGCAGTGCCGACATCGACCGCCTGCTGCGCGTTTTCCGGCGACACGTCCACGCCATGCGCGGCTTCGTGCATGACACGGAGGGAAGCGAGGAGCTTTCGGGCACTTGCAGGAGCAATTCCGCGCTGATGAAGGGCACTGACCATTTCGTTGATGCCAATCGGCTGCTTTGTTGATCCAAGTCCATTGTCGGACATGAAATCCCGTAAAGCGCGTTCGATCTCGATCCGTATTTTCACGACAGACATGAGCGGAAATTCGCGGGCGAATTCTTCGACCGTGGGCAACTCGCCCTGAAGCTGCGAGGGCAATGCCGGCGACAGGCGATATTGGGCAACGCCCATCGGCTTGCTGCTATCGCGCAGGGCATACTCAACGATCACCTCGTTGCGGCCCTTGCACAGGATGATGCCGATGGTCGGCTGATCGTCCTTGTGCCGAAGCTGATCATCGACGGCGGACAGATAGAAGTTCATCTTACCGGCGAATTCCGGCTTGAAGTCCTCGATCTTCAACTCGATCACGACGAAGCAGCGCAGCCGAAGGTGATAGAAGAGCAGGTCGAGATAGTAATCCTGCCCGCCGACCTCGAGGTGGTATTGGCTGCCGACGAAGGCGAAGCCCTTGCCGAGTTCGAGGATGAGCGAACGCAGATGCTCGATCAGCCCGCGTTCGAGATCGCGCTCCAGCATCTCGGGGCCGAGCGCGAGGAAGTCGAATGTGTAGGGGTCTTTGAGGAGCTGCTGTGCAAGCTCAGACTGTTGGGCTGGCAGGGTCCGCGAGAAGTTGGTGAGCGCGTTGCCCTGCCGGGTGAACAGGTTGCTTTCGATCTGATGGATGAGGACGCTTCGGCCCCAGCCATGCTCGATAGCCTGCCTGGCGTACCAGACGCGCTCCTCGGTCGCCTTAAGGGCATCGAGAAGGCTGACGTTATGACCCCAAGGCAATTGTGCAACGACCCGTTGCACAAATTCGCCGTCGGGCCACGCATCGGCCAAGGCGCGCATATATTTCAGGTTTCGAGCCGAGAGGCCGGTCATTTCAGGGAAGGCGCGGCGTAGATCGGCGGCCAGCCGATCGATGACCTTGGCGCCCCAACCCTCGCGCTCTTGCCGGGCCAGAATGTCACGCCCGATGCTCCAATATAGCAGGATTAGTTCGCGATTGACCGACAGGCTGGCGCGGTAGCGCGCCTCGGCGATCTTTTGCTTCAGATCGCCGACGAAGGCGGAATAGCTCTGCGCGTCGATCTCGGTGGCCGGTTTGGCGGCCGTGGCGCGGCGAGAGGTGGGTTTACTCGGGGGGTGGCTCATGCGGCCGCCTTCAGGCGCTTTTTCGCCAGCATGGCGCGGACGAACTTGTCCCATTTCGCCATGCCGGCACGCTTTTCGACCATATAATGCCAGCGGTCGTAGTGCTTGGAACTGACGTCCTGCAGGGCGTGGTTCTGAAGGCGGTCGCGGATTTCCTTCGGCACGCCAGCCTTGCCGGCCAGCGTCTTGAAGGTGCGGCGGAGGTCGCGATTCGTCGCATAAGGGATCACGCCGCGGTCTCGCTGACGCCAGACAAAACTATATAGCGTCCCGTGGCTCACGGGCTTTTTCGGGTCCATGGCGGAAGGAAAGAACCAGCCGTACTCGTTCGGCTTGATCGACTCGATCAACTCGGCAGCGAGCAAGGGCACGGGGACGGCGTGAGGCTGCTCGTTCTTGGTCTTGGACCAATCGATGATGCGCTCGTTGGCGTCCCACTGATCGACATGGAGTCGCGCAATCTCCTCGACGCGCTGGCCGGTCAGCATAATGAGCTGCACGGCGCGCGGATAAGAGGGATGAACCGGCGTGTCCGGGCACTCCAGCCAACGATAGAGCTGCACGAATTCGTCTTCGTCGAGCCAGCGAGTACCTTTGACCTTGGGCTCGGTCGGGATGCCCGTCGCCGGATTGAAAGGAAGCCGGAAGCGACGAGAGGATTGCTGCCGATAGTCGTTGTCGGACTTCATGCCCCAGCTAAAGGCGGCATGGAGATAGGAGCGCACATGGTCGGCCATCGACTTGGCCCCGCGCTCATAGATCGGACGGATCAGCTCGATGATTTCCTCGGCCTCGATCTCGCGAGCGAGGCGATTGCGTCCGAGCGTATCGGCGATCTTGTTGAGGCCCTTTTCCGTTTCCTTCCAGGATGGCTTGCCTGCGTCCTTGAGTGCCGCGACATACCCCTCGAACAGATCGGCGACGGTGCCGGGGCGGGTGTCGGTGGCGATCTTGATGCTGCGTCCCTTCTGGATGACGTCCGCAAAATCGCGCTTGTAGATCTCGCGGGCCCGCGCGAGCGACATTGAGGGATAAGCGCCGATCTTCTTCTTGGTGCGTTTGCCATCACGCCATTGCTGAGCCATCCAGTCAGCGGTGACACGCTTCGGCATGGGCTTGAGAACGAGGACGAGACGGCCGGTGCCGCGTCCTTCACCATCGGCGAGGTTCTCCTGCTTGCGGCTGATCTCGACGCGCTTCAGCGCATGTCGAATCGCGGTGTCGGTTAGGGCGGGCATAGCGTTTCCTCCTTTCCGGAACTGGGATCGGTTGAGGAGAAGCAGGGATCGCTAGCTGGGAGCGGAAGGCCGTGTTCTACCCCTTTTACAGCCCCCAATTTGCCAAAACCGCCCCCACTAGGCAATCCCAAAAAAATCGCTATTTTACTAGTGTTTCAACGTGCTTGTGCGTGATCCAGCGTGATCAAAAAGGGGTAAGTGGGATGGTTATGCGCGAGAATGATCGCGCTCGCGCCGAGTTCGAGGGCGCGCCGCACGACCTCGCGCGGATAGACCGGCGTGTGGTCGATCGTGCCTTCGCCCTGCACCTCGTCGGCGATCAGGGCGTTGCGCTTGTCGAGGAACAGCACGCGAAAAATCTCGCGCTCGCTGAAGCCGATCGTCGTGCGGCAATAGTCGATCACATCCTTGAACGAACCCATGAGCGGGCGCTTCTTCACGCGATCGTGTGTCAGGCGGCGCGCGGCGGTCTCGGTGATCTTGAGGACGGCGACGACGCCGTCGCCCACGCCGTCGATCTCGCGCAGTCGCTCGGGCGGCGCGGCCAGCACCTCCGACAGCGAGCCGAACCGCTTGAGGAGCGCCTTGGCCAGCGGCTTCGTGTCGCCGCGCCGGTTGGCGGGAAAGAGGATCATCTCGAGGACTTCATAGTCGGCGAGGGTGTCGCCGCCCTGTCCGAGCAGCCGCTCCCGCAGCCGTTGCCGATGCCCGAGATAATGGGGCGCGTCGCCGGACCCTTCGGCTTCGCTCACGCGACCTCGCGGGGCGGAAAATCCCAGCCGCGCGGCGAAAGCGTGAAGATCTCGACGCCGGTTTCGGTCACTCCGACCGTGTGCTCGAACTGCGCCGACAGCGAGCGGTCGCGCGTCACGGCCGTCCAGCCGTCGCCGAGCACCTTCACATGCGGGCGGCCGAGATTGATCATCGGCTCGATCGTGAAGAACATGCCGGGCTTCAGCAGCACGCCCTCGCCGCGACGGCCGTAGTGCAGGATGTTGGGCTCGTCGTGGAACAGGCGCCCGAGGCCGTGGCCGCAGAAATCGCGGACGACGGAGCAGCGCTCCCCCTCCGCATAGGTCTGGATGGTCGCCCCGATGTCACCGGTATGGCCGCCTGGTTTCGTCGCCGCGATGCCGCGCTTGAGGCATTCGTAGGTGACTTCGAGTAGCCGTTCCGCGCGCCGGTTGATCGCGCCGACCGCATACATGCGGCTGGCGTCGCCGTGCCAGCCGTCGACGAGCAGGGTCACGTCGATGTTGACGATGTCGCCCTCGCGCAGCGGCTTGTTGTCCGGGATGCCGTGGCAGACGACGTGGTTGATCGAGGTGCAGATCGACTTGCGGTAGCCGCGATAGTCGAGCGGCGCCGGATAGGCGCCGTGGTCCATCGCGAAGCCGAAGATGAAATCGTCGAGCGACTCGGTGGTCACACCCGGGCGCACGCGTTCGACCAGCAGGTCGAGCGCCTCGGCCGTGAGGCGTCCGGCGCGCCGCATGCCCTCGAAGGCGTCCGGTCCATGCAGCTTGATCTGGCCCGTCTTGCGCGCCGGCATGAGGTCTGCGTCGATGAAGCTCATCGCTCTCGTTCGGTGGGATCAGGAAGAGTGCGAACTTATGGGTTTCCGGCCGAATCGCCAAGGCGGGGCGGCGCCGGTCACGACTTCCCTTGGTCGCGCCGGAGGTGCACAAGGGCGCAAAGCCTTTCAGACCCGGGTTGCCCATGACCGACGCCGTGACTGCCGCCGTTCTCGTGATCGGCGACGAAATCCTCTCCGGACGCACCAAGGATAAGAACATCGGCTATATCGCCGACTATCTCTTCAACATCGGCATCGACCTCTGCGAGGTCCGCATCGTGCCGGACGTCACCGCCGAGATCGTGGCGGCGGTCAATGCGCTGCGCAGCCGCTACACTTATGTCTTCACGACCGGCGGGATCGGCCCGACGCATGACGACATCACGGCCGACAGCGTGGCGGAGGCCTTTGGCGTCGGCATCGACGAGGATCCGCGCGCCATCGAGATGCTGCTGCGCCGGATCAAGCCCGAGGATCTCAACGCTGCCCGCCGCCGCATGGCGCGCATCCCGTTCGGCGCCGAACTCGTCGAGAACCGCGTGTCGACCGCCCCCGGCTTCATGATGGAGAATGTGATCGTGATGGCCGGCGTGCCGGCGATCATGCAGGCGATGCTCGACAATGTCGCACCCAAGCTGAAATCCGGGGCGAAGATGCTCGTCGAGACGGTCGAGGCGGCGGGAATACCGGAAGGCCGCTATGCGGCCGGCTTGGCGGAGATCGCCGGGCGCTATCCCGACGTCTCGATCGGCTCCTATCCGTCCTTCACCTCGGGCGCGTTCCGGAACCAGATCGTCCTGCGGTCGAAGCTCGCCGACAAGCTTGCCGCCGCGCATGCCGAGACCCGGGCGATGATCGAGGCGATGGCCTCCGCGCCGGCCCGCTGAGAAATCGATGAGCGCTTCCGAATCGCCAAAACTGTTCCCGGTCTCCTGGGACCAGTTCCATCGTGACGCCCGGGCGCTCGCCTGGCGTCTCGCGAGCCTGGGACCGTTCGACGGACTGGTGGCCGTCACCCGGGGCGGCCTCGTGCCCGCCGCCATCGTCGCCCGCGAGTTGGGCCTGCGGGTCATCGAGACGGTGTCGGTGATGAGCTACAAGGGCGCGGAAGGCATGGAGGAGTCGGAGCGGGGGGCGATCCGGATCGTCAAACCGCTGGCCGCCGCCTTTCTTGATGCGCGCGGCGCAAAACTGCTGATCGTCGACGATCTCGTCGATACCGGCTCGACGGCGCGGGTTCTGCGCGAGCTGCTGCCGCATGCGCATCTCGCGACCGTCTATGCGAAGCCGGCGGGTCGACCGCTCGTGGATACGTTCGTGACCGAAGTGTCACAGGATACGTGGATCAACTTCCCCTGGGATCTTGGCCTCGCCTTCCAACCGCCGATCACGCGCGGCGCGGATTGAGCGAGCGGCCAGGCGCCTTTAAGAGGCGCGTCATGCGTTCGACCTCCGCTCCGCTGCTGGCGCTCGCCGCAGCCGTCGCTTCCACGCCGGCGCTTGCCGGCGGCAAGGGCGTCCTCGATCCGTCCTATGTGGTCGAACTGCAACTCGGCCCCGGCGTCCAGCCGACCTATCCGGGTTCGCGATACTACCGGCCCGTGCCGTTGCCCGGCATTTCCGTCCGCCGCTCGGATGAGCCCGTGCGGTTTTCGGCGCCGGATGACGGGTTCGGCGCGCCGGTCGTCGATTCGTCGGGCTTCCGTCTCGGTCCCGTCGGCAACGTCGTGGTGCCGCGCTGGCGCACGCACGAGGAACTCGACGGCCTCCACAAGGTGCGGCCAGCCGTGGAGATCGGCGGATTCGCCGAATATTTCCCGATCGAATCGCTGCGGATGCGGGTCGAGGTGCGGCGCGGCGTCTATGGCCACGACGGCATCGTCGCGACCGGCGGTGCGGACTATGTTGCGAATGCCGATCGGTTCACGTTCTCGGTCGGCCCGCGTATCGACATCGGCAATGCTGCCTGGACAAGAACCTATTTCGGCGTGAAGCCCTTCGAAGCTGCGCGCAACGGTCAGGTCTATGCGTTCGAGGAGGCAGGCGGCGTCGCGGCCGTTGGAGCCATGTCGACAATGCGGGTGGATGTCGCCGACGACTGGAGCGCGACGGCCTATGGCGGGCTGAAGCGCCTGACCGGAAGCCCGGCGGCGAGCCCGATTCCGACCGTTCTCGGCTCGCGGAGCCAGCTTGCGGCAGGGCTGCTGCTGGCGCGGTCCTTCACAATCGGGCCATTTTGATGTTTATGTCGTATGTGATAAAACGAAATAAAATATAATTATTTCATATTTCTATTTCGAGATTCTGATCTTTTTGTGAAGCTTTGGTCAGGCCGCTGCCGTCTGCTCGATCTTGTCCAGGGCGGCCACGACCGCGTCGAAGGTCAGCAGGGTAGAGGCGTGCCGCGCCTTGTAGTCGCGAACCGGTTCGAGCACGGCGATGTCGGCCCATCGTCCGTCCGGCGGCGCGCCGTTCTCCTTCAGCATCCGCCTGACCGTGTCGCGCAGGGCGCGCAGCTCCTGCGCGCCGGTTCCTACGACATGACGCGCCATGATCGACGACGACGCCTGTCCCAGCGCGCAGGCTTTCACGTCATGCGCGAAATCGGTGACGACGCCGTTCTCGACCGACAGATCGACTGTCACGGTCGAGCCGCAGAGCTTTGAATGGGCGGTGGCGGAAGCCTGCGGAGCAGGGAGGCGGCCGAGGCGGGGAATATCGGCGGCCAGTTCGAGAATCCGCCTGTTATAGATGTCGTTGATCATCCGGACGCGAGGGCTTGCGCGGCCGAGGTGGCAAAAGCGCCGCCTCGTTGCTATGTCGGTTCATCATATAAGGGCTTGCCGCCCGTTTCGCACCCGCCGTTCCGATGCCGCAGGTATCGCCCCTGACCCGGAACGGTCGACCCTCTCCGGAGGCAGAATGGACGCCGTGATCAAGACGCTGAATGTCGCCTCTAAAAAGGCTGCCGCGCCGAAAACTGGCGCGCTTGCCCGTCCGTCGCGCGAGGAGGCCGAGGCCGCGGTCCGCACACTCATCGCCTGGGCCGGCGACGATCCGGCGCGCGAAGGGTTGCGGGATACGCCCGCCCGCGTCACGCGCGCCTACGAGGAACTGTTCCAGGGCTATGCGCAGGATCCCTCCGACATCCTGTCGCGCGTCTTCGAGGATGTCGGCGGCTATTCCGACATGGTGCTGGTGCGCGACATTCCGTTTGCCTCGCATTGCGAGCATCACATGGTGCCGTTCGTCGGCAAGGCGCATGTCGGCTATTATCCGACCGGGGGCGTCGTCGGCATTTCGAAGCTTGCCCGCGTCGTGGACGTCTATGCGCGCCGCCTCCAGACGCAGGAGACGATGACCGCCCAGATCATCGATGCGATCGAAACGGCGCTGAAGCCGCGCGGCGTCGCCGTGATGCTTGAGGCGGAGCATTTCTGCATGACCATGCGCGGCGTCCGCAAGCCGGGCGCGACCACCGTCACGATGCGGTTCGGCGGCCTGTTCGAGGACGAGCCGGCGGAACAGGCGAAATTCCTGGCCATGGTGCGCGACAGGGGTTGATGCGGGAGTGAAGTTCGGGAGAGCATCAGGCCTGTCATTCCCGCGAAAGCGGGAATCCACGCATCCGGCCCGCGCTGGCATGACGAATGGGCGTTGCCCATTGGCATAATCAGGCGAAGTGCGATTGTGCATGGATGCCCGCCTGCGCGGGCATAACAGGTCCGGAACCGGCCTGAGAACGGGAGACGAGGGTTCGATGCCGCTTTATTCGCTCGATGGATTCACGCCCGAGGTTGTTCCGGGTCGGCATTACATCGCGCCCGGCGCGCAGGTGATGGGCAAGGTCCGCCTCGCCGAGGACGCCAGTGTCTGGTTCAACGCCGTGTTGCGCGGCGACAACGACTGGATCGTGATCGGCGCGCGCAGCAACATCCAGGACGGCTGCGTGGTCCATGTCGATCCGGGCTTTCCGCTCACTGTGGGCGAAGACGTCACTGTCGGCCACAACGTCATCCTGCATGGCTGCACGGTGGGCGACGGCGCGCTGATCGGCATGGGTGCGACCGTGCTCAATGGCGCGAAGATCGGGCGTGGGTGCCTCGTCGGCGCGAATGCGCTCGTCACGGAAGGCAAGGAATTCCCGGACTATTCACTGATTGTCGGATCCCCGGCGCGGGCGGTGCGGACGCTCGACGGCGCGCAGGCGGCGATGGGCGTGCGGCTTGCCGGCCATTATGTCGAGCGCGCGCGGAAGTTTCGCGACGGGCTGCGGCTGGTGGGTGAGGTCGTGCCTGCCTGAGCGCGGCCACTGGGCCTATCCTTATCGTCCCAGAAACTGCGCCTGCCGGCGTTCAACGAATGATCTGATTCCCTCCGCCGCATCGGCGCTCTGGAGCACGCGATCGCGGATGCTGGGGATGTAGTCGATCGCGGCCTGTTCGGCCGCCGCGATGAACTTGCGGCCGGCCTCCTTGGTCACCTGGATTCCGAGGGGCGCATTGCGCGCGATGATCCCGGCGATCTCCATCGCGCGTTCGATCTGCCAGCCGGCGGGCACGACCTCCTGCACCAGACCGATCCGGTACGCTTCCTGCGCTCCGAATTCATCGCACAGGAACAGGTGATACATCGCGTTGCCCCATCCCGCGCGCGTGATGTAGCGGAAATGAGCGCCTCCGAGCGGCGCGATGCCGCGTTTCGACTCCATCTGACAGAACCGGCTGTCGTCCGCCGCCACGACGATGTCTCCCGCCAGGGCGATCTCGATTCCGACAGTGAAGCAGATGCCCTGAACCGCCGTGACCAGCGGCTTGCGGGCCTGGTTGCGCAATCCGAAGGGATCGACCCGGTCGGCTCGCGGCTCGCGACGTGTCGCCGTCGGCCCGAAGAATTTCGGCATGTCGAGCCCGGCGGTGAAGTCCGCCCCGTTGGCGCACAGCACGCCGACCCGGAGCGCCTCGTCCCTGTCGAGATCCGTCAATGCTTCGGAGAGCTGCTCCATCATGTCCGGGCTGAAGGAATTTTTCTTCGCGGGATTGTCGATGACGATCCTGAGGATGTGATCGTGCCGTTCCGAATAAACCCGCCCGGCGGATGTTGCGGTCTCGGCCATTGGTTCCTCCCTGATGGTGTCTCATCTGAATGATGATCATCATACAAAAAGGCGCGCTATGGGCAAGCGGGGCTTGCGACCCGCGTTAACCCGCCTTGTCTTTCAGGGCCTGTTCCGCCGCCAGAACCGAGTTTCTCGCGGCCGCCAGGATACGGTCTGACTTCGGAGACCCGGCGAAAATCCGCGACAGCAAAAGAGCGCCAATCATGGTGGACCAGGCGGCGGCGGCGAAATCCTCGGCGCCTTCCTCGTCCCCGGCGGCCGCGGCCATGGCGGCCAAATAACGGTCGAGCCTGGCGGCCATGACCTCTCGCACCGGCGGAGCGGCGCGCGCCGCCTCCCCGGCGACGGAGGCGATGGCGCATCCTGTTCCGGGATTATCGCGATGGGCAGTGCTGAGGTAGCCGTTCAGAATGGACTTCACCGTCCGGGCGGCCTTGCCCCGACTGCCGGCGGTTGATGCCGCCTCTCCATCCAACAGGGCGCGTTCGAGGCCGGCGACGATCATTTCGTCGCGTGAGGCGAAATGCCCGTAGAAGCCGCCATGCGTGAGGTTCACGGCCTTCATGAGTTCGGCGACGCCGAGGCTGTCCAACCCGTTCTCACGAATCTTCCGGGAGGCCGCGCTCAGGATGCGCTCGTGGCTGAGCGCCTTGTCCTCGCGTGAATGCCCCATCCCGATCTCCGATCTCGGTTCGCGTCATATATGACGTACATCATACCGATTTCGAGACGACCTGTCGGCGCGAATGCGCATGGCGCCGCCGGCCGGGAATTCGTCCGCGAGGGCGTGACAGTCCGGTTCAGTAATCGCCGCTTCCGACCAGCGGATGAATGCCGCCGAGAGTCTTCCGCGTGGATTTCGCCGTCTGCTTTGTGGTGCGCTTTGGCGGAGGGCTCTTTTTGGCCACCAACAGCACATCATCGGGCTTGGACGCCGCTGCGAGGTCCGGACGGGCTGCCGGCAAGGCGGTGGCGGCCGTCATGCCGAAAGCGCAGACCAGAACTGGAATCAGCATGTAACGCATGACGTCGCTCCCCTGCGGCCATAGGCCAGATACGAACGAAAATGCGAATTGATCCTCGGCCCCGGGATCGGTCCGAGACCCGGACGTTATCGGGCGCCCTCGCGGGCGACAAGTCGGGGAGGGCGCATGTCGTGTTCTGAAGTTGCCGGGCAATGCGCGTGAGCTTGCAAAGGGGCTCGCCGGCTGTCCCTGCATAGCGCTCGCTAAAGAAGGATATCCTCGTCGAAGGTTTCGGTCGGGACGAGCCGCAAGAACTCGACGGCGATGCCGTTCGGCAAGTGCCGGACGACCTTCCCCGGCGTTTTCCCGACCACGACCCGCGAGCCGATCGTCGGCTGTTTCTCGACGGCGACGCCCGCGCCGGAAATCGATATGTCGATGATGCGCGCCGGCAGGCAGGTGTCGACGCCGATCTGCAGGGTCGTTTCCGCGACATGCGGAACGATGCGCTGGTGGCGACGATCCTCGATATCGCCGAAGGCGGATCGGTTGGCGAGCCAGGTCAACAGATCGGCGACGCGGTCGCGCTTGACCGGGGGCAGGGTGAGCTTGAGCGCAAATCCCTGCGGCGTCGTGCGGACAACGATCCCTTCCACCCGGCCCAGATAATCAAGATAGGCGACGACTTTCTCGGTCGTCCGCGCCGGCGCTTCCGTGCGCAGCAGCAGGCCGCCGGGTGACGCGTCCACCGTCTCGCAGGAATATTCCCGCCTGTTCTCGAGCATCAGGCGACCGGCGATCTCCACCAGCACGCGGCCGTGACGGCGGCGTTCCAGCATCCGCGGATCGAGTTTCGCGAGGGCGCTCATGAGCCTCCGACCTTGAGCCCCCAGGATTAAGGTCGGGTTACGCCTCCCGGTCCGGACGTGCGTAAAATTTCAGCGGCCGCCGGGGTAGACCGTCAGATGGGCCCGCCGCTCAACCATGCGGCTGCCGGGGAGCCCCGCCCAGCCGCCCATGGCCGGCGGAGCGGCGAAATCAGCCGGGGAAATCATGCGCAGCGAGACCAGCTTCAGCTGTTCGATCGCCACGAGACCGATCCATGATGGAGGCTCCGCGAGGCTCAGCGTTCCGAGCATCAGCGAATGCGTGCGGCCGTGGTGACGCAGCGGCAAAAGCAGGCCTTCTACGCCCACCGCGGGGCGACCGGGCGGCGAGGCCCGCGCGCCCAGCACAACGGGCACCGAGCCATCCATCACGCTCCAGAGCGCGGCCGCCACCGCATGTCTGTCGTCCCCCCAGAAATCGAGGAAGCAGCGGCCTTTCTGGTCGGCGAGCCAGAGTGCGTCAAGACGTGTGCCGGACAGCCGGACCGGGAATGTTCCGTCCGGCTTTTTCTCGAGCAGGAACGTATCCGCCAGAATGTGGCGAATCGCGGCGGGATCGATCTCGTCGCGTTCCGGACTGGAGCGTTCCTTGCGGACCCTGTTCCAGTATCGGAACAGCTCCCGCGTCGTTTCGTGTCTCATCGACTGTCCGTCACCTGTCTCTTATCGGCACGCGCCGGCGCCTTGTTTCGGCCGCAACCCTCCGAGCAGCAGTCGACGTGCCATCGCGGCGCGCGCGGGAGCCAGGTGGCAGCCATGTGAAGGCGGCGCTTGCGGTCGGGACGCGGAGCGGACATGAGTGCCCGGCGAGGCCGACCCATCGATGCGGCCGCGATGCGGGCAGGATGAACGAACCGGATTCTTCGGAGAGGCGTTTTGCGGCGCGCGGGCGGCTCGTCCTCGGGCTGATCGCCATGCTGATCGCCATCCAGGCGCTGCGCTCGGTCCTGTCGCCGGACGCCGACGCGCGAATGGTCCTCACCTTCGCCTTCGTGCCCGCGAGTTTCGCAAGGCTGTTCGATCCGCAGGCGGTCGCCGAGGCCGCCGCGACGCTTGTGCGGCGGGACGCCGCCTCGGTGGAGGATGTTGTCCTGCTGCTGGGGCCGCGCGGGTTCCGCTGGTGGACGGTGCTGACCTATGCGCTGCTGCATGGCGGCTGGACGCATGTTCTCGTCAATTCGGTCTGGCTCGCCGCCTTCGGAACGGCGGTTGCCCGGCGGTTCGGCGCCTGGCGGTTCATGGCGTTCTTCTTCGTGACGGCGGCCGGCGGCGTGGTCGCGCATTGCCTGACCCATGCACTGGATTTCGCGCCGCTGGTCGGCGCCTCGGCCGCGATCTCGGGCGCCACCGCCGCCGCGATCCGGCTGGCGCTGCGCTGATCGCCAATTTCATGTTTCAGGCGCCGCTGATGGCGGTGAGCCTCGGGCCGCAAGAGTTGGTCGCCACCGCCGGCTTTCTGGCGTTCGGGCTCTTGATCATCGCGGCCGCTGACGCGCTTCGGCGCGCAGTCATCGAGCTGGAACAGCGTGCGCAGCGCGAGCGCGAGCTTAACCTGGAACTGCAGCACAGGGTGAACAATACCCTCACCGTGATCCAGGCGCTGGCTCGCCAGATGGTGCGTCACGCCGAGACGCCGGCGGAGTTCTACGCGGCCTTCAGCGAGCGGTTACAAGCCATCGCAGAGGCCAACAAGGTGCTCTCAGATCGGAAGAGCGTCGTG
>ERZ500994.202-NODE-202-length-19271-cov-6.147377_pt1 | contig 19271 bp, 17 predicted proteins | sample MGYA00248878_ERZ500994 | MGnify/ENA primary metagenome ERZ500994 (study PRJEB25958, sample SAMN03398533) | human skin metagenome | study: EMG produced TPA metagenomics assembly of the Human Skin Microbiome Metagenome (human skin metagenome) data set. | reverse complement strand
CGATCGACCACCGCCGGGCGTTCGACCGGCGCGTCTCCGCGCTCATCACGGCCGCAGCGAGCGCGGGGCAGCTGCGCGATGACCTCGATCCCGGACTCGTCACCCGCATCGTCTTCGGCGCGATCAACTCGCTCATCGAGTGGTACCGCCCCGGCGGCGACCTGGACCCCCGGTCGATCGAAGACCAGATCACCGCGCTCGCCCTCGACGGGCTGCGCCGCAGGACCTAGTACGCCGCACCGACCGTCCCGAGAGGAAACCGCCGATGGCGAAGCCACGCCGCATGTTCGACCACGACCTGCAGACCCAGCCGGTGGAGCAGCGCCGCGAGGAGCAGCAGCGCCGCCTGCAGGCATTGATCGCCCGCGTCCAAGACGCCTCCCCGCAGCATCGGGCGCAGCTGGGCGGCATCGACCCGCAGGAGGTCACGCTGGAGAACCTGCACGAGATCCCGGCGGTCGGTAAGGCCGACCTGCGTGAGCACTACCCGCTGGGCATGCTGTGCGTCGACCGCTCGATGCTGCGGCGGATCCACGCGACGTCGGGCACGTCGGGGCGCCCGACGATCGTCGCCTATACCGACGGCGACCTGGAGGTCTTCGGTCGCACCAACGCGCGCGTGCTCGACGCCGCCGGCGCGGGCACCGGGACGATGGTGCACAACGCCTACGGCTACGGGCTTTTTACCGGCGGACTCGGTCTGCACCAGGGCATCGAGCATCTTGGCGCCTGCACCGTCCCGATCTCCGGTGGCCAGACGTCGCGGCAGGTCACCCTCATCCGCGACCTCGAGCCGGAGGTTCTGCTGTGTACGCCGTCGTACGCCGCGACGATCTCCGACGCGATGGCCGCCGAGGGCATCGCGCCGGAGGCGAACTCGCTGAAGGTCGGCATCTTCGGCGCCGAGCCGTGGAGTGAGGGCATGCGCGCCTCGCTCGAGAAGGGGCTGGGCATCCTGGCCCGCGACATCTACGGGATGTGCGAGCTGCAGGGTCCGGGCATCGCGTTCGAGGGGCGGGAGACGCCCGGGCATCTGTTTATCAACGAGGACTTCTTCTACCCGGAGTGCATCGACCCCGCGACGGGCGAGCCGGTCGCCGAGGGTGAGGTCGGCGAGCTGGTCTTCACCACGCTGGTGAAGGAGGCGGTGCCGGTCGTGCGCTACCGCACCGGCGATCTCGCGTCGCTGCAGCGCATCGAGGACCCCGAGGGCCGCACCCTGATCACGATGTCTCGGGTCCTCGGTCGCTCCGACGACATGCTGGTGATCCGCGGTGTCAACGTCTTTCCGTCGGAGATCGAAGCCGTGCTGCTCGGTGATGATCGCGTCGCGACGGCGTACACCCTGGTCATCGACGAGCGCGGCAACAGGCCCTCGCTCATCGCGGTGACCGAGCCGACGCCGCAGGTCGCCAGCGCCGACGTACCGGCCCTGCTGCAGGATCTCGAGGCGCAGCTCAAGGAGCGGCTGGGCATCTCCTGCCAGGTGGTCCTCGTCGAACCCGGCGGGCTGCCGCGCACCGAGGTCGGCAAAGCCGTGCGCGTGCAGCGGTGGCGCGCCGGCGAGGCCAACCCCCTCCCCGGCGTCCTGTCCTAGCTCAACCGGCGATCGAGCCGGGAAGAGCGCCAGCCGACGAGCGAGACGAGATCCCGTGCGTTGCCTTTGAACCAGCGGCCGCGTGTCCCTCGCGCTGCAGCCGCCGAGCTGGCAAGCTCCAGACGTGGATTGGGGATTACACGAGCTACTCGTCACGCGGCGGCTCCAGGAGCAACTCGACCGCGCTGTCGGGATGGAAGGGTTCGAGTCGGAAGTCGGCGAGGTCGACGACGCCGACGCACCGCACGTAATGGCACGTCACGTCCACCAGCTGACCCAACGGGCCCTTTCCGGTGAGCGCGATCCTCCGTCGACCACTTCGGCGAGTTCCCCAACTGGGCAGCGCTATATCCGCGGCGAGAGCACCAAGTTGCTATTCGTGCGCGAAGAAGCGAATGGACAGTTCGGCACCGCGCCGTACGTGTTCGTCGGCCCGGTGGAGTACGTCAGCCACGAGGGCGACCGGCCAATCGCGTTCACCTGGCAGACGATGAGTGGCTAACGGCCGAACGCCCGGCGCATAACGGACTGCCGGTGCCTTCGCCACGCGGGCCGCGGGATCGCCTGCTGCCCAGGGGACGTGAGCCGCCCCGGGGTTCATCCGGCTCTAGTTCGCTCGGATGTTGAACAGATCCTTGTCTGAGGCATTGCGCCAAGGCGTCCTGGTAGCCGACAAACCGCCGCACCGCGGGGGCTCAAATACCGCACGTTCCGGTTGCCGGACTCAACCGACGTGGTCCCGCGCCAGCTCGGACCACGCAGCCTCGATGAGGTTCCACCGCTCGAATTTGCGTGCCTGCTGCTCGACACGGCCGTTGACGCGGGCTGGAACAACACGGATGCACTCTTCCGCGCGACACTGCGCCGCCTTGGCCGCGATCGTCTATCCGCGGCGGCGAGAGTGACCATGACCCGCGCACTCGAGTCAGCGCGCGAACTCGGTGAACGTCGCTAATCGTCTCGGTGCGGACCTCTATCGCGCGCAACACAGCCGCGATGAAGCTCGCCGCTGAGAATGGAGCGTTGGTTGCTGTCTAGTGCAACCAACGCTCCGTTCTAAGCCCGGCCGGCGGAGGTCTCGACGGACGCTCGCTCGCTGGTTCTCCTGAGCAGGTGCCAGAAACGTGCACCCTGTCGAAGTGCTCGACCGCCAGTGAGGTGATCCGCGGGCGAGGTCGCGGGCCTTCGGGAAGTACCAGTTCATCACTTCGCGCAGGTTGTCGGAGTCCTCGCGGGCCCAGTTGCGCATCAGCTCGGCGCCGAAGGAGATCGCGTTGATCGGCTGCGCGCCCGCGGCGATCATCCGGTCGAACGCGCGCTCGTGCGAGACCGGGCTGATGCCGCCGACCGCGTCGGCGACCGGGTAGACCTCGTAGCCCTCGCGCAGCATGTCGAGGGTCGGGAAGGTCAGACAGACCTCACTCCACAGCCCGGCGATGACGACCTTGCGACGCCCGGAGTCCTCGATCGCGGCCCGGAAGTCCGGATCCTCCCACGCGTTGACGCCGGTGCGGTCGATCTCCTCCACGCCCGGTAGCGCATCGCGGATCGCCTGCTCCGTGCCCTGGTTGACGCCGAGGTCGACGCCGACGGTGCTCAGCACGACCGGGACGTCGTACGCCGCCGCGAGCTTGGCCAGCGCGACGACGTTGAGGTCGATGACATCTTTGGTCGTCGAGGTGATCGTCGAGTACTGCTCGGGCTGGTAGTCGATCAGCGCGACGATGCAGTTCTGCGGCGTGAGCAGGTGGTCGCCCTGTGGGTCGCGGACCGGCTCGGTTGGGTCTTGGCCATCGGGACCGTCCTCGGTGTCGGGTTGGAAAGGTCGCCGTCACCCTAGGCCAGTTTCGGGTGCCGCGTCGCCCGGAGTCAGCGGACGAGGATCGCCGCGATCTCCGAGGCGACCCGCTCGGGCGCCGCGAGCGGCAGCCCGTGCCCGACTCCCTCCAGCACGACTTCCTTGACGGTGCCGCCATGCGCGGCGTACTGCTCGAGTACGGCGCGCATCTGCGCCTCCATCGGCTGCGGTGGCATCACGTCCGGGCCGGGCCACCCGGGGACGGCGCCGAGCTCACCGAGGGTGCCGAAGTCGAACATCGACCGGTCGCTGACGACCTGATCCGCGGTGCCGCGCATCCAGGTAATCGGCGGCTTGGGCTCGCACCCGACGAGCGCCGAGGCATCGAAGTACTTCGGCGACATCGTGTTGAGTACGCCGCGGTCCCCCGGCGCCAGCAGCGGCCAGTTCGTCGACTTCGTGCCGTTGCCCGGGTAGAAGTCGTCGCCCACCGCGGTCGTCAGCATCTGCGAGAGAAGGAAGTCCAGGTCGACCTCCTCGTTGTCGCCCGGGCCGAAGAAGGTCTGCAGGATGACGGCGGGGCTGCTGGTCGGATCCTCCCGCGAGGTGTCCTTCTCCTGCAGGCGGCGGACGAACTCCGGCGCGGCGCCGCCGGCGCCCGAACCCGCGAAGTCGCTGGTGCAGGGCTCACCGTCCGGCCCCTTCGTCCCGCCGAACCCGTACGGCGAGAGCGGCGCCAGCAGGGTCAGCGAGACGAGATCCTCGGGATAGGTGAGCTGGTACTGCTGCAGTACGCCGCCCCCCATCGACCAGCCGGCCGCGTTGATCCCGCTGGTCACGCCGAGCTTTTCCAGCAGGGCGCGAAGGTCGTCGACCATCACGCCGAGCCCGCGGGTGGCATCGATGGGCTTGCGCTCGGTCTTGCCGAAGCCACGCAGGTCTGGCGCGATCACGCGTACGTCGTCGGGCAGCTGCGCTGCGACGTACTTCCAGAACCCCCCGGTGGTGAGGTTGCCGTGCACGAGCAGCAGCGGTACGCCGTCCTGCGGTCCGCTCGTCCAGACGTTGATGTTCAGCCGCGGCGTCTTGACGATCTGGCTGGTGAACTCGGCAGTGTCGGCCTCGGGCATCGCATGCTTCCCCTCGCTCGGTTACCCCGATGCTATGCGGCGCGTTGCTACTTGTTGCCGGGGACCTTGACGTCGACCCAGACCAGCCGGTGGTCGCTGGTGGGGAACGGATACGAGCCGGTCAGGCGCGCGAGCGGGTCGGCGGAGGTCGGCCAGAACACCCGCGAGTCCTCGATCTTCAAGCCCTTGCTCGGCAGCACGTAGTCGGCGCGGATGTTGCCTGGAGGCTCGCTGAAGTCAGCGGTGTCGTACGCCGCGGGCGACTGGTGCTGGAAGTTGACGCCGCCCTGGGTGGCCGAGGCCTCGATCGCGCCCTGGCTGCTCGGGGTGACCGACGAGTCGACGCGCGGGCTGCCCAGCAGATCCTGGATGGCGCTGTGGATCGAGTCGCCGTCGTTCGGGTCGGAGTTGAGGTCGCCGGCGATGACAAACGGCGTACCCGGCTTCAGACCGCCGTTTTCACCGGCGTCGTCATAGATGTACGTCGACTTGGCCGCCGACCCGACATAGTCCTCCCAGAACCGGATCTCGTCGGCGTTGCGCAGCCCGTTGCGGTCCTCGGGGCCGTCGAATACCGGCGGCGTGGGGTGACTGGCCAGCAGGTGCACCGTCTTCTTGCCGATCTCGATCGGGACGTCCCAGTGCGACTTGCTCGACAGGCGCAACGCCTGCTGCTCGTCGCTGGAGTAGAAGTCCAGCGGCATCCGGTTGCCGGGCATGTCCTTCCAGAGGAAGTTACCGAAGGTGCGGACCTCATCGGTCTGGATCGGGTACTTCGAGTAGATGACCATGCCGTACTGGCCGGGGAACTCCCCGAAGCCGTACGCGTCGTTGCCGCCGCCGACGGTGCCGGAGTTGTCCAGGTCAAACCCGGACGGCACGCCGGTGTTGACCGGGGCGACGAAGTAGTACGGGTAGTCGACCGGCGACGCGCCGCCCTGCCCGACCGCGAGGTAGTTGTCGCGGAACAGCTCGGCCGCCGTACCCCCCTCGACGTAGTCGAACTCGTTGATGAGGACGACGTCGGGATTGGCGCGCTGGATGGTCTCTGCGACGTTCTGCGCCTGCTCGTTGGTGCCGGTCTGCAGGTCGGCGACCAGCTGACCTTCGGCGGCGCGGTTCAGCGAGGCGTTGAACTGCGCGAAGCGCACCTGCTGGGACTGGTGCTGCTCGTCGGTCGGCGCGGCAAATGCGGCAGGGCTCACCGCAGGGGCGATAACCGCGCCCACCGCGATGCCGATGCCGGCAACTGCTAGCCGGGCGCGAGACGTCATAACTCCACGGTAGGGGACCAGAGCGCCTGACCGAAACGTATCCACCGTGACTGGGACGTGAACGATATCTCACCAATGAACCCGCGGAGGCCTTGATTCGTCGTCGACGACCCGCCCGTCACGCAGCTCGTCACGCGCCGGCGGCACCGGCAGCACGTCGCTGGCAGCACGATGCAAATCGTTGTGATTTCGCCGCCGGGCGCGTCCAAACGTGCCACGCCCGACGGCGCGCTCGGGCGATACTGAACGTCGACACACAGGGGTTCATGGGCGGACAGGAGTGGGGCGAGATGTCGCAGGTGCGCGACGCACTCAAGCGGTTGGGCACGCTGGATTGGGTGGTGATCGGCCTTGGTTTCAGCTGCGCGTTCTTCCTGGCGCTCGCCGGCGGCACCGACAGCGGTGGCCTGCGGATTCTCGCCGTACTGTGCGGGCTCGGGGCGATCGGCGTACTCGCCTACCTGATGTGGGACCGCCGCGCAGACGCCGAGCACGGGCGCGACTGGGACGCGTTCGAGACGGCGCTGCCCGAAGGCCTCGCCTTCGACGTTCCGGACGGCCTGAGCTATGCCGCCGAACTGCCGGAGCTCACCGAGGAGCTGGAGGAGACCGGCGAACCGCCGTTCGACGGCAGCCCCGGACGCGCGCGCCACGCGATCTTCGGGGAGCGCGAGCGCATCCACTACTGCACGTTCCAGTACCACCACGACGGTCGGGTCGACACCGTCGGCCTCGTCGCACTGCGCCCGGACCGCGAGATCGACGTCCTGCCCGATGTGAGCGTGACGCTGGTCGATCCCAAGGCCGTCGCGTTCGGTGACCGGTTCCGGGTGAGCGGATACGACGACGAGTTCACCGCGACGGTGCTGAACGAGCAGGCCCAAGCGGTCCTGATGCAGGCGCGACCGTTCTCCTGGAAGTTGATCGGCAACCAGCTGCTCACCGTCAAGGACGGGCCGAGCGATCCGCGCGGTGCTTTGGACTTCGTCGCCGCGCGCCTGGAACCGCTTGCCGACGTCGCCTCGGCGATGCCTGCCCGGGCCGGCTTGGCGGATGAAGTTACTCGGGAGTAGCATGCCTCGGCATGGCAGATCCGAGAGTGACGGCGTTCACTTCTGACGCACTTGGCAGCTCCGACGCGGTCGAGCTCGCAGAGCGTCTGGCCCGCAAGGAGGTCAGCGCGAGCGAGCTCGTCGAGGCCGCGATCACCCGCGCCGAGGCGCTGCAGCCTCGCCTCAACGCGCTGGCGCACGAGGACTTCGCCGCGGCTCGGCACAACGCGCGGCTCCCGCGTTCGGGTTTCTTTGCCGGGCTGCCGACGCTGATCAAGGACAACGTCGACCTCGCAGGCCAGCCGACCAACCACGGCAGTGCGGCGTGGAGCGCTGCTCCGGCCAAGCGGCACAGCCCCTTCGTGCGGCACTTCCTGCGCATCGGCGTCGTACCCCTCGGCAAGAGCCGCCTGCCGGAGTTCGGATTCAACGCCTCCACCGAGTACGTCGATGCTGCGCCGACCCGCAACCCGTGGAACCCGGCGTACTCCTCCGGTGCCAGCTCGGGTGGCTCGGCGGCCGCCGTCGCCGCCGGCATCGTGCCGATCGCGCACGCCAACGACGGCGGCGGGTCGATCCGCATCCCCGCCGCGGCCTGCGGGCTCGTCGGGCTCAAACCAACCCGCGGCCGTACGCCGGACGACCTCGCCCACACGATCATGCCGGTGCGGATCATCACCGAGGGCGTGGTGACCCGGTCGGTGCGCGACACCGCGGCCTTCTATCGCGAGCTCGAGCGCACCTACCGGCCGCGGCGGCTTCCCCCGATCGGTGACGTCACCGGGCCGTCGTCGCGCCGGCTGCGGATCGGGCTGCACCGCGACTCGCCGGTCACCTCCCCGGACGCCGAGGTCGGTGCCGCGCTCGATGACACCGCCCAGCTCCTGCGCGACCTCGGACACGACGTGCGCGAGATGGGCGGTCTGGTCGATGAGCAGTTCGTCGCGGACTTCTCGCTCTACTGGCAGATGCTGGCGGCCCTGCTGCGCGGCACCGGTCAGCGCCTCTTCGACCCGTCATTTGACCCGTCACTGGTCGACTCGTTCACCGCCGGGCTCGCCGATGCGTTTGCCGCCAACCGCGGCAAGCTCCCGGGTGCTGTGCGGCGACTGCGGCGCTCCTCGCGGCTGTGGGCGCAGCGCTGCGGCGAGTACGACGTCGTACTCAGCCCCACCCTCGCGCACACGACGCCCGAGCTCGGCTACATCGCCCCCGGCCAGGATTTCGAGCAGCACTTCTCACGGCTGCTGCAGTACGTCGCCTACACGCCGTTGCATAACGCGACCGGCGACCCAGCGATCTCACTTCCCTTGGGGCGCAGCGATACTGGGATGCCGATCGGCATGCACTTCGGCGCCGGGCCCGGTGAGGAACGCATCCTGCTGGCTCTGGCCTACGAGCTCGAGCAGGCCCGTCCATGGCCGCTGCTCGACCCGTCCGGGGCTGGCACATCCGACGTACTCTCCGAATCTGCCTCCTAGGCGGCTGGTATACCCACCTGCGGTGGATCCGGTACCGCTATTTGCCGTTTAGCGGTACATATTCCACCGCAGGTCGCGCGTACGGCGGACTCCACCGCAGGTTGCGAGTACGGCGGCCGTCAGGCGCGCAGGATCGAGTTCGCCAGCTTGCGGGCGACGTCGATCGCGTCGGGCTCGTCGCCGACGGCCATCGCCACCATCGCACCCTCGTGGATGAGCGCGAGCTGCGCACCGCGGCGCTCCGGCGACGTCAGCCCGTCCTCGGCGCACAGCCGCGAGTAGGTCTGCCGCACCCACTGCTTCTCCTCGCGGATGACGTCGATACCGGTCGCGCCGGTGCCGGCCAGCTCGGCGTACGCGTTGATGAACCCGCACCCGCGCTCGTTGTTGGCCAGCCACTCCGCGAGCGCGTCGAGCAGGAGCAGGGCGGCGTACTTGCGTCGGCGTCGGTGGGTCGCCAGATAGTCCTCGACGTACTGCTGCCACGTGCGCAGCCGCCGGGTGAGGTAGACGGTCACGAGGCCGTCTTTGGAGCCGAAGCGGTCATACAGCGTCTTCTTGGTCGTCTGTGCCTCAAGCGCAATCGCCTCGACCCCGACCGCAGTGATCCCGCGCGTATAGAACAGTCGCGACGCGCTCTCCAAGATTGCTTCTGCCGCAGGGGTCAGTGGTCGGTTCAGGTCGATGGTCGGCTGTGTCGTAGTCATGGTTTCTCCGGTGCCGGTCTTGCCAAGACTATACCGACCGGTATGGTTACTTGTCATGTCGACTCGACTGGGTTTTGCCTCGCTCGGAGTCGTCGTGTTGTGGAGCTCCGGGTTCATCGGGGCGCACCTGGCCGCGCAGGTCGGTTGGGTGACGACGCTGACGTGGCGGTTCATCGTCGCCTCGCTGATCCTGGTCGCAATCTGTATCGCGGCCCGCATCCGCATCCCCCGAGCCGAGATCGCCGCCCAGCTGGGGATCGGGCTCTTCGGGCAGGTTCTCTATCTGACCGGCGTCTTCCTGGCTATCGACCGGGGCGTCGCATCCGGCACCGCGGCACTCGTGGCCTCGCTGCAACCGCTCGTGGTCGCCACGATCGCCGGTCGCCTGCTCGGTGAGCACACCACTACACGCCAGCGCGTCGGACTCGTGCTCGGGTTCGTCGGCGTCGCGCTCGTGGTCGCCCACGACCTCAGCGGCAACGCGCCCCTCTGGGCGTACGGCGTCGTCGTACTCGCGATGCTCTCGCTCGCGACCTCGACGATCATCGCCCGTCGGCGGCGAGACGGCGTACACCTGTTCGGCAGCATCACCATCCAGTCGGTGCTCACCGCCGTCGTCTACGTCGCCGCGTCGGCGGTCACCGGGCAGCTGGCACCTAGCGGCGACGGTCAGTTCTGGGTCGCGGTGGGGTGGCTTGTCGTACTGTCCACCTTCGGCGGCTACGGCTGCTACCAGTACGTCGTCCGCCACGGCAGCGCGACCATGGCGAGCACCCTGCTCTACCTGACGCCGCCGACGACGATGCTGTGGGCGTGGCTGATGTTCGGCGATGCACTCGGCTGGCTGAGCATCGTCGGCCTCGCGGTGTGCGCAGCGGGCGTCGTACTCGCCATGCGCCCGGTCAGCGCTCGGCGCGACTCGCCGCCGGCGGCGCCACCTCGGCGTCCACGGCTGCCTCAGCCGCGGCAGTCAGCTGGCGGCGGGTCCACGGCCCCTTGAAGAAGAGCATCACGACCAGGAACAGCGCCATGCAGACCGCGCAGACGATGATCCAGGTCTGCCACGAGCCGTCGTCGGCGCGCACCACGAACGGGGCGACGATCACCACGAGCATCGCCACGAACCGCGTCATGAAGCTGAACAGGCCCCACGTGACGCCTTGCAGGCGAGGGTCGATGTCCTCGGAGTTCTCGGAGTAGAGCGCCATCCACGGGCTGTACGCCGCGCCCATCGTGCCGCCGATCAGCGCGCCGGTGATGGCGAGTACGGCGGTGGAGGTATCCGGATTGCCCATCATGAAGGCAAAGATGACCACCAGCACCAGCGAGATGACGGTGAAGACGAGGGTGAAGATGCGGCGCAGCTGCAGTCGGTCAGAGACCCGCCCGGTCAGGACCAGCGCACATACGTTGAGCACCCAGAACATCGACATGATGAACGACGCCTCGGCGGCCGTCTTGCCGAAAGTCTGCACGATCATCGTCTGCCCGAATGCAGTGACCGTGAGATAGAGCAGCAGCCAGAACGAGATGCCGACAGTGTGCGCCCAGACCACCGGCGACTTGAGCAGGGTGGAGGCCTTCGCGGGAGTGTCGTCGCTGGCGTCCTCGATGACCTTCTTCTCGGTTTGCAGGACCTCGGCCCGCAACCGAGGCGAGAGGTCGGCGATGTTGAGTGCGATCACGATCGACGCGATGAGCGACAAGATCCCGATGATGATGAACTGCGACTGCCACGCGTTGTTGAACAGTGGCAGGGTCGCTGCCGCGATGCCGGCCGAGATGAAGTTGGCACCGACCGGCCCCCACGCCCAGAACCCCATGGCCTGGGCGCGGCCCATGCGCGGCGAGAAGTCGCGCACCAGCGGCGCGGTCACCGCGACGGCCAGACCGTCGACGAACGCGAGGATGAAACGGACGATCGCCAGGCTCGTCGGCGAGGTCACGAACACCATCGTGAACGCCAGGAACGCGGTGAACGCCATCAGCGGGATCAGGATTCGAACGCGTCCGATGCGATCTGACAGCGGGCCTGAGATGAGGCCGGCACACGCGCCGGCGAGCAGCGATACCGCCGCGATCAACCCGTACGTTGTGAGCTCCATCTGGAGGTCTTCGAGCAGCAGCGGGACGACCGGAGCGATGGCGGCCTCGTAGGAGCAGATCAGGCTGGCGAGCACCGCCATCGCCAGGTACTTGCGCCGCTTCGCGCCGGTCGGATACTCATCTAACTCGCGTGCCCAGGTAAACGCCATCCTGCCGACCTCCGACTCATCCGCACCGTTGGGTGCCGTAGGTCACATTGCAGGTGAAGATGATTCCAAAGTCAAGAACCGCAGGTCATCCGACCCACTCCCCGTCGTCGCGCCGGGACACTTCTTGGTGGTTGAGCAGGCGGACCACGTCTCGGTGGTTGAGCAGGCGCGAGCCCCGGTTGTTCTTGGTGGTTGAGCAGGCGCGAGCCCCCAAAGGCGAGCGCCGGTTGTCGAAACCACCCCCGCCGGCCAACGGCGTCCGCCAACTAGGCCCGCCCGACCGCCAGAAACAACGGGAACGGCCGCGTCTGTCCGTCCAGCTCCTTCTCGACCGCGCCCGCGTCGCTGATCTCGATGTCGCGGAAACCGGCGTTCTGCAGCGCGCGGGCGAAGGCGTCGCGGCCGAACCCGTGGTGGCCGTCGAAGTCGGGGTTGTGCTCGTGGAAGGCTCCGTCGTCATCCTCGTCGAGATCGATGACGGCAACCCAACCGTCGGGGCGCAGTACGTCGCGGATGCGGCGCAGCAGCAGCTCGACGTCCTCGACGTGGTGCAGCGTGAGCATGCTCCACGCTCCGTCGTACGACGCCGCCTCGAGCTGGCCGGCGCTCTGGGTGAGGTCGAGCTGGCGCGCTTCGAAGCGCTCGGTGAGCTTGCCCTGCTCGATCTTCCTCTGGGCCTCGGCGATCATTCCGGCAGATGCGTCAGTGATGGTGGCGCTGCCGATTGCGTCGGCGAGGTTGAAGGTCAGCTGCCCGGTCCCGGCACCGACATCGAGCACGCGGTCCGTCGTACGCAGCGGCAACCTCTCGCGCAGCAACGCCGAAGCGCGCTGGGCACGCTCAAGCTTGGCAGGGTCGTCCCACGTTGCGGCGGCGTCATCGAAATGCGGCATACGTCGAGCATGCCACGCCGCCGCATTGTTCGGATCGGCGAGATTAACGCTCGGATCGGCGGGATTAACGCTCGGATCGGTGAGATTAACGCTCGGATCGGCGGAAGTAACGCTCGGATCGGCGGTTAGATGTCGAAGTCGACGGTGACGGTGGGGGTGAGCGGGCGGGACTGGCAGGCCAGGCGGATGCCGCGGTCGATCTCGTCAGGCTCCAGCGCCCAGTTGACCTCCATCTCGACCTCGCCCTCGGTCACCTTGCAGCGACACGTGCCGCAGACACCGCCAGTGCAGGCAAACGGTACGTCACCGCGCACCTCCAGCGCCGCGTCGAGGATCGAGATGGTGTCGCGCTCCAGGTCGAAGGTGGCATCGCGGCCGCCGAGGATCATGGTGATCTTGGAGAGATCCTCCGCGCGAGCGGCACCGGCCTCTGAACGCTCCTTGCGCTCGCGCGGCTTGTCTTCGACATGGAACAGCTCGAAGTGCACCGCGCTGCTGGCAACGCCCTTGCTGGCGAGGAAATCTCGCGTGCCGATGACCATCTCGAACGGCCCGCACAGGAACCACTCGTCGACGGACTCGACCGGCACGAGCAGCTCGGTGAGCGCCTCGAGCCGCTCGGCATCGATGCGCCCGTTGAGCATGCGTACGGCGGTGTGCTCGCGCGAGAGCACGTTGATCAGGTGGAAGCGTCCGGCGTACTTGTCCTTGAGGTCGGCCAGCTCCTCCAGGAACATGATCGTGCTGCTCTTGCGGTTGCCGTAGATCAGCGTGACCTGCGAGTCGGGTTCGGTCTCCAGCGCGGTGGTGACCAGCGACAGGATCGGGGTGATCCCCGATCCGGCGGCGATCATCCCGTAGTGCCGGGTGCGCTGCGGGTCGAACGCCGTGGTGAACGTTCCCGCGGGAGCGAGCACCTCGACCTCGTCGCCGGGCCGCAACCCGGTCGTGGCGTACGTCGAGAAGACGCCGTCCGGCACGGCCTTGACCGCCACCCGCAGCGCGCCGCTCGCCGGCGAGCAGCAGATCGAGTAGGAGCGGCGTACGTCGACGCCGTCGACCCGGGTGCGCAGCGTCAGGTGCTGGCCGGGCCGGAAGGCAAACGTCTCGGCAAGCTCCGGGGGGACCTCGAAGGTGATCGCGGCCGAGTCGTCGGTGGGGTTGTCGACCGACGCGACTTTCAGCGTGTGAAACGTGGTGTGCGCGGTCGGTTGCGCGAGTGCGGTCATCGGGGCCTTCCTAGAGCGGCTTGAACCAGTCGAACGGTTCGAGGCAGGAATTGCACTTATATAGGGCTTTGCACGACGTCGACCCGAAGCGCGAGATCATCTCGGTCTCGAACGACGAGCAGTGCGGGCAGCGCACCGACAGCCCGATCGACACTGGACCGCTGACGGCGCGGGGGCCCGTCGGCGGCGTGATACCCGAGGCTTCGAGCACACGGTGCCCTTCTTCGGTGATCCAGTCGGTGGTCCACGGGGGGCTGAGCACGACGTCGACGGTGACGTCGGCGTACCCGGCGCGCGTGAAGACGCGATGCAGATCGCGCTCGATCGCCTTCATCGCAGGGCATCCGGAGTACGTCGGGGTGATCGTCACGGTCACCTGGGACTTGTCCTCCGCGGCGTCGACATCACGCAGGATGCCGAGGTCGGCGATCGAGATCAGTGGGATCTCGGGGTCGTTGACGTCGGCGGCGATGTCCCACGGCGTTGCTTCCGGACCCAGCCGCGCGGGATCTTTCGCCGTCGTCCCGTCGAACTCGGCGGTCACCGGCTCAGCGCCGTAGCCGAACGGCGAGCGGGCCTCCAGGTCGGTCACCATGACGCGTCCGGGTAGGCGCGGGTGATCGACTGCATCTCAGCCAGGATCCGGTCGAGGGCGGCGGTGTGCTGTCCACGGCGTCCGCCGCGGGCGTGCCACTTGGTCTCGGGCACCGTGCAGGTCGCGGTCTCGATGATCGCGGTCAGCTGCTCCAGCCACGGCTCACGCAGCGCCTTCGTGTCGACGAGTACGCCGTCGTCCACCAGCGAAGCGAAGATGTCGTCGGTGCACCCATCGGCGGGTACGACGCCGGCATCGGCGTCGAACAGCTCGTCGACGTACGGCCAGACCACATCGAGGCCGGCCTGCATGCGCCGGTGCGACTGCTCGGTGCCGTCACCGAGACGCAGCACCCACGTGGCGAAGTGGTCGACGTGGTAGGCGACCTCCTTGACCGACTTCCGAGCAATAGCAGCGATCTGCTCGTCGGTGGAGTCCGCAAGCCGCGTGTAGAGCAGCTGGAGGTAGACCGCGACGACCAGCTGGCGGGCGACCGTCTGCGCGAAGTCGCCGTTGGGCATCTGCGCGATGTGCGCGCACCGGAACTGCATCGCGTCGCGCCAGTAGGCGAGGTCGTCCTCGGAGCGCTGCGGGTCCATCAGCGAACCGGCGTAGGTGTAGAACATCCGCGCCTGCCCGAGCAGGTCGAGCCCGGTGTTGGACAGCGCGATGTCCTCTTCGAGGATCGGCGCCTTGGCGCTCCACTCCATCAGCCGCTGCGTCAGGATCAGCGCGTCGTCGCCCATCCGCAGCAGCGCGTCGACCAGCGGCGGATACAGCTCGACTCGCTGCGGCGCCGCCGCGACGCGCGCGGCGATCTCGGCCGGCTGGTCGCCGACGATGACCTGCTGCTCGTGAATCTCTTCGGTCACGACATCTCCTCCTTCCGTCGGCTGACTTTTGGAACGCCGACCTCGCTATGCGAGGCGCAGATTCCAAAACTCGCCGGCCGGACTACATGTGGTCAACCGCGTCCGGCAACTTGTAGAACGTTGGATACCGGAAGATCTTGTCGCCCGCGGGCTCGAAGAACTCGTCCTTCTCGTCTGGGCTACTCGCGGTGATCTGCGCCGAGGGCACGACCCAGATACTCACGCCCTCCTGGCGCCGTGTGTAGAGGTCGCGCGCCGACTGCAGCGCCAGCTGCGCATCCGCGGCGTGCAGCGACCCGACGTGGTTGTGCGAGAGTCCGCGGCGGCTGCGCACGAAGACCTCCCACAGCGGCCAGCGCTTCGGCGAGTCGTAGCCGCCCTCAGGGTTCTCGTTGCTCATGCCGAAGCCTCCAGTCGGGACGATTGTTTTTCGGCGTACGCCGTCGCTGCCTCGCGCACCCACAGCCCGTCGTCGTGGGCGCCCTTGCGGTTGGCGATGCGCTCGGCGTTGCACGGTCCGTCGCCGGACAGGATGCGCTTGAACTCGGTCCAGTCGATCTCGCCGAAGTCGTAGTGCCCGCGCTCCTCGTTCCACTTCAGGTCCGGGTCGGGCAGCGTGAGGCCGAGTACGTCGGCCTGCGGCACGGTCATGTCGACGAACTTCTGGCGCAGGTCGTCGTTGGAGGCCACCTTGATGCCCCACGCCATGTTCTGCTCGCCGTGCGCGGACTCCGAGTCCGACGGGCCGAACATCATCAGCGACGGCCACCACCAGCGGTTGACCGACTCCTGGGCCATAGCCTTCTGCTCCGGGGTGCCGTTCACCAGCGCCAGCAGGATCGAGTAGCCCTGCCGCTGGTGGAACGACTCCTCCTTGCAGATGCGGATCATCGCGCGGGCGTAGGGGCCGTACGACGTGCGGCAGAGCGAGACCTGGTTGACGATCGCGGCGCCGTCGACGAGCCAGCCGATGGTGCCGCAGTCGGCCCAGGTCAGCGTCGGGTAGTTGAAGATCGAGGAGTACTTCTGCTTGCCGGCGTGCAGCAGGTCGAGCATCTCGTCGCGGCTCATGCCGAGCGTCTCGGCGGCGGCGTAGAGGTAGAGGCCGTGACCGTCCTCGTCCTGCACCTTCGCCAGCAGGATCGATTTGCGCTCCAGGCTCGGCGCGCGGGTCAGCCAGTTGCCCTCCGGCTGCATCCCGATGATCTCCGAGTGCGCGTGCTGGGCGATCTGGCGGATCAGCGTCTTGCGGTAGCCCTCGGGCATCGCATCGCGCGGCTCGATCTTCTCGCCGGCCGCGATGGTCGCGTCGAAATGCGCCAGCCCGTCCGCCGATGACGCGGTGGCGTGGTCGTCCAGGGTCGTCATGCCGCCTCCTTAACCGCCCGACCGTTCGGTCGGTTAAGGTCGAGAGTACGGCGCCCCCGGCCGAATGTCCAGACGTCCGTTAGCGGCGGCTGCCGTCACGGCGAAGCACGATGCCGGCCGCTTCGCGGTCCCAGACCTCACCCTGCAGGCCGCGAGGGCGCAGCACGTGCTTGCTGACCTTCTGCGTCGGCGTCTTCGGCAGCTCGTCGGCGTACTCGAGGTATCTCGGCACCATGAAGTACGGCATCCGTTCGACCAGGAACTCGGTCAGCTCGACGGGGTCGATCCGGGCGCCGTCGCGCGGGACGACGACCGCCTTGATCTCGTCCTCGGTGAGCGCGGAAGGCACCGCGACCACCGCGCTCTCGTAGACCTGCGGATGTGCATTGATCACCTTCTCGACCTCGAACGACGAGACGTTCTCACCGCGGCGGCGCAGCGCGTCCTTCATCCGGTCGGCGAAGAAGTAGCGTCCCTCGGCGCCCTGGCGCATCGCGTCGCCGGTGTGCACCCACCCGTCGACGATCGTCTCGGCGGTCTTGTCCGGCAGGTTGTGGTAGCCGCTCAGCACCATCAGTGGATGCTCCGGTCGCACCCACAGCTCGACCACTTCCCCGGCCCGCACGTCATCGCCGGCGTCATCGACAATGCGCAGCTCGTAACCCTCACGGGCGAACCCCGCCTGCCCGGGCACCAGATTGTCGGCAAGGCCGCCGATCACCGCACCGATCTCGCTCATCCCATACACCGAGTTCGCCTCGATCGCGAACCGCTCGCAGAACCCGTCGACATCGCTGGCCAACGGCGCCATCGAGGCGATCTGCAGCGGGTTGGCTGCGTCGTTGTCGCGGCGCGGTTGCTGCTGCAGCAGCTCCGCCATGGCGCCGAGCAGAATCGTGAAGGTGATGTCGTGCTCACGCACCACATCCCAGAACCGGGTCACCGAGAACCCGGGCTCGATGACGCACGTCGCGCCGTGAATCAGCGCCATGTAGACGCCGTACCACTGACCCGCGAGATGAAACATCGGCAGGGTTACCAAGAAGCGGTCGTCGGCGGTCGGGCGGGCGACGTCCTCGCGCGAGGAGTAGGTATAGGCGTGCACGTGCGAGCAGAGCACTCCTTTGGATGGCCCCGTCGTACCCGAGGTGTACATGTAGGCAATCAGCTCGTGGGGCGCAACCGGTCCGAACGGCCGCACGTCATCGGCCACGATCTGCTCGAACTCGCGCACCTGCAGGCGGGTGCCCAGTTCGTCGACGGCGGCGGAGCGCTCGCCGCGCACGATAACGGTCTGCAGGTCGCTCAGCTCGTCGATCACCGCGACCAGGCGCTCGGCGTACGCCGCCTCGATAATCGCCACCCGCGCCTGACTGTCGTTGAGGACGTGGCTTAGGAACGTGCCCCGGTTGGCCGTGTTGACGGGCACTTCAACGCGCCCCGCCAGTCCGATGCCGGTCCAGACGTGGACGAAGTCGACCGAGCTGTCCAGCAGCAGCGCGACAGGCGCACCACGCGGCACGCCCAGCGACTCCAGTCCGTGACCAATCCGAGTCGCCCGCTCGAAGCTCTCGCGAAACGTCCAGCTGCGGCCGTCGCCGACGTGCGCTGTCTTGTCCGGACTATGTGCCAGCACCCGCGCGTAAGCCACGGGAGAGGGTGCGCTCCTCGATCGGGGGCAGAGGTGACATTCGGTTCCTTCCGAAGGGACGTCTCTCATTTCTAGGTCAGCAGCCGGCGCCGCGATAGTCGACCGCGGCGCCTACTCGCCGGTAACGTGGGTCACATGCCCGACTTTGCCCAGCTGAAGCGCACTGCGCGGTTCGTCGCGATGCTCTACCTGACCAAGGGGTTCGTGCAGTACGCCGGACGCGTCCAGGGCAAGCCGCTCGCGCGCGCGTCGATCTATCCCTGGCACGCCGATCCCTACCCGCAGTACGAGCGGATCCGCGACGAGGGCCCGCTGGTGCCGGCGATCGCCCGCGGCGTCTACGCGACTGCCGAGCACGACGTGTGCAAGCAGGTGCTGGCCAGCCGGGACTTCGGCACGGTCGGCCGCGACGAGGTCGGGCCGTTCGAGCGGCAGATCGACCTGTCGCTGCTGGAGATGGACCCGCCCGACCACACGCGCGTACGCCGGGTCGCGGCCCCCGCCTTCACCCCGCGCCGAATGGCGGCGTACGAGACGCGGATCGAAGAGCTGATGCACCAGATCGTCGACCGGGCACAGGCAGCAGGCAGCTTCGACCTCCAGCAGCTGATCTCCGCGCCGCTGCCGATCTCGGTGATCAGCCAGCTGCTCGGCGTCGACGAGGTCGATGACGAGGCGTTCATGCGCTACGGCACCGCACTCGGCGGGCTGCTCGACGGCCCGCAGTCGGTGCGGCACGTGCGCGAGGCCGTCGCGGCTCGGGACGCGCTGCGCGAGATGTTCGTCCCGCTGATCGAGGAGCGGCGCCGCGAACCGCGCGAGGACATGCTGACCACGCTCGCCCAGCACGAGGGGGAGCAGATCACCGCCGACGAGATGATGCCGCTGTGCACGCTGCTGCTGGTCGCCGGGTTCGAGACGACGGTCAACCTGATCGGCAACTCGATCCACCAGCTGATGCGCCACCGCGACCAGTGGGACGCGCTGACCGCCGAGCCCGCGCTCGCGGCCAACGCGGTCGAGGAGACGCTGCGCTTCGACACCTCCAGCCAGCTGCTGGCGCGCTACCTGCTCCAGGACGTCGAGCTGCACGGTCGGGTCGCGCCACGGGGCTCGAAGCTGCTGCTCTGCCTCGGCTCGGCCAACCGCGACGAGTCGAAATTCGCCGATCCGTGGACCTTCGATGTCCGACGCCACCCGAACCCGCATCTCGGCTTCGGCGGCGGCGGTGCGCACTTCTGCCTGGGCGCCCACCTGGCCCGGATGGAGGCCCGGGTGGCGCTGGCCGAACTGTTCACCCGCATCCGTGACTACGAGGTGGACGAAGCCAACGCCGTCCGCGTGCACTCGAGCAACGTCCGCGGATTCG
>ERZ500994.201-NODE-201-length-19395-cov-12.600569_pt1 | contig 19395 bp, 24 predicted proteins | sample MGYA00248878_ERZ500994 | MGnify/ENA primary metagenome ERZ500994 (study PRJEB25958, sample SAMN03398533) | human skin metagenome | study: EMG produced TPA metagenomics assembly of the Human Skin Microbiome Metagenome (human skin metagenome) data set. | reverse complement strand
CAGGCGGCGGGGCTGACCGATCCGACGGCCATCGCCGCCGCCGGCGACGAGGCGCACCTGCCGGCACTCGCGTCCGGTGAGCGCACCGCCGCCCTCGTCCTGGCGTGGACCGCGAGCCGTGGCGCGTGGTCGCCGGTCGACGGGGTGGTCGCGCCGGTCGCCGGTGCGCTCGACGCCGACCTCTTCCTCGTCCCCGTCGCCGACGGCGCGGGAGGGACCTCCCTTCGTGCCCTGGGGCGGGAGGAGGTCGACCTCGAGCCGATCACCTCGCTCGACATGACCCGCCCGCTCGCCCGGGTGACGGTCACCGGCACCGGCACCGAGGTCGCCTCGGGCGAGGCCGCCGTGGCGGCCGTCGACGCCGCGCTGGCCGCGGGTGCCGCCCTGCTCGCCTCCGAGCAGCTCGGGCTCGCCCAGTGGTGCCTCGAGACGACCGTGGACTACGCGAAGACACGGGTGCAGTTCGCCCGCCCGATCGGCTCCTTCCAGGCGATCAAGCACCGCCTCGCCGACCTCTACCTGCTGCTCGTCAACACCCAGGCCGCGGCCCGCCAGGCCGCCGGCGTGCTCGCCGACGGCGCCGCCCTTCGAGGCTCCTCCGCCGCACCACAGGACACCGTGGAGGGAGAGATCGCCACGGCCACGGCGCAGGCCTTCTGCTCCGACGCCGCGGTCCGCGCCGCGGAGGAGGCGCTGCAGCTGCACGGCGGCATCGGCATGACGTGGGAGCACTCCGTGCACACCCGCCTCAAGCGGGCGAAGTCCGACCAGCTGGCCCTGGGCACCCCCGACCGGCACCGTGCCGATCTGGCCACGCTCGTCGACCTGCCCGTCGCCTGACCTCCCCGTCGCCTGACCTGCCCGTCCGCCACCACGACAGACTGGCCCCATCCCCCCTTCGACCACACCAGGAGTGACCATGCGCGAAGCCGTCATCGTCTCCACCGCCCGCACCCCGATCGGCCGCGCCTACCGCGGCGCCTTCAACGACACCCAGGCCCAGGAGCTCATCGGCCACGCCGTGCGGCACGCCGTCGAGCGCGCCGGCGTCGAGGGCGAGCAGATCGAGGACGTCGTCATCGGCGCCGCCCTCCAGCAGGGCTCGACCGCGATGAACATCGGTCGTCAGGCCGCCCTGCGGGCCGGCCTGCCCGTGAGCGTGGCCGGCATGTCCGTCGACCGGCAGTGCGCCAGCGGTCTCATGGCCATCGCCACCGCCGCCAAGCAGGTCATCGTCGACGGCCAGCAGATCGCCGTCGGCGGTGGCGTCGACTCGATCTCGCTCGTGCAGAACGAGCACATGAACACCTACCGCGCCCAGGACCCGTGGCTCGTCGAGCACGTGCCCGCGACCTACATGTCGATGCTCGAGACGGCCGAGGTCGTCGCGCAGCGCTACGGCATCAGCCGCGAGGCGCAGGACGAGTACGCCCTCGAGTCGCAGCGCCGTACCGCCGCCGCGCAGGAGGCCGGCGCCCTCGACGACGAGATCGTGCCGCTGCCCTCGACGATGCTCACCAAGGACAAGGCGACCGGCGAGGTCGGCTCGCAGCAGGTGACCCTCGCCAAGGACGAGGGCAACCGCCCCGGCACGCAGCTCGCGGACCTGAGCAAGCTCAACCCGGTCCTGGCCAAGGACGGCACCGAGGGCTTCTCGATCACCGCCGGCAATGCCTCGCAGCTCTCCGACGGTGCCTCGGCGTCCGTCGTCATGGAGGCCGAGGAGGCATCCCGCCGCGGGCTGACCCCGCTCGGCGCCTTCCGCGGGATGGCCGTCGCCGGCTGCGAGCCGGACGAGATGGGCATCGGCCCGGTCTTCGCCGTGCCGAAGCTGCTCAAGCAGCACGGCCTGACCGTCGACGACATCGGCCTGTGGGAGCTCAACGAGGCCTTCGCGGTCCAGGCGCTCTACTGCCGCGACACCTTGGGGATCGACCCGGAGAAGTACAACGTCAACGGCGGCGCGATCTCCATCGGTCACCCCTACGGCATGTCCGGCGCCCGCATGGCCGGCCACGTCCTCATCGAGGGCAAGCGCCGCGGGGCTCGCTACGGCGTCGTGACGATGTGCGTCGGCGGCGGCATGGGTGCGGCCGGGCTCTTCGAGATCTTCTGAGCCGAAGGGAGTGTCCGAGCCGAAGGGAGAGACCGTGGGCGTCTTCGTCGCCAACCGTGGTGAGATCGCCGTCCGCATCGTGCGGGCGGCCCGGGAAGCCGGGCTGGAGGCGGTCGTCGCGGTGACGCGGGCCGAGGCCGACGGCCTCGCCGCGCGTCTGGCGAGCGGCGTCCACGTGCTCCCCGGCGAGGGCCCGGCGGCCTACCTCGACGCCGCGGCCCTCGCGGCCGGGGCCCGGGAGCACGGATGCACCCTGCTCCACCCCGGCTACGGGTTCCTCAGCGAGTCGCCCGAGCTGGCGCGCGCCTGCGCGGCGGCGGGCGTGACCTTCGTCGGCCCCGAGGCCGACCTGCTCGAGCTCTTCGGCGACAAGGGCCGGGCGCGTGCGGCCGCGCAGGAGGCGGGGGTCCCGGTCCTGCCGGCGACGGCGGTCGGGGCGAGCGCGGCCGAGGTCGAGGACTTCGCCCGCGTGCAGCTGCCGGGCGGGGTGATGATCAAGGCCGCTGCCGGCGGTGGCGGACGCGGCATGCGGGCCGTCCCGGCGGGCGAGCCGGTCGCCCCGGCCTGGGAGCGGGCCCGGTCGGAGGCCGAGCGCAGCTTCGGCTCCGGTGACCTCTTCGCCGAGCTCTACGTCGAGCGGGCGCGGCACGTCGAGGTGCAGGTCGCGGCCGACGCCGAAGGGGGAATCACCCACCTCGGCGAGCGTGACTGCACCCTCCAGCGTCGCTTCCAGAAGGTCGTCGAGGTCGCCCCCGCCCCCGGCCTGCCCGAGGACGTCAGCGCAGCGCTGCACGAGGCGGCCGTGCGGCTGCTCGCCGGGCGCGGCTACCGCGGGCTGGCGACGGTCGAGTTCCTCCTCGACGCCGACGACCCGACCCGCTGGTGGTTCATCGAGGTCAACCCGCGCCTGCAGGTCGAGCACCCGGTGACCGAGATGGTGACCGGCGTCGACCTCGTGCTCACCCAGCTCGCGCTCGCCGCGGGCCGCACCCTCGGCGAGATCGGTCTCGACCGACCCCCGGAGGTGCGGGGGAGCGCGGTCGAGCTGCGCGTGGCGGCCGAGCGGGTCGGCTCCGGTGGTGAGGCGCTGCCCGCCCACGGCGTCGCCACCGGCCTCGCCTGGCCGAGCGGCCCGGGCGTGCGGGTCGACACCCACCTCGTCGAGGGCACCCGCATCGACGGGAGCTTCGACTCCCTCGTCGCCAAGGTCGTCACCCACAGCCACGGCACCGGAACTCTGCAAGACCCTAGGGTCTTGCAGAGTTCCGGTGTCTCCGGCGCGCTCGACAAGGCGCTCCGGGCCGCGCTCGAGTGCTCGATCGACGGTGTCGAGACCAACCTGCCCCTGCTGCGCGAGCTGCTCGCGCACGACGACGTCGCCGACTGGCGGGTGACCACCCGCTGGATCGGGGAGGCCGGGCTCGCGCAGACCGCGAGCGGCGAGGCCGGCCCGGTCGGCGAGGTGCGCGCCGAGATGACCGGAGCGGTCGTCGACGTGCTCGTCGCCGCCGGTGACGAGGTCGCGCTCGGCGCGCCCCTGCTCGTCGTCGAGGCGATGAAGATGGAGCACGTCGTCACCGCGCCCGCCTCCGGCACGGTCACGGCGGTGGCGGCACGGCCCGGGGCCACCGCGGCTGCCGGAGACCTCCTGGTGCGGCTGCTCCCTTCGTCGGTGGGGGAGGAGGCCGCGAGCGTCGACGACGGCCCCGACCTCGACGCGGAGCGCGCCGACCTCACCCGCCTGCGCGAGCGGCAGGAGCGACGCCTCGACGCCGCCCGCTCCGAGGCGATCGCCAAGCGGCACGCCCGCGGCCAGCGGACCGCTCGTGAAAACGTCGCCGACCTCGTCGACGAGGGCAGCTTCGTCGAGTACGGCGGGCTCGCCGTCGCTGCCCAGCGCGCCCGACGCAGCGAGGAGGACCTCGTCGCGAGCACCCCGGCCGACGGCATCGTCACCGGCATCGGGCACGTGACGACGAGCCCCGGTGCGACCGGCACCCGCACCGCGGTCCTCGCCTACGACTACACGGTCCTCGCGGGCACGCAGGGCTACCTCAACCACAAGAAGACCGACCGGCTGCTCGAGATCGCCGAGCAGCAGCGGCTGCCCGTGGTCCTCTTCGCCGAAGGGGGCGGCGGCCGCCCCGGCGACACCGACACGACGGTGGCGAGCGGGCTCGACGTGCCGACCTTCGCGTCGATGGGTCGCCTGAGCGGGCTCGTGCCGACCGTGGGCATCGCGGCCGGGCGCTGCTTCGCCGGCAATGCCGCGCTGCTCGGCTGCTGCGACGTCATCATCGCCACCCGTGACTCGACGATCGGCATGGGCGGCCCGGCGATGATCGAGGGCGGTGGCCTCGGTGTCTTCGCGCCCGAGGAGGTCGGCCCGATCGGCGTGCAGGGCAGCAACGGCGTCGTCGACGTGGTCGTCGACGACGAGGCCGAGGCGGTCGCCGTGGCGCAGCGCTACCTCGGCTACTTCCAGGGCTCCCACGAGCAGTGGAGCGCGCCCGACCAGAGGCGGCTGCGGCACGTCGTGCCGGAGAGCCGGGTGCGCGCCTACGACGTGCACGTCGCCATCGACACCCTCGCCGACGAGGGCTCCGTCCTCGAGCTGCGCGCTGGCTTCGCGCCCGGCGTCATCACCGCCCTCGTGCGGGTCGAAGGGCGGCCGATGGGCCTCGTCGCCAACAACCCGCGTCACCTCGGCGGCGCCATCGACACCCCGGCGGCCGACAAGCTCGCGCGCTTTCTCCAGCTGTGCGACGCGCACGGCCTGCCCGTCGTCTCGCTGTGCGACACCCCGGGCTTCATGGTCGGCCCCGAGCACGAGCGCACGGCGACGGTGCGCCACTTCTCGCGGCTCTTCGTCATCGGCTCTCACTTGCGGGTGCCCGTCGTCACCGTCGTCCTGCGCAAGGCCTATGGCCTGGGGGCGCAGGCGATGGCCGCCGGCGGATTCCACCGACCCGCGGCGACCCTCGCGTGGCCGACCGGCGAGGTCGGCGGCATGGGGCTCGAGGGCGCCGTGCGCCTGGGCTTCCGCCGAGAGCTCGAGGCCGTCGCCGACCCGGCGGAGCGGGCCGAGCTCGAGGCCGAGCTGCTTGCGCAGATGTACGAGCGCGGGCGGGCGGTCAACGCCGCGGCCGTCGTCGAGCTCGACGACGTCATCGACCCGGTCGAGACCCGGCGGTGGATCGCCACCGCGATGGGCTCGACCGTCCCCGAGGACGTGCCCCGGAGGTACGTCGACACCTGGTGACCCAAGGAGTGCCCGATGGACTACACGCAGCACCTCGCCGACGCGCGCGCCCGGCAGGAGCGGGTGCGCCCCGCCGACACGCCCCGCGACGTCGTCCACCCGCTCGGCGAGATGACCGTGCCCGAGTACGTGGACGCGTGGGCCGACCGCCAGCCCGAGCACCCGGCGCTCGTCGTCGGCGACGAGACGCTCACCTACGCCGACCTCGCCGGTCGGCACTCCCGGTGGGCCGGGTGGCTGCGGGCGAAGGGGGTGGCCCGCGGTGACCGCTGACGTGACCCTTGACACAACTTGAATCCACATTCAATATGAATGCGGATTCATCCACGAGATCTTGGGAGATCAGACATGACGACACCGACAACGACGTCGGACGCGCTCCACTCCTCGGCGACGCGCAAGGCCTTCGTGCGTCTGGTCCCGCTGCTCATGGCGGCCTATTTCATGGCCTTCGTCGACCGGACCAATGTGGGCCTGGCGAAGTCCGCGCTCGAGGTCGACGCCGGCATCGACGCCGCCGCCTACGGGCTGGGCGCGGGGCTCTTCTTCATCACCTATGCGGTGCTCGAGGTGCCGAGCAACCTGATCCTCCACCGCATCGGCGCGAAGGTCTGGATCAGCCGGATCGCGGTCACGTGGGGCCTGATCACGATGGCGATGATGTTCATCTCCAGCCCCACGATCTTCTACGTGCTGCGCCTGCTGCTCGGCGCCGCGGAGGCCGGGCTCTACCCCGGGATCATGTACCTCATCACGACGTGGTTCGCGCAGAAGGACCGCGCCACCGCCGTCGGGCTCATCCTCACCGCCTCGTCCGTCGCCTTCATCGTCGCCAACCCGATCGGCGGCGCCCTGATGAAGATGGACGGGGTCGGCGGCCTGCACGGCTGGCAATGGCTCTTCGTCCTCGAGGGCATCCCGACGGTGCTCCTCGGCGTCATCATCTTCTTCGTCCTGCCCAATTCGCCGGCCAGGGCGAGCTGGCTGACGCCCGACGAGGCCGCGGAGCTGACCCGGCGCGCGGTCGGCGCGGAGGAGCCCGTCGGCAGCCCCGGCGCGATCGTCCGCCAGGCGATGTCCACGCCCTTCCTGCTGACCGTCGCGGCGATCTACTTCATGAACCAGATCGCCACCTACGGCGTCATCTTCTTCGTGCCCTCGATCGTCCAGGCCATGAACGTCACCGACACCTTCCTCATCGGGCTGATCTCCGGCGTCGTCGGCATCGGGGCGGTCATCGGCGTGCTCGTCGTGCCGCGCATCCTGCGGCGCAACCCCGGCAGCGAGGTGCGGCTCATCGGCATCACGACCGTGGCGGCGATCGTCCTGGCGCTGTGCTTCGTCGCCGTCGAGCAGCCGGTCGCCCGGATGGTCATCCTCAGCGCGACGATGCTCCTCATCGTCGGCGTCCAGCCGCTCTACTGGTCGGTGCTCATGGCCCGGCTCGGGGGAGTGGGTGCGGCCGCCGGCCTCGCCTTCGTCAACACCATCGGCCTCACCGGTGGCTTCGTCGGGCCCTATGCCTTCGGCCTCGCCGAGCAGGCGACGGGCGCGCCCTCGTCGGGTCTGTGGGTGCTCATCGCGGCCACCTGCCTGGGACTGCTCTGCGTGCCGATGCTCGCTCGCTTGCTGCGCCGGCACGACGCCGACAACCCCGTCGGCGACCCCGCGGACGACGTCGCCCCCGTGGCGGTCTGACCCTGCGGACAAGACGACCGGCCGTGACCCGAGGGTCGCGGCCGGTCGTCTCGTGCTGCCCGGCGTGCCGGGCGAAGGGAGGGTCAGCGGTAGTTGGTGAACTACGGACCGGGGTTCAGTGGTGTCGGGCAGGAGTGGAGATCCCTGATATTCCGGGGTTGTTGACGTTGGTTCAGTTGCCGGACAAGGCTTGTTTGTGGACCTCTTGCGGACTATCTGCGGACTGGCGCGGGAAGTGGATCGGTGGGCGCAGGAGCCGGCTTGGTTCGACTAGTCTCAATCCCCATCGACGCGGGGAGGTCCTAGGTGGGATACTGGAAGAAGCATGGCCGCAAGGATCTTGAGGCAGTGTTGGGTGAGTATCACGAAGCGGGATGGCGCATCGAGGACCCGCCCACGTATTATCGTGTGCTCTGTCCTTGCGGTTCGCACATGCGGTGGATCCACCTAACTCCATCTGATCCGAAGTACGCGATGAATGCACTGAAATGGCTGTACCGGCAGCCGTGCTACGAGGGGAGCAAGTAATGACCACCGTTCACCTGACTCACTTCTTCAGCACGCAGTCGCCTGCCGTCTTTGACGAGTGCGACCGGATCATGGCTGAGCTCATGCGTCGCGAGGGTGGCGACGACACCGTCCGGGACGCTGCGGTGAGCGCGGACGCAGAGCACGGCATCGTTGAGGTTGAGGTGGTCTCCGACGGAACTGACGAGCAGGACGCCGTCCAAGCTGCAGTGGCTCGCATCCGGGCTGCAGTCTCCGCGGTGGTCAAGATCGACGGCGACGGTGCGGGTGCCATGCGACAGCGGGAAGTGACGACCGAGCTCGTACCCTGCTGACGCACTGAGCAAAGACCTCTTGTGGACTATCTGCGGACTGAGGTCGGACGCACCAACACCCTCGGGGGAGCACTCCCGAGGGTGTTGGGTCGAGGGAGCGGCCGACGTGCTCTCTCGGGGCGCTGACCGGGTCTCTGCGGCTGATAGGGAAGGCCGCTCTCCGACCATCGTTCCGTGGCTCCACCGTCCGGTCAGAGACAGTGGCGGTGACGTTGACGCCTTGCTAGGGGGTCACGACCTCGGCGACGCACTGACGTGCGACTCCCCACGCGCTCACGGGCGCGTCGACGATCGTGAAGGCCAGTTCGGTGAGCTCGGGAGCGTCCGGGCTGTCGGTGAAGACGAGCCGGTGACCGATCTCGACGGGCGCGTCCTCGGGCAGGAGGACGACGTACCGGGAGATCGTGAACTCGGCCTCGCCCACGACGACGCTCTCGAAGGCTAGGTCCCGCGGGTAGGCCAGGAGCCGGCCAGTCCACACGGGGACGAGCGTGTCGACGTACTCCAGGGTGATGGGGTCCATGACGCGCTCGATCGTCCCGAGGGTTCCCGTGGTGGTCAGTGTCTGGTCGACGTACTGACGAAGGGAGGTCAGGTTGACCCGGCCGGTGCTCACTGTGCCCTCGTCCGGTAGCGGTGGAGGACGGCCAGCTCGGGTAGGGTCCAGCCGTTGAACAGGCCGGGGGTGTGGGTGAACGGGCCAGCGGTCTGCGCCTTGTCGTGCGTCGGGTTCCGGTAGGACCGTGCGGCGCTGGAGATGATGACGGCGGCGAGGTCGTCTGCCGGGGAGTCACCGAGGAAGCCGTTGCCGCGGACGTAGGCGCGGACCATTGCCGTGGCCGTGGTCAGGTGGCTGGCGATCTGCGCGTCCCCATCTTCCCCGGCCGGCTGACCGAGGAAGGCGAGGACGTCGGAGGGTGCGGGGATCATGCTCAGGGCACGTCCGTCAGGACCACGACACCCTCGGGGTGCAGGAGACCGAGGTCGTAGCGGCAGACGACGCGGAGGCCGATCTCGTCGAACTCGGCGTAGCGCTCGGACAGGACCGTCACGGACGGGTTGACGTCGCGGGCCACGGCCACCTGCGACATGTCGGCCAGGACGGCCTTGCCAGCGGCCAGCTTGTTGGTGACCGTGACCGGGATGCCGAAGAGGCGATAGGTCGCGTCCTTGGTGAGGTCGGACTCCAGGAGGTACTTGCCGGAGGTGTCCTTCAGCTTGCGAATGGCAATGAAGTCCGCGCCGGAGACGAACCAACGGTTCGGCGTGACCTCGGCCGCGGTCGCCAGAGCGATGCCGTCGAGGAGGGAGTCGGCGTTGGTGACGTCCAGCGCCCCGGTCTGCACGCCAGCCTGGTTGATGATCCCGGTGATGGAGCCGGTCGCGCCGGTCCCGGTCAGGAGCTCGGTGTCGAGCTTGGTCGCCACGTCGTTGACGAGGCGGGCCTTCAGGACCGCGTCCAGGCCGATCGTCGCGGAGCGGGCCAGCTCGTTGGTGAACCGGAGAATCGACTTGATGCTCCGGCGCGTGGTCGGCATGAGGCTGATCTCGTCGAAGCCGACGTCGTGGGTGTCGGGGATCTGCGCACCCTCGGCCACGTAGCCGGGGACGGTGCTGGAGACGAGTCGGGGGATCTTCAGCGGCTCGGAGCTGTCGAAGATCCGCGGGCCGGAGGCGAGCACGACGCTCGCAGCCTCCAGCGGCTGCACGAGGAGGGAAGAAACCTGGTCCTTGACCAGAGTCGGGTTGGTGGTGGTGCTCTCAGACATTGGGGGTCCAATCAGGCGAAGGGGAGGGAGTTGTCACCTCGGCCGCCGGGACCGCTGAAGGGGAGGCACGCCGGGTGCCTCCCCTTCAGTGTGCGCTATCTGAGAACGGTTATCAAGTCACCAGACCATGACGGTGGACTCGGGGTCCTTGGGGCGAGCCGTGGCGACGAGGTGGAAGGCGCGGGCCAGAGCCTCGAGGGAGGTGGGGTTGGTCTTCTCAGCCTGTGACTTCTCGCGGATGACGGCGAGGAGTGCCTCGCGGGTCTGCTCGATGCTGTCGGTGTCGCTCATTGGATGCTCCCTAGGGTCGATTGGTCGGTGATGTAGTTCTGGACGCGTCCGTTCCAGCTCCAGGAGTACGCGTCTTCGTGCTCCCACTTCGTGGCGATGGGTCCGATGGGGCACCTCGTCTCGATCAAGAGCGCCACGATCGCGTCGGCCATGTCGTCGGCCTTGGCGGCGGCGGTCAGGACCTCACGGTTGGTGGTGGACAGACCGTTCCACCAGGCGTGCAGGTGTTGCGTTATCCACTCGTCAAACGTCGGTTCCGTCATGAACTCCCCTTCAGACTCGTGACCGGAGAATCCCGGCGAGGTCGACGTTAGCGCCGGCTCCCGACAGTCCCTGTCCGACGTCGCCACGCGGGGTCCTGGATGCCAGGTGGGGCTTGCGGGCCACGAGGTCCTCGACGGCTCCCACGAGCGCGTCGTGGTCGTCGAGGAGGGCCTCGTCGAAGGGAAGGTCGTCGGCGTCTGCCAGGCGTCCTGTGGCGGCCACGCGGGCGTAGAAGAGCTCACGGGCGTAGGTCTCGGCCTTCTTGGCCTTGTCCCGATAGTTGGCGTTCTCCTTGCGGAGCTTCTCGACGACCGAGCGGGGGAAGGTGTCGGCCTCCTCCTCGGTCTGCTCGACCTCCTCGGCCGGCTCCTCGGCGGTGTCGTCGGTCGGCTCGATCGGCTCCTCCACCTCGGTCGTCTCGTCAACGTCGGGCTCGGTGATCTGCTCGGTCATGATGTTTCCCTTCAGTGTTGGACGGGCTTCACGCGCTCGGTGAGCACGGGGTTCTGGGTGCAGCGGCATCCCTTGTGCCGGGGCATGGTGTGGTCCTTGGGCCAGACGCGGCCGTCTCGGGACCACCAGTTGCAGAGCTGACAGCCGGAGCCGGAGACCTGCCTCGTCCAGCCCTCGACGAGCTGCGATCGGCTCAGGGCCTCGGCACGGGCGTCCTGCGCTGCGTTGAGGGGCTCGGAGCGCCCCAGGCGGGCCGCTCGGCCTTGCGGGTCCGGAGTGTCCGGCAGGACGGCCAGGAGCGTCTTCGCGGCCGTGTTGAGACGTCGGATCTCGTCCTTGGGCGGGACGACTCCCACGGGTGGCACGACGCTCCCCGTGGCCTTGGTGAGGTCCGCGGACAGGGACAGGTCCGCCAGCCCTGCCGCTCGATAGTTCGACGTCGAGATGATCGCGGCGATGAGCGCGGCCGCCTCGTCGTCGGTGATCTCGCCGGCCTCCCACGCGGCGACGACGACGAGGACCTTGGCCGCGGTCGCGTCCCCGAGGTGGCCGATCGTGTCCCGGTAGGTCACGACGTCACCAGAGTGGCCAGGTCGACGCCGGCCGTGTCGAGGGCCTCGGTCCGGCGTGCGGTGCGGATCGCCTCGATCTGGGTTGCGTCGTACCCGAGGCGCTCCAGCGCGTAGGTGGTCGGCAAGATGCCCGCGGCGTGGAGCTTCACGATCGCGTCGGCCTCCTGCGCCACCGAGCGGGTGGACGGGTCCGCCCACGTCATCCGCACGTCGACGGCCTCCGGGACGACGCCGGTCCGCACGGCCGTCATGAGCTGCGCGACGCGGTCCCACGCCTTGCCGTAGGTGCCTTGGCGGGCCTCTGCTCGTGCGGTGAGTGCGGCCTCCGAGGCGCGGATGGAGTCCGCGGAGGTCGGGTTGTCGCCACCGATCCCGAGGAGGTGCTCGGGGAGTCCGGAGATCGCGGAGATCTGCCGCATGACGACGTTCACGGCTGCCTCGTAGCCGGCCAGGTCGGTGCCGGCGAGCTGCCCGAACTTCGTTTCGTGGGCCTCCGAGATCATCATGCGGTCGGTCTCGGGGAACGGGTTGACCACGTTCCCGTCGGCGTCCTCGACGAGCTCGACGCCGGATGCCCACCGACGAGGCCGGGCCGCGTACTCGGACGCGGTCAGCATGTCGGTGGTCAGCTTCACCAGGGCATCGGTCAGCGGCAGAACGTCGGTCATCTCGGAGATCCCGCGGTCGACGAGCCGGTCCCCGTTGCGCAGCCACACCACGGGCACGGTCCCGAGGGGGTTATCGAGGGTCTCCACGAGCCGGAAGCCGGTCGTCGTGCTCCCCGTGGACGGGTTGTGGAAGCGCTCGACCTTGTCCGGTCCGTACAGGACCGCGTGGGTGCCGTCCCGGTCCTCCCAACGCTTGACCGCGGAGAGGACCTCACGGGTGGCCGGGTGCGTCGTCACGGCCACCTGGGTGGCGGACTCGACGGTCACGAGCGGGGAGCCGTCCGGGCGTGCCCAGACGATGACGTAGGCGTCACCGAGGAGGAGGGCTTCCCGGTGCGCGATCCGGTGCATGGTGTCCAGGTCGTTGCGTCGCCAGTCGGCCCACGTGTCGGGTCGGGTGCATCCGGTGATCCGCAGGCGCTCCGCGATGGAGTCGACGAGCAGACGCGGAATGTTGACCGAGACCGCGGCCAGTCGGTCGTTGAGCGCGGCACGCGCCTCCGGGGACAGGAAGGTCAGGGGCTGCCGGCCTTCGTAGTAGGCAGTCAGGCGGGAGTACGTCGCGGCCTTCTCGTCGAGGCGCTGGAGGTTGGTCGTCAGGGTGTCGGTGGTCAAGGTGTTCTCCTTCATCGGAACGAGGCGACACGTCGCCGGGGTGAGTTGTTGGCGTGCCAGGCGGCACGGTCGAGGGCCAAGATCGCGGCCACGGCGGCGTCGATCTTGCGGGGGGAGTTGCGCTTGTCCTTGCTGACCAAGTCCCCGTTGGTGGTGGACTTCGCCACGCAATGCGCGACGTGTGCGGCCAGACGGGGATCCCCGTCGTGGGTGAAGCCGTGGTCCATCACGGCCGCGTACATGCGATCCGTGGCCGGTCCCATGCGGCCGGCGTGGGCGGTGTTGAACTCGACGACACGACGCTCCCCGTGGCGGTCGGCCCACGTCTCGAGCTCGGTCCTCCATCCCCACGGGTCCGCGGCCAGCTCGAGGACGTCCCAGCTGTCGAAGGCGACGTCGACGGCCGCGTCCACGTCGGAGCGGGGCACGCGCCACCGAGGGTCTCCGGGGTTCTCCCAGAGGCCGACGACGAAGACGTGGGGACGGTCCCCGACTGTGCAGCCGACGAGCGCGGTCGAGTCCCCGGAGGCCGATCCGTCGAAGGCCAGGACCACCTTCGCCTTGTCCGGGACGACCTGCCCGGCGTCGACGAGTTGGTCCCACGCGCCGAAGGGCAACCAGGCGTGCGTGCCGGAGACCCACTGACCAAGGCGGAGCTGGCGGAAGACAGGCTCCCGGAGGGTCCTGCGGGCCGCCGCGAGACCGTCCACGGCCAAGAACGGGTCCTTGCACGCCAGAGCCGGGTTGGCCGCCTTCCACGCCTCCACGTCGTCCGTGGCGCAGCCCTCCGGAGCGGCGTACTCCTTCAGGTAGAAGGCGGGGTCGCTCCCTTCGCGGCCGTGCTCGACGAGCCGGAACATGATGCTGTCCGGCGACGAGGCCGGCGTCGAGATCGCCAACGTCAGGGACTCGGGTCGCTTGCCGGTCATGGAGGTAACCGCCTGCCACACCTCGTCCGTGACGACGTGGAGCTCGTCGACGACCAGGAGGGACGGGTCGTGGCCGTGGAGGGCTCCCGGCTCGGCCGGCAACGGCTGGAGGATGCTGTCCCGCTCGGGGACCGTGAGCCGATCCGCGTAGATGTGCGCCCGCTCGGCCAACTCCGGGTTGAGCTCGATCATCCGGCGAGCCATGCGCAACGTGATGTTGGCCTGGCGCTGATCCGAGGCCACGACCAGGACCTCCGCGGAGTCATCCCCGGCGAAGAGCTCGGCCACGGCCAGCATGGCCGCCAGAGCCGTCTTCCCGTTGGCACGAGGCAGGGACACCAGAGCCGTACGGATCCCCGGAGCGAAGGCTCCTTCGATGATCTCCCGCTGGAAGTCCCGAACCTTCACGGGCTTGCCCGCGCCCACACCCTTGGGGACGAGGAGGTACTCCCGGATGAAGCGGAGCCGGCGCTTGGCACGGTCCCGCGGCCAGCCCTTGAAGTCGAGGGGCTCGACGTCAATCGTTCCCTTGGGGCCGGCCCTCATGGGAGGCTCCGAGCATGACACCAAGCCAGGCCGACAACATGCGACAGGCCATCGCCATCATGACAGCGTGGGCCAGTTCCCCGGACAGCGCGACCTTCTCCGAGGACACCCTCATCGAGATCGTCCAAGAGCGCGGCGGGGGCGATGATCTGAAGGGCGCTACCGACGTGATTCTCGGCTTCGTGAACCTCAGCGCGATGCTGCTCGTCCGCCGCTTCGCGGAGGTTGGTCCCTCTGAGCTTGAGACTCTGCGGGATCTCGGGCTCGACCTTGCCGGTGAGTGATTGAAACTTTGCCTTACCCGAGGGGCTTTGACCGCGCCGAAGGGGGGACCTCCCCCTGGTCTGCGGGCCGCGGGCCGCGCCTCGACGGTTGTTGCAGGTGACGCAGACGACGTCGACGTCCTCCAGTCGGATCTCTAGACCGGCCTCGTGTCGCTCCCACGCTTGTGGCGTGTGGTCGACGGACAGCTCGGTCGTGGCTCCGCAGTCGGTGCAGAACGGCTGGAGGCGTCGGGCTCGTCGGGACAGTCGTCGCCACGCGGAGTCGTAGCCTCGTGCGGTCGAGGACTTCCCTTCGTGGTCTGGCGGCCGGCACGTGGTGCAGCGGGCGCGGGTCGTCAGGTCGCCACAGTCGGCGCACGCCTTGAGCAGACTCATGCCGCGCTCCTTCCGGAGGGCTCGTGGGTGAAGTGGAGCTGACACATCTGCTTGCCTGCGCGAGCCGCCTCGGAGCACGCGGAGTACGCGCACGTCGGACGCACGTCGGGGGCACGGTGTGCCGTCGCCGGGCGATCGGGTGGCGAGTCGATGCGATCGGCATTGCGATGAGCAGGAGAGCTGCACTCCAGGCAGTCGCTCCCATTGACCGCGGGCCTTTGACCACAGGAGAAGCAAGGCTCTGAAGAAGAGGAGGGCTTGTTACGCGTAACCGTTTCGTTGGAACCCTTCCCCCTAGAAAGAGCCTGTCCCGTCCCGTCCTGTCCCGTCCCGGTGTTACGCGTAACGGGGGCTGTAACAGGTGCATCGGTGGTGGTGACCTCACCTGTCCTCTGGTCAACGGCGACGTGCTCGCACTTGTCCGGGAGGCAAAGGGAGTGATCCCCGTTCTTGTGGGCTCGCATCCGCTGCATCCGGACCTTGGACCGCTCAGCGTTCTCCCGCACGCTCGGCGGGGGGATGTGCTCGTCGATCCTCACGACCTTCACGCGGCCGTCAGCCTGGCGAGCAACCAGACCGACGGCCACAAGGTGTTCGAGCGCCATGTCGGGCTCGTCGAGGTCGGAGCACCTCCGGGCGTCTGCGACCTTCAGGACACCGTCGTACCTCAGCGTCCGAGAGCAGAACTGGATCATGCACAGGTAGTGCCAGCGCTCGGCGTGTGGCAGGTCTGCGAGCTCGGGCAGGTCGGTCCAGGTGTCATCCAGTCGCGTCCAGGTCACTCGTCCCGACCTCCTCCCGTAGGCTCGTCGGCGGCTCCTGCACCCATGTAGTTGCCGCGTCCCTCGTCGAGCTGCAACTCGGCGGGGGACTTCTCGTATCGGCGCTGGGACTCCTCGATCAGGCGCATGGTGTCGGCCTGGACGAGGTTGTCGAGGATCGTGTCGCTCACGGCCGGTCGTCCTCGTACAGGCGTGCTGCCTCGATGAGCGCGGCGGCGAAGTCGCGTGCGTCCGCGGGTCCGACCTCGATCAAGTCGGGGACGGCGATGGGGCCTCCCCACTTGGGGTCATCCCTCCATGCCGGACTGTCCTCGATCCGGACGGTCACGTCGCCGAAGGTGACCGCACGACGGCAGATCTCCGAGACGTCGGTGGCGTCGACTCGGTCAACCTCGGTCTTGTGGTCGTTGCACCAACTGGCGCAGTCGTCTCCGCGCTTGCCCTGTGGTGCGGTGGTCGTCTCCATGTCGTTCCTCCCTTTGGTGTTGTGGGTGGGTTGGGTCGAGCCGGCGCTCAGAGGCTGACGAGCTTGTCCTTGTCGTCGCGCTCGGCGTTGATCTGCTCCAGCACGAAGGCGTCCACGTCGGCGCGACGAAACATCACCTTCGTTCCGTTGAGCCTGAAGCCCTTGGGGCCGGTGCCCCGGCTTCGCCAATAGCGAAGCGTCGCCGCGGGAACCTTGAGGTAGTCCGCGACTTCCTGCGTGGTCATGAGGTCCATGAGTGGCCCGTCCTTTCACTGTGATTGGCCTGAATCAAAATGTACGGGACGGATTGTTAGGCGTCAAGCATGGTGTTGTGGAAGAGTGTTGGGTATGACTCCAGACGAGAAGTTCGGCCGGGAAGTCAAGGAGCAGCGCGAGGGGAGGGGCTGGTCCATGACGACCTTCGCCTCCCTGCTTTCAGAGGCTGGCTTGAAAAACTTCCACGCTGCGACGATCGGGCGGATGGAGCGAGGGCAGCGGCCGGTCCGGCTGACCGAGGCCGTGGTCATCGCCCAGGTGCTGGGGTCGCGTCTCGACGACCTGGTCGTAGATCCACTCCGAGGGGACGAGGACCTGCGGCTCACCGTCGAGTGCCTTACGACCACAAGCCGAGATGCGGCCTACTTCTTGGTCTCGGCCGAAGAGTGGCGGGCGGGAGTGGTTGAGCAGTTGGACCTTGTGATTCAAAGGCTGTCCACCGGAAAGATTCGCGAGGATGTGACCGACGAGGTCCGCGATGTAGTCGAGCAGGCTGCCGCGACGCTCAAGGAGGATCTGGTGGGGGACTGGATGGAGAGGTTCCGCGCCTTGTCCGTCGAAGAGCGTCGGAAGTACCGACCGTGAGCAGCATCCAGAAGCGTGAGCTCCCCCCGCTGAAGGGGAGCGAGAAGCCTCGGAAGATCTGGCGTGCCCGGTATCGGGACGCGGCCGGCAAGGAGCACGCTCGACACTTCGAGCGGAAGACCGACGCGGAGAGGTGGCTCGACGAGGTCACGGCCTCGGTCGTCACGGGCACCTACGTGGATCCCGACGCCGGGAAGATCACCTTCAAGGCGTTCTTTGATGAGTGGTCGGCGCGGCAGAGGTGGTCGGCCGGGACGCTCGACGCGGCAACTCGTGCCGTCAGGTCGACGACGTTCCGGGACGTGCCGCTGGCGAAGATCGCGCCGGAGCACGTCGAGGAGTGGGTGAAGGAGATGACGCTCCCTGCGGCTACGCGCAAGGAGGGGCTGGCGGTCTCCACGCAGAAGATGCGGCTCAACTACGTGAAGATGACGTTTGCGGCCGCGGTGCGGGGGAGGAGGATCTCCCTCGATCCGTCATCCGACGTCAAGGTGAAGACGAAGAAGAAGCGGGCCGACGCCGACGAGCTGGAGATCCCGACGCCTGAGCAGGTGGCCGCGGTCCTCGCGGAGGCGGATCCGATGTTCCGTGGCTTCATCGCGGTGTGTGCCTTCGCCGGCCTGCGTCTGGGGGAGGCGGCCGGGCTCCAGGTGGGCGACGTCGACTTCCTGCGGCGCACGCTGAAGGTCCGACGTCAGGTGCAGGGTGCGACGAACGGGGAGGCGGTCCTCGTCGACCCCAAGGCCGGGTCCACGCGCACGATCTACATTCCGGAGGCGCTGACGACGCTCCTCGCGGCGCACGTCGAGGAGGTCGGCACCAGGGGAGAGGACCGCTTCTTTTTCTCCAACGGGGGCTATCTGTTCAACCGGAACTCTGCCGGCCACTACTGGCGTGAGGCGGCCAAGGCGGCAGGGCTCAAGGGCTTCACGCTGCACTCCCTTCGCCACTACTTCGCCTCGGGACTGATCCGGGAGGGCTGCGACGTCGTGACGGTCCAGCGGGCGCTTGGGCACTCCGCTCCCTCGATCACGCTCGACGTCTACAGCTCGTTGTGGCCGGATGCAGAAGACCGCACGAGGTCCGCAGCGGCCGCCATGATGAGCGACGTTCTCGGATCTCGTGCGGACTCTGTGCGGACTGGTGGGGCTTCTACCCCATGAAATAGCGGGTTCTAGCGGTAGTTGGTGAACTGCAGCGCCACGTCGAGGTCCTTGCCCTTGAGCAGCGAGATGACCTCCTGCAGCTCGTCGCGGGACTTGCCGGTGACGCGCAGCTCGTCGCCCTGGATCTGCGGCTTGACGCCCTTGGGGCCCTCGTCGCGGATGATCTTGGAGATCTTCTTCGCGTTGTCCTGGTCGATGCCCTCCTTGGTCGGGCCCGACAGGACGTACTCCTTGCCGGAGGGCTTGGGCTCCTTGTCGCCGAAGTCGATGTTCTTCAGCGAGACGCCGCGGCGCACGAGCTTGGACTCGAAGACGTCGAGGACGGCGAGCACCCGCTCGGCGGTGTTGGCCTTGATGGTGATGCTCTCGCCGCTCCACTCGATCGAGGCGCCGACGCCCTTGAAGTCGTAGCGCTGCGCGACCTCCTTGGCGGCCTGGTTGAGCGCGTTGTCGACCTCCTGGCGGTCGACCTTGCTGACGATGTCGAAGCTGCTGCTGGCCATGTCCGGGGCGCTCCTCGGGGTGGATTCTGCTGTTGGGCGTTCGGCTTGCTATCCTCTCAGACGCACACGGCAGGTTGTCCGAGCGGCCAATGGAAACGGACTGTAAATCCGTCGGGTTATCCCTACGAAGGTTCGAATCCTTCACCTGCCACCAGCAGTGCACGAGGCCCCCGGGACGTCAGCGTCCCGGGGGCCTCGCTCGTGCCCGGGCACCCTGCCTCGCGCGGAGCCGGTCGGGCAGGATGGGCCGGGTGACCCCCTTCGACCGCTCGAGCTACGGCCACTGGACGACGATGCCCACGCGGTGGAGCGACAACGACCAGTTCGGCCACGTCAACAACGCCGTGCACTACTCCGTCATGGACACGACGATCAACAACTGGCTCAAGGGGCACGGCTTCGACGTCGCCGCCGGTGGCGGCACGATCAACCTCATCCCCGAGACCGGCTGCCGCTACCTCGCGGAGATCTCCTACCCCGACGTCTTCGAGATCGGTCTGCGCAGCCTCGCCGTGGGCCGCACGAGCGTGCGCTGGGAGTGCGCGCTCCTGCGGGCGAGCGACGGCGAGGCCGTCGCCATCGCGACCTCCGCGCACGTCTTCGTCGACCGTCAGACGCGGCGTCCGGTGCCGGTCCCGGCGGGGCTGAGGCCCGCTCTGGAGGCCCTGGTCACCGGCGGGTGAGCGCTCGATTTCATGACCACGCCATCTGGCGTGTAATCTCTCCCGAGGTTGTCCACCGGATCTCCTCGAGAGCCGGAGGGCCTGCCCCCTTAGCTCAGTCGGCAGAGCGTTTCCATGGTAAGGAAAAGGTCGTCGGTTCGATTCCGACAGGGGGCTCGGGTCCGGCCCGCGCCGCGTGCGCAGGTCGACCGCCACGGCGGGGTAGCTCAGCTGGTTAGAGCGCACGACTCATAATCGTGAGGTCGCGGGA
>ERZ500994.200-NODE-200-length-19406-cov-14.198336_pt1 | contig 19406 bp, 23 predicted proteins | sample MGYA00248878_ERZ500994 | MGnify/ENA primary metagenome ERZ500994 (study PRJEB25958, sample SAMN03398533) | human skin metagenome | study: EMG produced TPA metagenomics assembly of the Human Skin Microbiome Metagenome (human skin metagenome) data set. | reverse complement strand
TGGATCAGCTGGTCGCCGTTCGTGGGGATGTTCATCGCCCGCGTCTCGCGCGGGCGCACGGTGCGGCAGTTCCTGACCGCGGTGCTGGTGATCCCGGCGCTGATCTCGGTGCTGTGGATGACCGCGCTCGGCGGGACGGCGATCACGCAGTATCTCGGCGGCTTCACCGGCGCGGTGGACGCGGCGCTCGAGCTGCAGCTCTTCCAGATGCTCGGGCAACTGCCGCTCGCGCAGGTGACCAGCCTGATCGGCATCGTGCTGGTGATGGTGTTCTTCATCACCTCGGCCGATTCCGGCGCCCTGGTGATCGACACCATCGCCTCTGGCGGCGCCGACGACACGCCGCGCTGGCAGCGGGTCTATTGGTGCCTGTTGCTGGGCTTGGTCGCCGCGACCCTGTTGCTGGCGGGCGGGCTGGGCGCCTTGCAGGCCGCGACCCTGGCCGCCGCCCTCGTCTTCGCCGGCGGCACCTCGTCGTGGGCGCTGGCGGGCGCCGAGCCCCCCGTCGACGTGCCGCCCGCCCCGACGCTGACGACGAGCACGCCGTCGTCCACGTCGTCGTCGACCTCGCGCACGAGGACGCGGACGAAGACCTCGACGAGCTCGAGCACGTCGTCGAGCACCTCGAACACGACGTCGAGCACCTCGACGCCGGAGCCCGAGCCGACGACGACGGACGAGGTGGTCCCCGAGCCGACGAGCACGTCGACACCGGTCCCGACGGACACCTACGTCCCCGAGCCGACCTCGACCTCCACGACGCCGACCTACGTGCCTCCCCCGGAGCAGCCGACCGAGCAGGTCCCCCCGCCTCCCGAGGACACGGAGGTCCCGAGCACCCCGACCACGGACACCCCGCCGGCGGACACGGTCACCGACACCCTCCCCTTCGACCCGACGTCGGAGACGCTGGGCACTCCCTGACCCCGATTGTCGATCCGGGTGGGGACTGGGTTATCCTTCCTTGGCGCCGATCGGAGACGAGAGGCGCTGGCACCACGGGGTGTGGCGCAGCTTGGTAGCGCGCGTCGTTCGGGACGACGAGGCCGCAGGTTCAAATCCTGTCACCCCGACCCGCCGAGACCGGCTCAGATCCGCTAGAAATGCGGGTCTGAGCCGGTTTTTGTTTGCCCTCTGGGCATAACTGGGACACAACGGCACAGCTCGCGGACAGCAAGGACCCCCGCGAGGCTGCCACCTCCGGGGGTCTGACGACAGCAACTGAGAGGTGCTGACGTGAGACCTAGCGTAGCCGTCCACGCTCCGCCCGTGAAGGGCGTCGAGCACGTGGCCGTGCACGCGTCTGTCTCCTCCTGCTCACCTGAGTCACCTCCTGTCACGGCCGGTGGTGGTGCCGCTGGGTAGCCCCGACCGCTCGACGCGGCGCTGGACAGGGCCTCAGCCGCGACACCAAAACGATCGACGCCCCCGGTGACTGACCTCCAGGTTTGCGAACCGGCGCAGACCGCCCCACGTAGTGCAGTGCACGGCCGTCGCGGGGTCTTGCGATCAGCTCGCTCTCGAAACGGGAGCGGGCCAGTCGGCGTGGGGTGGAATCAACGTGAGGTCGGATCTTTGGGAGGGATTCCCACAGGTCTGCCCCTGGCGTGCCAGGCCCCCCTGATTGTCGGCGCTCACCGGCACACTCGGCCCATGGAACTACCGACCGTCGTCGCTGTCGTCATCGCTGTCGTCTCCCTGCTCCTCAACATCGCGGCCGTGCTGATCTCGAAGTCGCAAGTGACCGCAGCCAAGAGCCAGACGGAGGTTCAGCGGCAGATCCATCGCGACTCGTCACAGCCCTACGTCTGGGCGGACATCCGCCTGAACCCTGACGACGGCGCAACCCTCGACTGGGTCGTCGGCAACTCGGGGCCAACCGTGGCCACGGATGTGACATTCCGCGTCGATCCGCCCTTTGGTGAAATTCATCCACTCACCTCCGCGGCCATCGAACGCATGGCGAACGGCATCGCGTCGCTCCCGCCGGGGCGAACCAATTGGTGGAGTCTGGGGGCAACCTACGACTTGGTGAAGTCGACGAGTCCTCAGCCTCGGACCATCACCATCGACGCGACGGGGCCGTTCGGCCCCCTCCCGACGTTGGAGTACGTCATCGACATGACCGATTTCCGCGAAGCCAATGTCCGCCCCGATGGGAGCCTGCACCTGCTCGCCAAGGCCGTAGACCGTCGCCCTTCCGTGAAGGATGTAACCGCCCTCACAGGGGCACTTCGCCGCTTGGCAGAGCAGCGAGCAGACGTTCCGCCGACGGACGAGTGAGCTCAGCGCGCGCACGGGCTAGATGCGAAGGGCCGGATGCTCGGCGTCCCCACGCAATCGATGGCACCCTTTGCTCCGAGCCTTCTGCCGAACGGCGAAGAGAACTTCAATTGAGATGAGCAAGGTGACCAGCGTAACGGGACCGCGCCCTACTGTTCGGGCCTTCGTGATCGCGCTGCCGCTGCTCGGCATTGGTCTGGGTGCGCTCAACGTCGCGGCCAACTTTGATCTGGTCCCAGGCTCGTACTGGATGGCCAAGGTCGTGGGACGCGATTGGGGGTGGCTCCTCGCGGGGTTCGCCGCCGCGTGGGGCGGGAAGACGTGGAAGTCGTCGTTCGCTCGGGCTCTGACGCTGCTCGTACCAGCCGTCGTGACGTACGTCGCCCTCGACGCTTTCATGATCGTCCGCACCGTGGATGGCACCATCTCTGGTCCTGGTGCGATCGTCGTTGAAGGCATCTTCTGGGAGGCAACCGCGATCGTCACGGCCGCGGGCTTGGCCGTGGTTCGTCGTCTGATTTCCGTGGACGGACTTATCGGCATCGCGGCCACAGTTGCGCTCCCCACGTACATCGCCTACTCCGCTTGGACCGCTCGACGAAATGCCGCGGGGATGGGAAACGATGACCCGGCCCTCATCGACGTGGCGAATGTTCTGCTCCCCGCCGCACTCATCGTGGGCGCCGTCGCGGCAATGGTCCGGGTGTTGACGCAGCAGTCCAGCCAGCGCAAATCGCCAGGAGCCGATGTCTCCATGGACGCGTGACCCCTGCTTCCAGGCCCTTACGGCCCTTCGTGACTGCCATCGGTTGTCGGGCCTACTTGGCACCCTGCGGGGATGGACAAGATCGTGTGGTGGAACATCAACACCGGAGGCGCCAAGCGACTCACTGACCGCCTCACCGCGGTCTTTGACCGACTCACAACATGCGGGGCCGCTGTCATCGGCCTCAGCGAAGCCGGTCAGGTAGTCCAGCCGGCGATTCGTGAGTTCGCCCGTTCGAATGGCTATACCACCATTGCCGGAGGTGGCCTGAGCGCGCGCAAGGGCGTCTCCCTGCTGGTCCACGACTCTCTCTAGGCTTCTGACGTCTCCGTGAGCGACGAACTCCGCTCTGACAACAAGATCGTCGGCCAGTGGGTCGGGATGGTCGTCGAAGGACTGTGGGCGGAACCGATCCTCGTTGCCTCGGTCTACAACTACTGCCACCATCGGGCCGGCTTGGCCGACTCAGTCGCCGCGGCCGCACACCAGCTGAGCGCCGGCGCTGTGATCGCAGGTGGAGACTGGAACTTTTCGCGCACATGCGACGGCACCCCCCGAGGGAAATGGCTGTGGCACTCCGGCGTTCCAGCGCCTCGAACGAGAACTCGGCTTGGTCAACGTGCTGCCCGTGGACCCAGCGGGACGCCCTCGCGAGACGCCGTCCTGGCCCACGCACTCAGGTTCCAGCATTCCCCGCATGCCGCGGCAGCTCGATCAGGTCTTTGCAGACCCCGAGACAGCGAGGCACCTATCAGTCTCCGTGGACGGGAGTGACTTGCGCCATCACGGCAAGTACCTGTCCGATCACGCCATCTTGGCGGCCAGCATCATCCCGGATGGCCTCACCCCTTCGCGCGGAACATCGCCCGGACGATGACGGCCGTCTTGGCCCTTCCCACCGTCGGAGACTGCCTCGTCAGCTGGGCGTCGCGCAGCATCTTGAGCAACACGAGTTCGTCCTGCTCGAGTGGCTCCAGATAGCCGAATGCGGTCACGATCAGGTCAATCTCCGCCATCGACGGGGTGTAGCTTGGCCCCTTGGCGATGCGCTGTTCGCCCTTCCTGATGACGAAGTCGAGATCGATGACCCGGTCAGGGGCGGGCCATCGACATGGCGCACATACCCACCGTCTTTGCGGACCAGTTCGCTTCTTCGGCGTCTGGAAGATGCGCTCCCCCAGCTTCACTGGCGCCCCACACAGGCCGCACTCCCCGTCGTACCTGGCCTTGATCCCATACCTCACTACCGGATCCACGCAGACCACTATGCACTACTAGTAGGGCAGACTTTCGCGTCTAACTGGCGTGACATCACCGGGTGCCCATTCGCCGCGACGCCGCCGACACCCAACGCCAGGAGCGCTGGGCCGTGACGCGCGCCCGCGTGGGAAGCAATGTGCGCCGACTGCGGCTCGAAGCGGATCTCACCCAGGAGGCACTGGCCCTCGAGAGCGGGCTCAGCCGCAACCACCTGATCGAGCTCGAGCACGGACGTCGTGGCGTGCTCTTCGAGCGGCTCGAGGACTTGGCCGTGGCCCTCGGTGTGCCTGCTTCGACGCTTCTCGACTAGCGATCAGCGCCGCCGCTTGCCCGCTTCGCTGCGCCGAATACGACTGCCGAGGGCCTCGCTGAGCGCCACGACTGACGACGCCAGCTGCCGCAGGTCACGGTCGTAGACGCGGCCGTCATCGACCCGTTTGGTCAAGCTCTTCAACAAGGCCTGCCACTCCTCCGGCGACCGCGGATCCACCACGACCCTGACCTCTCGCATGACCTCGACGGGACGGTCGACGACACGCACTTCCGCGTCCCCTGACGCCGCTGCGCGCCGCGCAGCCCACGCCGCAGTCCGGCAACTCTGCGAACACCACTTGGGCGTCCTGCCCCGTCGTGGCACCAGGACCGCCGCCCCGCACCACCCGCACCAGAGCTGCTGCCCGGGCCGGCGTACTCCCTTCGCTGCCGCTTGTTCTTCTCCTGCCATGACGCCCCCCGAGGTCGCTGCGTTTCGTCACAACGTAAAGGCGGCCACCGACAATGCAAGAGGTGTGTCGGGCTTGGAGTCGTCGAAACTTGCTAGGTACGTACGTCGGGATGCGGGGACAAACTGGTGAGCGCCGGGCGGTCGAGGATGTGGTCGCGGTCAGTTGACGTTTTCGTTCACGTCGGTGGCTAGGCTCTGGCCATCGTCGTCAGGAGGAAAATCGCGTGGCAGTCGGACTCGAGGACTTGCTGGACAAGATCTGGTTTGGCGCGCAGAACACGGTCGAGAAGAGCTCCTCGTTCGAGCACCTGATCGCGAGCTACCTGCAGACGGCTCCGGAGTTCGCGGACCGGTCCGACAACGACCCGAACGACTGGTCGCGCGAGGTCGAGGACCCGCGCTACGTCATCGACCTGCTCGCCCGAATCGTCACATTGAGCCTGGAAACGATGAAGATCGTCGACGCGCTTCCCCCGCTGGCCATCAAGGAGACACAGTGACTGAGCAAGCATGGGTCATCCGTTCTGGTCGCCACGGCGAGCGGGATGTGTGGGCTATGGACAACGGCTGGTCCGGCGGAGGATGGACGGAGATTCCCGATCTCACGAATGCCAGGACCCGGGCTGACATCGAAGAGATCGTCGCCGCAACTTTCGGCACGGAGTCGCCGGGGCTCGTCTCCTCCTACACGGGCCAGCTGTACGCCCTTCGTCATCGCATGGAGGTCGGGGACATCGTGATCATGCCCCGGAAGACGGCCAAGGATCTCGCCTTCGGGCGCATCACGAGCGCATACACGTACCTGGCAGACGAGGCCGACCCGAACCGACGCCATGTGGTCGGCGTGGACTGGCAGGAGACCCTGCCACGCACCGCGGTAAAGCAGGACCTGCTGTACACCCTGGGAGGAGCGACGTCGATCTTCTCGCCGAGTCGCAACAAGGCGGTCCCTCGTCTGGAACACCTGATGGTCCACGGCACCGACCCCGGCGCTACCGGCCTGAGCGCCGGCACGGCGTCCACGGCGTGGTCTTCGGATCCTTCGGCGCAGGGCGACGCAGTTGTCGACGAACCGGAGACCACACCCGACATCGTCGAGGTGGCCGCCGACGAGATCGCTACGAAGATTGGCGAGGAGTTCGCCGGACACGACCTCGCCCACCTCGTGGCCGTGGTCCTCGAGGCGGAGGGTTTCGAGGTCATCGAGTCGCCGCCGGGGGCAGACGGTGGCGTCGACATCCTGGCTGGCCGCGGCCTGCTCGGACTGGAGTCACCCAAGATCGTCGTCCAAGTCAAGACCCCTCAGGTCGGATCGGAGGTGATCTCCCAACTCACCGGGCTCGTGGCCTCCCAAGGCGCGGACTACGGACTGATCGCTACCTGGGCCGGGTTGTCCAAGCCGGCTCGTGACGCCGTCAAGCATCAGCGCTTCAAGATCAAGGTGTGGGAGTCGGCCGACATCATCGAGGCCGTCCAGAACAACTACGAGAAGTTGCCGGACGACGTGCGCGTGCGACTGCCGCTGCAGCGGGTGTGGATGCTCGCGCGCTGACTCCTGCGGTCACACTGTCGCCGCACGTCGTTCACGTGGACAGGTGAGAGACGCGGGTCAGCGCCCATCGATCGCCTACGACTCGTACCCACGTGGGATGGCTTCCAATCGCCGTAGCGAGCCAGGACATGAGGCGTGGACGCTCGCAGGAACCTCCGCGGCAAGAGCCGTCGCGACCAGTGCGGCGAGGCAGGGTCAAGCTGCCAGTGCCCCCGGCTGATCGGTACGTCGGAGCGCCAAAAGGTGTCGCTCTGCCCGGGTGAGGTGGAGGTCGTCGGACAGGGCGCTCAGCGCAAGCTTGAAAAATGTTCGGGCAGAAGTGTCCGGGAGCGGCCCTTCGTGTGCCTAGTGCTAGTGAAGGAGGCAAACATGACCACCACCCACTCCCGCCGTCAGTTCGAGACCCTCAACCAGGCGGCTGAGCGGACCGGCCTCAGTGTTCGGACCCTGCGCCGTCGCATCGCCGCCGGGCTCCTGCCGGCCTACCGAAGCGGCCCCCGCGTGCTCCGCGTCGATCCCGCCGACGTGGACCGCTTGATGGTGCGGGTCCCCACCGCGTAGAGGACGGCTCTCCCACCAGTGGACGAGATTGGGCGGGAACGGCACCACGGCCCGAGCGATAGCGGGCGCGTCACTCCTCGGCTCGCGCGACTGGATCCCTCACCCGCTGCCTTCCCTCCGCCGGCGCTCGGCGTTGAACCACCGCAGCAGTGCCAGGGGCTCCTGTGAACACAGGGTGCACACGTGCTGGCCCATTGGCGCCACCGTGACCCACTCGTCCCGGGCGACCGGTCCTCCGCACCGCCGGCACTGCTTTGCCCGCCGAGACACCACGCGCGGGTTCCCGTGCTCGTCGACGGGAGGGTCCGTACCGCAAGGCACGCACACCAAAGCCCCGCCGAGGCCACGCTTGAGCTCGTCCCCAACGGCGATGGGCGTCGCACACACGCCACACGGCTCCGCTCGCAGAGCCAGGATCACCCGCGCCGACCCCTGTGTCGGCTCCGCTCGAGAGCACGCGACGCAGGTGAACCGCGCGTACCCCTCTCCCCTGGCGATAAGGGAACCGACTTCGATCTGGGCACCGCACTCTGGGCAGGAGCCGGCCCACATGGCCTCCACCTCACGCACTGGATCGTCCATCAACTGCAAAGGTAGTCGCCAGCGCCTGGGCCGCGCTTACGTAAAGCGACGAAGTGGGCGGCCATTCGACAGCGTGCGGTGACGATCGTCACCGCACACATTGCCAGGGCAGGAGGATCCGGTAGAACGACGGGCACTTTCTTCCCATTCGTCCGTGGTGAGGCGACGGGGATGAGGCCCTCTGCTCCTGCGCGGACACTCAACCTTCGCCGACCACCCTGTGACGGCGTCTACGCCCGCGCTGCGCGTTGGATCGGGAGCCGGCTGTACATGTACATGTCCTTGCGCTCATCCCCAACGCGCTGCCAGGACCGCAGCAGGCCTTCGCGAGTGAACCCGGAGTCTTCAGCGGCTCTCCACGAACCCTCGTTCCACGGCTCTACATACAGCTCCAGCCGCTCAATCTCAGGCAGGGTCAAGGCCCAGTCCGCCAGCAGGATCAGGGCTCTTCGCACATACCCGCGGCGTCGAAACTGCGGGGCGATCCAGTAGCCGGTGCTCGCGCGACCTTCATCGAGATCGCGCAACCACAACCCGATCTGCCCCACGCTCTCTCCTGTCCCCTCATCGGCGATGGCGAACGAGCATCCGGCCCTGGTCTGAAGGCGGTCGTCCTGCCTCGCGATGTAGGCGTGGGCGTCTTCTCGGGTGCCACTGGTGGGCACCGTGGTAATTAGGGGGATAAGCGGGTCGGCAGCGACGGACTGCACCAACGCGACATCATCTGTGATGAAGCCACGGAGTTGCACACGTCCATCAGTCAGCGTGGGCAGGTCTCGAGCATCACGCCACCACTTCAATCCAACAAGCCGCCACAGGCAAGTCGCTTCGCCAGGACAACACCCAGGCGCACCCCAGGTGAGTGACTGATCAGCGCTGGCGCGCCCGAGCATTTTGGGCGTAGACCCGTGGGCCCTTCATCTGCATCTGAGCGAACTGGGCGCTGACGCCGAAGTGCGACGACACGTCTTCGTTCGACCAGTCTCGAAATGCGGCCTTCTTGGCCGCGTGCTGAGGCACTAGGAGCTCGCCAGCCATGAAGGTGGCCTGCCTCTCATGGTCGTCCGTGAACGACTGTGCGTGTGACTGGTCGAGCAGAACCTCGGAGAACGGGTGCTCGAGCAGGTGATGGCCGAGTTCGTGGGCGATGTTCGCCCGGCGGCGGTGGGCGTGATGCGCCGAGTTCTCGACGATTATTCGCGCGCTGCCGATGGGGATGAGCGCAGCAGACCAGCTGCCCGTCTTCGTAGTGGTGAAGTGCTCTACGGCCTCCTCGCTGACGTCGGCAAGGTCGTCGATCGAGTACACCGATATCCCATGCTCGCGACACAAGGCGTAAGGATCGAGGCTGTCGAAAGGGCGCAGCCCAAGCGCAGCACGCTCTTCAGCTGCGACCTCGCTCATCGCTTTCTGGGTCCATCTCATCTCAGCCGTCCTGCGGTTGCCGCTCTGCTTCGAAGCGCCGTGCGGCTGCGCCGATGATCTCTTCGAGGTACTGCACGTCAGTTGGACTGAGGTCTCGTCTCGCTCGTAGGAGCGGAGCCATTGCCGCCACCAGTTCTGGTTCAACACCTTGCTGGTCTTGCGGTCGAACGATGAAGTCGTCTGCCGACATCCCTAGCCAGGTCGTCATCGCAGCAAACGCGGTGACGTCAGGACGTAACCCGTTCGCCATCCTGGAAATCGTTGAGGGGCTGACTCCAAGTTCTTTCGCCAGCTGGCGCCAGGACAGGCCCCGTGCTGTGCGTGTGGCGTCGAGGGCTGCGTGCAGCGCCTGGACGTCCACCGATGCGTTCTCCATCGTCTCTGCTCCTTCGTGTAGTGCTCGACATGTCGGGCAGTGGTGCTACTGTAGTACTGCTTGACATGTCGAGCAGTGACAACACAGTCGCGCGATGGCGCGACGCCTACCGGATCGGGAGGTCCCCCATGACCACGCAGAACACCGCAGCAGCCCACGAGTCCTCCAACGGCAAGGCCGTCGAGGTCTTTATCAACGCACGCCCCCACATGATCTCGGCCAAGAGCGTCTCCTTCGAGGAGGTCGTGGCCCTGGCCTTCCCCGGCGGAGAGCAGGGGGGTGACGCGGAGTACATCGTCACGTACACCCGGGGACAGCACGGCAACGGAACCGGCAACCTCGCTCCGGGCGGGGAGGTGCGCATCAAGAAGGGCACCAGCTTCTCGATCCACTTCACCACCCGGTCCTGACATGGACGACCTCGAGCGACTCCTCGACCAGGGCTACGACGTCGACCTGCAGGGCGGATACCTGGTCGTCCGACAGGTCCCCTACGTGACATCGGCCAAGGCGGTGGAGCGGGGCCTTCTGATCATGCCCGCCGCCATGGCCGGCGACCAGCTGACGACTCCGCCGGACCACACCACCCATTTCGCGGGGTCCGAACCATGTGATGCGCATGGCCAGCCCCTGACCAAGGTGATCAACGGGCAGAACCCGCAAGAGCTCATGCCGGGCCTGCGCACCGACTACTACTTCTCCGCCAAGCCCGCAGCGGGCAACTACGGCAGCTACTTCGAGAAGGTTACGACCTACGTCGAGCTGCTGTCTCGGTGGGCTCGCCAGATCAACCCTCATGCAACTGCTCAGACTTATCCCACGCGCGAGGTCGGCGAACTGGAGGACTACCCCTTCGAGTACCGGGACTCAGCCTCCAGCCGTGCCGGCGTCACCGCGCTGAGTTCGAGGTTCGGTGGGATGAAGATCGCGATCGTCGGCATGGGCGGCACGGGCTCGCACATCCTGGATCTCGTGGCCAAGGTACCCGTGGCGGAGATCCACCTGTTCGACGGCGATGTCTTCGTCAACCACAACGCCTTCCGGGCACCTGGCGCAGCACATCTGAAGGACCTACAGGAACAGCCGAACAAGGCCGAGTACTGGGCGAGTCGGTACGCGCACATAAAGCGTGGGATCACCCCTCACCCCACGTACTTCGAGCCCGCTACCGTCACCGACCTGACCGGCTTCGACTTTGTCTTCCTAGCTCTCGACGACGGATCAGACCGCGCAGGCATCGCGGCCGCGCTCGAAAAGGCACACCTCTCGTTCATCGACGTCGGCATGGGCGTCACCAACGCCGGAAGTGGACTCACCGGGATGCTCCGCGTGTCGACAAGCACACCAAGCTCACGCGCGGACATCCCCACCGGGGGGACGGCACTCGACGAATACGGTCAGAACATCCAGATCGGCGACCTCAACGCCCTCAACGCTGCCCTGGCAGTAGTCCAGTGGAAGCGTCACCTCGGCTTCTACGCGGACATGACCTCCCCCACCTCCACGTTCGTCTACCCCATCAGCGACAACGTCATCACCGGGGTGACCGAATGAGCCCTAGCTCTCACCACATCGAGCATGCATTCGTCGATGTACTGCCTGGGGCTCTCGCAGAAAACACCCTGTACATCAGCGGCACCCACAACGTCGCGGCCCACCTGTGCTGCTGCGGATGCGGCGCTGAAGTGATTACTCCCCTGAGCCTCGCAGGTTGGTCCTTGCAGTACGACGGGAGGGTCAGCCTCTACCCATCCATCGGGAACGGCGCGCTGGCCTGCCGGTCGCATTACGTGATCCGCACCTCGCAAGTGCGATGGCTGAAAGGCATGGGAACCATCCAGCACGAGCGCGCCCACCAGCGAGACAAGCAAGCCACGCACGACCTGCTCTCTACACCTGGCCAGACCAGCCTCGCCACCCGCGTCATCGAACACCTGGCGCGCTTCGTCCAAAAGAGGTGAGCAGCCTCGGGAGCGGGGGTCTCACAAGACCCGCTCCCCTTCTAGTCGTGGATGCCGTCTCAGTCGGTCAAGCTGGCCTGAGAAGGCACCTCACCCCTCGGGTAGTTCTCGAACCCCAAACCCCTGCTCGAAAGTCGCCACCTTCTAGCGTTTCGAGCGACGAAATCAGTGAGCAAGGGGACTGCTGAAGATCTGGTTGTCACTTCCGGTGTGGTGTTCTAGGCCGCGTGAGCGGCACGGTTGATGGTCTCAAACTCGATCGGGGTCAGCTTGCCGAGGGCGCGTTGCCGCCGCCGGCGGTGGTAGGTCCGTTCGGTCCAGGTCACGATGGCCAGCCGGAGCTGCTCGCGGGTATCCCAGCGGCGGGCGTTGAGGACGTTCTTCTGGAGCAGAGAGAAGAAGGACTCCATCGCGGCGTTGTCTGCGGAGGAGGCGACCCGACCCATCGACCCGAGCAAACTGTGGCGGTGCAACGCGGCGACGTAGGGCCGGGAGCGGAACTGGCTGCCCCGATCCGCGTGGACCACGCACCCGGTGACCTGGTCCGGGCCGCGTCGAGCGATCGCCATCTCGAGGGCGTCGACAGCCAGGTGCGAGGTCATCCGCGAGTCGATGGAGTAGCCGACGATGCGGCGGGACCATACGTCCTTGACCGCGCAGAGGTACAGCTTCCCCTCGCCGGTGGGGTGCTCGGTGATGTCGGTCAGCCACAACCGGTTCGGTCCGGGTGCGGTGAAGTCCCGTTCGACGAGGTCGTCGTGGACCGGCGGCCCAGGCTTCCTGGCCCGGCCCCGCTTGCGGGAGTGCGCCGACACAATCCCTGCCTGAGAGCAGAGCCGCCACACTCTTCGCTCGGACACGGCGTGGCCGGCCTCAGCGAGCTCGTCGGCGATGAACCGGTACCCGAACCCCGGGTCGTCGGCGTGGACCTCGAGCGCGGCGTGCGTGGCGTACGCGTCGACCAGGTCCCGCTCACTGATCGGGTGCGCCTTCCACGCGTAGAAGGCCTGCCGGGAGAACCCCAGCAGCCCGCAAGTCACCGCGACGGGGACACCATCCGCGGCAAGGTCCAGGACCAGCGGGAACGTCATTTTGGGGACTGACCCAGCCTCAGGTTCGCCTGGGAGAGGTAGGCCGCCGCGCGGCGCAGGACCTCGTTCTCCTGCTCCAGCGCGCGGTTGCGTCGTTTGAGCTCCTTCAGCTCATCCGAATCGGCCTTGGTCGTGCCGGGACGGATCCCGTCCTCGACATCAGCGGTCTTGAGCCAGTTCCTCAGGCACGACTCGGAGATCCCGAAGTCCTTGGCCAGCTGCGCGATCGGAACTTCGCCCTTGCGAGCAAACGCGACCACATCGTCACGGAACTCCTTGGGGTGGGGTGCAGGCATGTCGACATCCTTCCAGCGGGACCTCCCGGCCCCACAGAACTGGTGTCAACCGAACCTTCAGCAGTCCCAAGGGTTTCGAACGCCCCTCAGGGCCTCCTGCGACCCCTCCCCCGGGCTGCTCGAAAAACGATCGTCAAATGCGACGTCGAGGGTGGCTCGACCGCTCATGTCATTGTCCGAAGTCGACTGCACCGGCGACCTGCGTTTTCTGGGCTGTCTGCACGCGGGTGTGAGTTTGCGGCGTGTCCGTACCCCTGTGCACGAGCGGTGCGCGGTGGTTCCATAGTCGTGTGCACGACGATGCAGTCGACGAGGGCAGGGTTGCCGAGCGCGGTCTGCTGACCGTCTCCGATGAGGTGTGGGCGCTGGCGGTTCGCCGAGCCGAGGTGATCGGCCCATTGGCGGTGGCCGGGACGGCCGGTGGAGCGGTCGCCGCAGAGGTGGCGGCCGAGCGGCTGGGTATCTCGCGGCGGCAGGTGTATGTCCTGCTGCGTCGGTGGCGCGAGGGGCAGGGCGTGGTCTCGGACCTGATCCCGGGTCGTTCCAGCGGTGGGCGGGGAGGGCAGCGACTGCCGAGCGCGGTCGAGGTGGTCATCCGGGAGGTACTGCGCAAGCACTACCTGACCCGGCAGCGGAAGAAGATCACCGCGATCCACCGAGAGGTCATCCGGGTCTGCCGTACGCGGGGACTGCCGGCCCCGTCACGTGGCGTGATCGTGCGCCGCATCGCCGCCCTGGATCCGCTCGCCGCGATGAAGGCGCGCGAGGGAGCAGATGCGGCCCGGTCGCTGGAGTCGGCCGGTGGACGGGTGCCGCCCGTCACCCGCGTGCTGGAGCAGGTCCAGATCGATCACACCGTGGTGGACCTCATCGTGGTCGACGAGCGGCACCGCCTGCCGATCGGGCGGCCGTACGTGACGGTCGCGATCGACGTCTTCTCTCGATCCATCGTGGGTCTGGTGGTCACGCTGGAGGCCCCCTCGGCGCTGTCGGTTGGGCTGTGCTTGGCGAACATGGTCACCGACAAGCGGGCCTGGGTCGAGCGGCTGGGGATCGAGGTGGACTGGCCGATGGCCGGCAAGCCGGGCGAGCTGTTTCTGGACAACGCCGCGGAGTTCAAGAGCGAGGCTCTGCGTCGGGGCTGCCAGGAGCACGGGATCACGCTGGACTACCGGCCAGTGGGGCGCCCGCACTATGGCGGGGTTATCGAGCGGGTCATCGGCACGCTGATGGAGATGGTCCACGAGCTGCCCGGCACGACGTTCTCCAACCGGCCCAGCGCGGCAGCTACGACTCCGACGCCAAGGCTGCCCTGACGGTCGCGGAGCTGGAGAAGTGGCTGGCGCTGGCGGTGGCGAGCTATCACGGGCGAGTGCATGGCACGACGGGGCAGACCCCACAGGCCCGCTGGGTGGCCGGCAATGCCGAGACGCCCGCGGTGACGGTGGCCAACGAGAGCGCGTTCCTGGTCGACTTTCTGCCGGTGTTCCGCCGGAGGCTGACGCGCACCGGGTTCGTCATCGACCACGTGCACTACTTCAGCGACGCGCTCAAGCCGTGGATCGCCCGCCGCGACCGGCTGGACCGGTTCGTGATTCGCCGTGACCCGCGCGACATCAGCCGCATCTGGGTCCTTGACCCCGAGGGCGAGACCTATCTGTCGGTGCCCTACCGGACGCTGTCGCGTCCAGCGATGAGCGTGTGGGAGCACCGCGCTGCACTTGAGCGACTCCGCCACGAGGGCCGGGCGCAGGTCGACGAGCAGGCGCTGTTTCGGATGGTCGAGCAGATGCGCGCCATCACCGTCACCGCGCGGTCGAGCACGCGCAAGGCCCGCCGCGACGCCGAACGCCGCGACAAGGCCGGTGCCGCGACGCGCTCACGGGCCGCACCTGCTGCGTCAGTCCCGCCCGAAGATCTCCCGGCCACCGCGCTGGAGCCGGGCAGTGCTTCCCCCGTGGGCTCTGCGGCGCCGTTCGAGGTGATTGAGCAATGGTGAGCGAAGCCCAGGACTGGGCCAGCGAAGACGTCGCGAATGGCGGACTGGAGCATCTACACGCCAGCGCACGGTCGATCGCGCGGCTGCCGGCACAGGAGCGTGTGCGGCACGTGCGCGCCGACCGGTGGATCGGCTACTCCCGCGCCACGGAGGCGCTGGAGCGGCTGGAGACCCTCTACACCTGGCCGGGCAAGCAGCGGATGCCGAACCTGTTGCTGATCGGCCCGACGAACAACGGCAAGTCGATGATCATCGAGAAATTCCGCCGCCTTCACCCGCCCACCTCCCACCCCGAACGGGAGCAGGTGCCGGTGCTGGCCGTGCAGATGCCCACCGAACCCTCGGTCAGCCGGTTCTACGTCGCCCTGCTGGCTGCCCTCGGTGCACCGCTACGCCCCCGGCAACGGGTGGCCGAAATGGAACAAGCCGCCTTGGGCCTCCTGCGGGCGGTCGGGGTGCGGGTCCTGGTCATCGACGAGTTGCACAACGTCCTGGCCGGACAGGCCCACACCCGGCGGGAGTTCCTCAACCTGCTGCGCTTCCTGGGCAACGAGCTGCGCATCCCGCTGGTCGGGGCCGGCACCCAGGAGGCCTACCTGGCGATCCGCTCCGATGACCAGCTGGAGAACCGCTTCGAACCACTCACCCTGCCCCGGTGGGAGGCGGGCGAGGAGGCCTGCTCGTTGCTGGCCAGCTTCGCCGCGTCCTTCCCGCTGCACCGGCCCTCACCGATCACGACCGAGGACATGGCCCGCTACCTGCTCACCCGCAGCGAGGGCACCATCGGCGAACTCACCCACCTGCTCACCGATGCCGCGGTGGCCGCCATCGAGTCCGGCGAGGAGGCGATCAACCAGCGCACCCTGCGCATCGCGCCCTACGTCGGTCCCACCGAACGACGCCGGACGTTCGAGCGCGAACTGACATGACGCGCCGCTGGCCGCTGCACCCGCCACCACGCGAGGGAGAGGTCCTCTCCTCCTGGGTGACCCGGCTGGCCAAGCCATACGGCATGACGGTCGAAGAGCTGCTCCGCCACGACGTGGCCCCACCCGGCACCGACACGACCAGCCTGACCCGCGCTGACCTGGACCTGGACCCACCCGCCGGGGCGCTGCTCATCTTGGCCGACCGCACCGGCGTCCCACTCGGCGACATCCGCCGGATGACGATCGCCGGGCAGGTGCCTTGGCTGCTGGACACCCTCGGCCCGGAGCCAGAGCCCGGGGTGGGGTTCGAGACCTACGTCCATCAGGACTCGCTGCTGTGGGCGACCGGACTACGAGACCGACGGCCAGTGCCCGGCTGGCGGGCCTGGCTACCCACAGCAGGTCCGATGCGCCGAGCCTGCCCGCTGTGTGTGACGACCGCGCCGTTCTTCACTCTCGCCTCCCAGCTTCCGCTGACGCTCAGCTGCCCCGAGCACGGCTGCCACCTGGCGCCGACCCTCGGCGCCGCCGGCTCCTTCCTCGGGTGGGAAGAGGCGAACACCCACACCACGCCCGCCTCAGCGGCCGTTCGCGCCATGGACGTGCGTACCCACCAGGGCCTCTCCACCGGCGCCGTCACCCTGCCTCGCCGCCCAGTGCATGTCGGCGTCTGGTTTCGGCTGCTGCGCGCGCTTATCGACGAGCTGTCCACCCCCGTCTCGAAGCTGGATGCCCACTCCCGGCGCACCCTCGAACACATCTGGCACTCGACCGGCCACCCCGTCCGCGCGGGGATCGTCGGTGCCTGGCGGCCCTACGAAGACCTGGCCTGGCCGCACCAGCAGAAGTTCCTCAAGGCCGCAGCCACCGCCGTGCACCTGATCGAAACCGGCGAGATCGCCGCACACGGCACCCTCGCTCCGCTCCTGATCCCCGAACCGTCTGTTCCCGCTGACACACGAGCGGCCCCCGGACCGGATGACCACTGGCAGAAGGCCAAGGATGCGCTGCACGAGGCGATCGCCCTCGCCCGCGACGACCCGGCAGCCGCCCGGAAGCTCCTGACCGTCCTCACCGCCTGGACCGATAGCGAGGCCGCCTTCGTGCGGGCCCGCGCTGACCTGATTGCCCTCGGCATCCCCCACGACAACCTCCCACTGACGCCTTCTGAGGCGAGGTGCGCGCGAGACTCAGCTCGACCCAACGTCGACTGTCCCGTATTGGCTCCCGCGGACCCTTCGCGTGACTTAGACTGGGTGACGGATTAAGTGACAAGTGCCCCCGGGCGAGCAGACGGGGATATCGGTGTCACGTAATCGGTCGTATAAGTGATAGATGGGAGGCACCTCGTGCTGGTCGGCTACATGCGCGTCTCGAAGGCCGACGGATCGCAGACCACGAACCTGCAGCGGGATGCGCTCCTAGCTGAGGGCGTCGACCCGGAGGCTCTGTACGAGGACAGGGCCTCGGGCAAGAAGGAGGACCGTCCCGAGCTTGCGGCGTGCCTGAAGTCCCTACGTCACGGGGACACCCTGGTGGTGTGGAAGTTGGACCGGCTCGGCCGCGACCTGCGTCACCTGGTCCACATCGTCCACGACCTCACCCAACGCGGCATCGGCCTGAAGGTCCTCACCGGGCAAGGCGCGGCCCTCGACACCACCACCGCATCCGGCAAGCTCGTCTTCGGCATCTTCGCCGCCCTGGCCGAGTTTGAACGCGAACTCATCTCCGAACGCACGATCGCCGGCCTAGCCGCCGCCCGGGCCCGCGGCCGCAAAGGCGGACGCCCCTACAAGATGACCCCCGCCAAGCTCCGCCTCGCCATGGCCTCCATGGGAAAGCCCGGTACCAACGTCGGTGACCTCTGCAAGGAACTCGGCATCACCCGCCAGACCCTCTACCGCCACGTCTCACCCACCGGCGAACTCCGCGAGGACGGACGCAAGCTCCTGGCCAAGGACCGCAGCAAGGTAGCCAGGTAACCTCTGTTGTCCGGAACCTACGAACGTCAATGAGCGGGGTACGTTCCCGCGACTCTCGCACGCCCGCGGGGGGACTTCCACCGCTCAGCTACTTCGTGTCGGGTCGGTTAGGATTGTGGGCGAGCCGGGAGAAGGCAGCTAGGGTTCCGCCCCAGCCGGCTGGGGGTCTGTGACCGAGCGCTGCAGCTTCCGCCGAACAGGCGGGAGGGCACCTATTGGCACAAAATGCCCGAGGGGGATGGCTCAGCGCCAGCATGCGCGCTGACTGTCCCTTGACCTCGGAGGTTGTTGTGCTCGTTGACCAGTTCGATGTTTTTCTGCTTGATCTTGACGGCGTGGTTTACGTCGGAGACACCTTGCTTTCCGGCGTGACCGAAGCCTTGGCCAGCCTGCGGAGTCGGGGCCGGGTGGTCCGGTTCGTGACCAACGATCCCCGCCCGTCCCGCAAAGACGTCGTCCACCGTCTGGGCCGCCTGGGCGTGAGGGCCACCGTCGAGGAGATCGTATCTTCCGGGTGGGCTACGGCGTGCTGGCTGCGCCAGCAGGGCATTACCCGCGCCTATGTGGTGGGCAGTGATGGCCTCCGCGGCGAACTCGCGGCCCAAGGCGTGGAATCCGTGGAGGGGTCTGGGGCCGAGGCGGTGGTGGTCGGTTGCGACGAGACGGTGACCTACCGGGACCTCGCCCAGGCCACCGCCCTCCTGCGTACCGGCGTGCCGTTCGTGGCCACGAACGTGGACGCCACGTTCCCCACAGCGAGCGGCCCGTGGCCGGCCACCGGCGCGGTCGTCGCAGCGATCCAGACCGCCAGTGGGCGCCGACCGGTCGTGGTGGGCAAGCCGGGACCGGAGATGTTCCGCCTGGCCCAGCGCGGGCTCCCTGCTACGACGAGAGTGGTGGTCGTGGGGGACACCCCGGCTACGGACGTCGTCGGGGCGCACTGCGCGGGCCTGCCGGCGATCCTCGTCGCTCCCGCGACGCCGAGCAGCGGCCGTCGGCAGTGTGATCCCACCGTTGCGGAGGCCACGGTCACGGGCCTGGCCGGGCTGTTTGATCCGCCCCTTGACATCGGCCCGATGCGCCCGTCGCCGTACCCGTGGCCGGACGAGGTGCGGGCGGGTGTGGCCGCGGTGGTCTTCGACGAGGCCGGGCGCGTGCTACTGGGGCGCAGGCTGGACAACGGGCTGTGGGGACTGCCTTCGGGACACGTCGAGGTGGGCGAGACTGCCGCCCAGGCGGCGGTGCGGGAGGTCGCCGAAGAGACCGGCTTGCAGGTGCAAGTGCAGCGGCTGGTGGGGGTGTACTCGGACCCCGCCTCGCAGGTTTTCGCCTATCCCGACGGGAGAGTGACCCAGTTCGTCACCACCACCTTCGCCTGCCTCCCGCGCGGCGGTCAGATGCACCCTGATGGTGTGGAGACCTCACAGGCGGGTTTCTTCTCCCCGGATGAGCTTCCGGCACCGTTGCTCCCCATGCACCCGCGGTGGCTCACCGACGCCCTCTCAGGCGACACAGGACTCATCGACTGATAGGACGCATCCCCTTCGGGGCGCATGGTGTCAAAAGCGCTGGCGCTTCTCGTGCGGAGCACCGGCCTGAGCGCGCCGTTTACCTTGATC
>ERZ500994.199-NODE-199-length-19482-cov-6.665774_pt1 | contig 19482 bp, 18 predicted proteins | sample MGYA00248878_ERZ500994 | MGnify/ENA primary metagenome ERZ500994 (study PRJEB25958, sample SAMN03398533) | human skin metagenome | study: EMG produced TPA metagenomics assembly of the Human Skin Microbiome Metagenome (human skin metagenome) data set. | reverse complement strand
CCGCCGCATCTACCTTGACCTGTCGCCCGGCGCCGACCGCTTCGTCGGCCGCAGCTTCGCCGACGCGACCGGCCTTCTGCCGCAAGCGACGCCCGAGACCGAGCGCCGCGCCGCCGCCATGCGCGGGGATCCGTAAAGCGTCACACGATTTCCGCAGTCAGCACTTTTATCGTGACGCTTCCTGCGCTATATTGACCGGACCGGATCAGGGGGAACGCGCCCATGTACGCTCAGATGGTCAAATCCGAAGGCACCGCCGCGGCCGAGATGTCGCCCGAGGAGCGCGCCTTTCAGGACCGCATCGACCGCGGCGAAAGGATCGAGCCGCGCGACTGGATGCCCGACGGCTACCGCAAGACGCTGATCCGCCAGATGGGGCAGCACGCCCACAGCGAGATCGTGGGCCAGCTGCCCGAAGGCAACTGGATTACCCGCGCCCCCACGCTGGAACGCAAGGCGATCCTGCTGGCCAAGGTGCAGGACGAGGCCGGGCACGGTCTTTACCTTTACAGCGCCGCCGAAACGCTGGGCGTCAGCCGCGACGAGCTGTTCGACCGGCTGCATTCCGGGGCGATGAAATACAGTTCGATCTTCAACTACCCGACGCTGACCTGGGCCGACATGGGCGCGGTCGGCTGGCTGGTGGACGGCGCCGCGATCATGAACCAGGTGCCGTTGCAGCGCACCTCGTATGGCCCCTACGCCCGGGCGATGGTCCGCATCTGCAAGGAAGAAAGTTTCCACCAGCGGCAGGGCTACGCGATCATGATGAAGATGGCGCAGGGCACGCCCGAGCAGAAGGAGATGGCGCAGGACGCGCTCAATCGCTTCTGGGGGCCGGCGCTGATGATGTTCGGGCCGTCCGACAAGGACTCGGTCCATTCCGCGCAGTCGATGGCGTGGCGGATCAAGATGAACACCAACGACGAGCTGCGCCAGAAGTTCGTGGACGAGACGGTGCCGCAGGCGGAATACCTGGGCCTGACGGTCCCGGACGAAAACTGCGTCTGGAACGCCGGGCGCGGCCATTACGACTTCGCCGAGCCCAACTGGGACGAGTTCTTCGAGGTGCTGAAGGGGAACGGCCCCTGCAACGCCGAGCGGCTGGAGGCGCGGCGGACCGCGTGGGATCGCGGCGCGTGGTTCCGCGACGGGCTCAACGCTTACGCCGAGAAATCGGCCGCCCGCCGCGCGGCCGCCGCCGTCGCGGCAGAGTGAGGGGGGCGACGATGACCCGCAAGGAATGGCCCCTTTGGGAAGTGTTCATCCGCGGCCAGCACGGGCTGAACCACCGCCATGTCGGCAGCCTGCACGCGCCGGACGCCGAGATGGCGATCAACAACGCCCGCGACGTCTATACCCGGCGGAAGGAAGGCGTCTCGATCTGGGTCGTGCGGTCGGCGGACATCGCGGCATCCAGCCCGTCTGACAAGGGGCCGCTGTTCGACCCGGCGGAAAGCAAGGTCTACCGCCACCCGACCTTCTACGACATCCCCGACGAAGTGGGCCACATGTGATGCCGTCGCTGCCCGACATGGGGACGCCCGACGTGATGGCGCTTGCGCAGGCGGCGGCCGCATCGCAGCCCCATCCGCACGACCCGCATCTGGCCGACGTGGCGCTGCGGCCCGCGTTCTTGGACTGGTTGTGCCGGATGGGCGACAACGCCCTGATCCTCGGCCACCGCCTGTCGGAATGGTGCGGCCACGGCCCCGCGCTGGAAGAGGACATCGCGCTTGCCAATACCGCGCTGGACCTGATCGGCCACGCGCAGCTGTGGCTGGGGCTGGCGGCCGAGGTCGAGGGGCAGGGGCGCACGGCGGACGACCTCGCCTTCCTGCGCGACACGCTCAGGTTCCGCAACGTGAAGCTGGTCGAGCTGCCGAACGGCGACATGGCGGTGACGCTGGTGCGGCAGTTCTTGTTCGACGCCTGGGCGTTCGGGATGCTGAAGAAGCTGACCGCATCGACGAGCCCCCGCGTGGCCGGGATCGCGGCCAAGGCGCTGAAGGAAGTCAGCTACCACCTGGAACGTTCGTCGGACCTGGTGGTGCGCCTGGGCGACGGGACCGATGAAAGCCACGCCCGGATGCAGGCTGCGCTGGACCGACTGTGGCCCTATGCGGGCGAGATGTTCGCGGCCGACGCGGTGGACGACGCGGTCGCGGCGGCCGGGATCGCGCCCGCGCTTTCGGACCTGAAGCCTGACTGGCAGCGCACCGTGGACGAGGTGCTGGCCGAGGCGACGTTGACCCGGCCCGAGGTCCGCTTCGACGTCCATCTTGGCGGCAAGCAGGGGCGGCACACCGAGCATCTGGGCTTCATCCTTGCGCCGATGCAGTTCCTGCAGCGCGCCTATCCCGGCGCAAGCTGGTAGGATGCAGACGACCCTGCCATCCGTCGCCGAGGTCTGGGGCTGGCTCGCCGCCGTCCCCGACCCCGAGATCCCGGTGGTGTCCGTCACCGACCTCGGCATCGTCCGCGACGTGCGCTGGCAGGACGGCACGCTGGTCGTCGCGGTGACGCCGACCTATTCCGGCTGTCCCGCCACCGCCGTCATCGACCTTGCGATCGAAACCAGCCTGCGCGCCCACGGGGTGGAACACGTCCGGCTGGAACGCCGCCTGTCGCCGCCTTGGACGACCGACTGGGTGACGCCCGCGGGGCGCGAGAAGCTGCGCGCCTATGGCATCGCCCCGCCCATCGACGGCACCGCGTCGGACGGCGGCACCGCCGCCCGCGCGGCGCGGCTGTCGGGGCGGTCGAACCTGACCGTCGCCTGCCCCCGCTGCGGATCGGGCGAGACGGAACGCATCAGCCAGTTCGGATCGACCCCCTGCAAGGCCAGCTACCGCTGCACCGACTGTCTTGAGCCCTTCGACTATTTCAAGTGCCACTGAAAAGGGCCGAGAACCGCCAATGCCCCGCTTCCACCCCCTCGAAGTGACCGACATCCGCCGCGAAACGCGCGACGCCGTCGTCCTGACCCTGCGCCCCCTGGCCGAGGACGCGGCGGCGTTCGCGTTCACCCAAGGGCAATATCTCACCTTCCGCCGCGACTTCGACGGCGACGAGCTGCGCCGGTCCTATTCGATCTGCGCGGGCCTTGACGAAGGCTGCCTGCGCGTGGGCATCAAGCGGGTCGAGGGCGGCGCGTTCTCGACCTGGGCCAACGAGACGCTGCGCCCCGGCGACACGCTGGACGCGATGCCGCCGCAGGGCCGCTTTCACACCCCGCTCGCGCCCGACAAGGCGCGCAGCTATCTGGGCTTCGCGGGCGGGTCGGGGATCACGCCGCTGCTGTCGATCATCAAGACGGTGCTGTCGCGCGAGCCGGGATCCAGCTTCACGCTGGTCTATGCGAACCGGCAGACCGGCTCGATCATGTTCCGCGAGGAGCTGGAGGATCTCAAGAACCTTCACCTCGGCCGCCTGTCCATCGTCCACATCCTGGAAAGCGAGGGGCAGGAGATCGACCTGTTCACCGGCCGCATCGACGCCGAAAAGATGGACATGCTGTTCCGCATGTGGATCGACGCGGAAAGCGTGGACACGGCCTTCATCTGCGGGCCAGAGCCGATGATGCTGACCATCGCCGACAGCCTGCGCCGCCACGGCCTTGCCGACGAACAGATCAGGTTCGAGCTGTTCGCGTCAGGCCAGCCCGGCCGCGCCAAGGCCCGCGCCGCCTCGCGCGTGGCGGACGCCGCCGCCCATGCCTGCGAGGTGTCGGTGACGCTGGACGGCACGACGCGCACCTTCACCATGCCGAAGGACGGCACCTTCGTCCTCGACGCCGCCATCGCCCACCACATGGACGCGCCCTATTCCTGCAAGGCGGGCGTCTGTTCGACCTGCCGCGCCAAGGTGCTGGAAGGCGAGGTCGAGATGGAGGTGAACCACGCGCTGGAAGACTACGAGGTCCGCGCGGGCTACGTCCTGTCGTGCCAGTGCATCCCGCTGTCGGACCGTCTGGTGCTCAGCTATGACGAATGAGATGCCGATCGGCGACTACCTCGCGCAGGGCGGGCGGCTGACCTCGCCCGAAAACGCGCCGCCGCGCTACCGGGCGGAACTGCTGCGGTTGATGTCGTCCTTCGTGGACAGCGAGCTTGCCGGGTCGGCCGGTTTCGCCGCCGCGATCAACTGGGCGCCGGGGATCAGGGAACGCATCGCCGCCAGCCGGATCACGCTGGAAAAGGCGGATCACGCCGAGCGGGTGCTGGACCTGATGGAAGGCTTCGGCACCGACAAGGCGCTGTACGAACGCGCCCACGATTGGGCGGCGCGCGGCCCGCGCGAAGGCCACGTGGACCCGCGCCGGCAGGGCGGCGACATGCGGCTGTCGATGTTCCACTATCCGCTGACCGGCTGGACCGACGCGGTGGTGATGAACGTGCTGATGGGGTCCGCCACGCTGCATGCCGTGGGCGAACTCGCCGCCTGTTCCTATCAGCCGTTGGCCGAGGTGTTGCGCGGCGTCCTGCCGCGCGAGCGGCGGCACATGGAACTGGGGCTGGAGGGGCTGGAACGTCTTGCCGCGACCGAACGCGGCGCGGCGGCGGCGTCCGTCGCCTACTGGATGCCGCGTGTGGCCGAGACGTTCGGCCCGGCAGGGTCCGACCGCTTCGACCGGCTGCGGGCCATGGGCCTGCGCCACACCGACAACGAGACACTGCGCCAGCGGTGGCGGGCCGAGACGGCGGCGACGCTGGCCGCGCTGAAGCTGGCCTGAGGAAAGGGACGGACATGCTGGATCGGGCGCACACCGCGCGGCAACTGGAAAGCTATGTGCTGGGCGGCTGGCGCCGGGGCGCGGGCGAGGGCAAGCCGCTGCTGAATGCCGCGACGGGCGAGACACACGCGACCATCACCTCGGACGGGCTCGACTTCGCGGGCGCGCTCGACTGGGGGCGCGACGTGGGCGGCACGGCGCTGCGCCGCTTCACGATCCACGAACGCGCGCTGATGCTCAAGGCGGTCGGCACCGCGCTGATGGAGATGAAGGACGACTTCCACGCCGAAAGCCTGGCCACCGGCGCGACGCCCAAGGACGCCTGGCCAGACATCGAGGGCGGGATCGGCACGCTTCTGACCTTTGCCAGCCGGGCGCGGCGGGAACTGCCGAACGCTCGTTTGCTGACCGAAGGGCCGGTCGAGCCGCTGTCCAGGGACGGCAGCTTCGCCGCGCAGCACGTCCTGACGCCGCTGCGCGGCGTCGCGATCCACATCAACGCCTTCAACTTTCCCGTCTGGGGGATGCTGGAAAAGATCGCGCCCGCGCTGATCGGGGGCATGCCCTGCCTCGTGAAGCCCGCGTCGCAGACCGCCTACCTGACGGAACTGGTGGTGCGGCGGATCATCGACCTTGGCATCCTGCCGGACGGCGCGCTGCAGCTTGTCTGCGGCGGCGTGGGCGACCTGCTGGACCACGTGACCGGGCAGGACGTCGTGACCTTCACCGGCTCGGCCCATACCGGGCGCAAGCTGCGGACCCACAAGGCGATCGTGGAAAACTCGGTCCGCTTCACGATGGAGGCGGACAGCCTGAACGCCGCGATCCTGGGCCCCGACGCGGGTCCGGGCACGCCCGAGTTCGACCTGTTCGTGCGCGAGGTGCATCGCGAGATGACCTCGAAGGCGGGGCAGAAATGCACGGCGATCCGGCGCGTGCTGGTGCCCGCCGCCCACGAGCGGGCGGTGATCGCGGCGCTGTCGGAAAGGCTGGGCCAGACCGCGATCGGCCTGCCCGGCGACGAGCGTTCGCGGATGGGGGCGCTGGCGTCCGTGGGCGACCGCGACGGCGTGCGCGACATGATCGCGCGCATCGCGGCCGAGGCCGAGATCGTCTTTGGCGATCCCGCGCAGGTCTCGCTTGTGTCGGGCGAGGCCGGGCGCGGCGCGTTCATGGCGCCCGTCCTCATGCGCTGCGAGAACGCGCTGGACGCGACCGCCCCCCATGATGTCGAGGCATTCGGCCCGGTCGCCACGGTCATGCCCTATGACGGTCTCGACGAGGCGGCCGAGCTTGCGCGGCGCGGCAAGGGCTCACTGGTGTCGTCGGTCTTTACCAACGACGGCTGCGTCGCCGCCGAACTGGTCGGCGCGATCGCGTCGTTCCACGGCCGGGTGATGATCGGCAACCGCGACAGCGCGAAATCCTCGACCGGCCACGGCGCGCCGCTGGCGCCCCTGGTCCACGGCGGCCCGGGGCGCGCGGGCGGGGGTGAGGAGATGGGGGGCATGCGCGGGATCAAGCACTTCATGCAGCGCACCGCCGTGCAGGGTGCCCCGCGGCTTCTGTCGGCCGCGACCGGCCAGTGGACCGACGGCGCCCCGGTGCGTGCCGACCGGCATCCGTTCCGCAAGTCGCTGGCCGAGCTGCGGATCGGCGACCAGATCGTGACCGCCGCCCGCGAGGTCACGCAGGACGACGTGGAACACTTCGCCCGGTTCACCGGCGACACCTTCTACGCCCATATGGACAGCGACGCCGCAAAGGCGAACCCGTTCTTCGAGGATCGCGTCGCCCACGGCTACCTGATCGCGTCCTTCGCGGCGGGGCTGTTCGTTGACCCCGAACCCGGCCCGGTCCTCGCCAATTACGGCGTGGACGATCTGCGCTTCTTGACGCCGGTCTATTTCGGCGACAGCCTGAAGGTCCGGCTGACCTGCAAGCAGATCAACCCGCGCGAGAACTCGATCTATGGCGAGGTCCGCTGGGACTGCCGGGTGACGAACCAGCGGGACGAGGTCGTGGCGCAGTACGATGTGCTGACCATGGTCGCGAAGGAATGGCCGCAGCCCGCAGCCGGCTGATCCGCCCAAAGGCCGGGGGCCGTCCGCCCCCGGACCCCCGGAGGATATTTCGGCCCGCCCGAGTGCGGACGCGCGCCCCTCGGGCGGGTCCAAATATCCATCTTCGGGCGGGACGATGCGGACGGTGCGGAGCCGTCAGCGCGGGCGGTTGTCCACCACGCGCCGGGCCTTGCCCTCGGACCGCGCGACGCCGTTCGGGTCGTGGACCTGGGCCGTCGTCGAGATGCCGACCACCGACTTGATCCGGTGGATCAGGTCGCGCTGCGATGCCGCGCGGGCGTCATCGGACGCGTGGTCGGGGGTGCACTCGCAGTGCACGACCAGCGCGTCCATGCGGTCGCGCCGCAGCAGCTCGATTTGGAAATGCGGGGCGAGGCCCGGGCATTTCAGGATCTGTTCCTCGATCTGGGTCGGGAACACGTTGACGCCGCGCAGGATGATCATGTCGTCGCTGCGGCCGGTGATCTTCTCGATCCGCCGCATCGACCGCGCGGTGCCGGGCAGGATGCGGGTCAGGTCGCGGGTCCGGTAACGGACCATCGGCAGCCCTTCCTTGGTCAGCGTGGTGAACACCAGTTCACCCATCTGCCCGTCGGGCAGCACCGCGCCGGTGGCCGGGTCGATCACCTCGGGGTAGAAATGATCCTCCCAGACGTGAAGGCCGTCCTTGGTCTCGACGCATTCGTTGGCGACGCCGGGGCCCATGATCTCGCTGAGGCCGTAGATGTCCACGGCGTGCATGTCGAAGGCCTGCTCGATCTCCTCGCGCAGGGCGTTCGTCCACGGCTCGGCCCCGAAGATCCCGACCTGCAGCGAGCTTTCCCGCGGATCGAGTCCCTGGCGGTGGAACTCGTCCAGGATCGACAGCATGTAGGACGGCGTCACCATGATGATGCGCGGGCGGAAGTCGTCGATCAGCGTGACCTGCCGTTCCGTCATCCCGCCCGAGACGGGGACGACCGTGCAGCCCAGGCGCTCGGCCCCGTAATGCGCGCCCAGGCCGCCGGTGAACAGGCCGTAGCCATAGGCGATGTGGGCGATGTCGCCGGGCCGCCCGCCGCTGGCGCGGATCGAGCGGGCGACGAGGTCGGCCCAGCTGTCGATGTCGGCTTTCGTGTAGCCGACGACGGTCGGCTTGCCGGTGGTGCCGGACGAGGCGTGGATACGGACCAGCCTTTCGCGCGGCACCGCGAACATGCCGAACGGATAGCTGTCGCGCAGGTCCTGCTTCAGCGTGAAGGGGAACTTCGCCAGGTCCGCGAGCGTGCGGAAGTCGTCGGGGTGCGCGCCGTGTTCGTCGAAGCGGCGGCGGTAGAAGGGCGAGTTGTCGTAGGCGTGGCGCAGCGACCACGCCATCCGCCGCTGCTGAAGCGCGGCGATCTCGTCCCGGCTCGCAATCTCGATCGGGTCGAGCGTGGCGGGGTCGGGGGTAAGGTCCTTCATTCCGCCCCCTCTGCCGCGCTCGCGGGCAGGAAGGTGCGGTCGATGGTGCGGGAATGGCCGCGGAACTCGGCGATGGTCGTGCCGTCGTCGCGCGTCACCCGCACGTCGTAGATGCCCGACCGGCCCTTGCGCGTCACCTCGCGGGCGGTGGCGGTCAGGCGGTCGCCCAGCGTGCCGGGGGCGACGTAGGTGACGGAACAGTGCTGCGCCACGGTCATCTGGTTGTAGGTGTTGCAGGCGAATGCGAAGGCGCTGTCGGCCAGCGCGAACAGGAAGCCGCCATGCGCGTTGCCTTGCCCGTTCGTCATCGCGCGGGTCAGGGTCATCGCCAGCGTCGCCTCGCCGGGCGCGACGTGCAGCAGGTCGATCCCAAGCCCCTGCGAGGCGTGGTCGTCCCGCCACATCGCGCGGGCGCAGGCCTCGGCCAGCATCTGCGGGGTCATGGCGCGCGCGTCCTGCACGTTACTCGCCCCGGAACTCGGGCGCGCGCTTGTCGAGAAAGGCGGCGACCCCCTCGGCATAGTCGGCGCTGTTCCCGGCCTGCCGCTGGGCGTCGCGTTCGCGGTCCAGATGCGCGTCGAGGTCGTTGGCCTGCGCGTCCTGGATCAGCCGCTTGGTCAGGGCAAGGCCCAGCGTCGCCCCGGCGGCGAGGCGGTGGGCCAGCGCGGTTGCATCGGCGATCAGCGCGTCGTCGTCCACCGCCTTCCAGATCAGGCCCCAGTCGGCGGCGGTCTGCGCGGGCAGGGGTTCGGCCGTCATCGTCAGCGCCTTGGCGCGCGGTTCGCCCAGGATGCGGGTCAGCGACCAACTGCCGCCCGCGTCGGGGACCAGGCCGACCTTCGAGAACGCCTGGATGAAGCGCGCGGATTTCGCGGCCAGCACGATGTCGCAGCCAAACGCGATGTTCGCGCCCGCGCCCGCCGCGACGCCGTTCACCGCGCAGATCACCGGCTTGTCCAGCGACCGGATCAGCCGCAGCAGGGGGTTGTAGTACGTGTCGATCGTGTGGCCCAGATCGACCTTCGCGCCCTTGCGCGGGTCGCGGTCGCCAAGGTCCTGGCCCGCGCAGAAGCCCCGTCCCGCGCCCGTCAGCAGCACCGCGCGCACCTGGCGGTCGTCGCGCGCGCGCTCGAACCCGGCGCGCAGCGCGACGTGCATTTCCTCGTTGAAGGAGTTCAGCTTGTCGGGGCGGTTCAGCGTCAGCTTCAGCACGCCCCGGTCCAGCGCCACCAGCACGGTGTCGGATGTCGTCATTGTTCCCCCGTCCCCCCGGATCGGCCTTGCGGCTTGATGATGCACAAGCGGCCCGGGGGGTCAATGATCGGGCCGTCAGTCCTTGATCGTCCTCAGCACCAGGTGGGTCTGGGCGCTGGCGACGGCGGGAATGGTGAACAGGAAATCCTCGAGAAAGCGGTTGTAGGCGTCGAGGTCGGGGCAGACGACGTGCAAGTGATAGTCGGACCCGCCGGTGGTGGCGTAGCAGGCGCGCACCTCGTCCTTGGTGCGGATCATGCGGACGAAGTCCTTAACCAGGCCGCGGTCGTGGCGGGTCATCTGCACGTGGACGATGGCCTTGAACGCCAGCCCTATCGCCGCGTCGTTCACGTCGACGGTGTAGCGTCGGATGACGCCCGCGTCCTCAAGCGCCCTCACCCTTCGCCAGCAGGACGACGCCGACAGGCCCATCCGGGCGGCAAGATCGGCGTTCGAGATGCGGGAGTCCTCGCGCAGCGCCGTGATGATCCTTTGGTCTAACTGGTGTTCGTCCGGCATGTCGTTCCAGTATTGCAACGGATGATGACAGGATCATCCGCACATCGCGCCCCACAACGCAAGTTTGAACAAACATTTCATCCGCAAGGGTCCACACTGGCGGGAAAGCCAGATCCTTGGGCAAGGGGACCAGCCATGACCCGTCACGACGCCAGCTTTCCGACCTATCAGCTGTCGGACCGCTACGATTGCGAGCACGGGCGCGTGTTCCTGACCGGCACCCAGGCGCTGGTGCGGATCATGCTGGATCAGGCGCGGCGCGACCGGAAGGCGGGGCTGAACACCGCGGGGTTCGTGTCGGGCTATCGCGGATCGCCGCTGGGCGGGGTCGATCAGGAGCTGTGGCGCATCGGCAAACGCCTTGCGGCCGACCGGATCGAGTTCCTGCCGGCGGTGAACGAGGATCTGGGCGCGACCGCCGTCCTTGGCGCGCAGCAGGCGACGCTGGACCCCGACTGTTCGGTCGAGGGCGTGTTTTCGATGTGGTACGGCAAGGGGCCGGGCGTGGACCGGTCGGGCGACGCGCTCAAGCACGGGAACGCCTATGGCTCGTCGCCCAAAGGCGGCGTGCTGGTGGTCGCGGGCGACGATCATGGCTGCGTGTCGTCGTCGATGCCGCACCAGTCGGACGTGGCCTTCATGGCGTGGTTCATGCCGACGCTGAACCCGGCCTCGATCCGCGAATACCTCGAGTTCGGGGAATACGGCTTTGCCCTGTCGCGCTTTTCGGGCGCATGGGTCGGGTTCAAGGCGATCTCGGAAACGGTCGAGGCGGGCCAGTCGGTCGAACTGCCGTCCGACCGCAGCTTTGTCCTGCCCGACTTCGCAGGCCCCGAGGGCGGGATGCACGTCCGCCGCAGCGACCCGCCCAGTCCGACGATCGAAACCCGGATTGAACACAAGCTGCGCGCGGTCGAGACGTTCGTCGAGGCGAACCCGATCGACCGCCGCATCTACGACCTGCCGGACGCGCGCTTCGGGATCGTCACCACCGGCAAGGCGCATCTCGACACGATGGAGGCGCTGCGGCTGCTGGGCCTTGGCGACGACGACTGCCGGCGTCTGGGCATCGACATCTACAAGGTCGGGATGGTCTGGCCGCTGGCGCGCCGCGATGCGCTGGCCTTCGTCACCGGCAAGGACGAGGTGCTGGTGATCGAGGAAAAGCGCGGCATCATCGAAAGCCAGTTCAAGGAATACTTCTACGACTGGCCGGGCGCGAAGCCCCGCAAGATGGTCGGCAAGCATCGCGCGGCGGGCGATCCGCTGCTGCCGTGGACGGGCGAGATCACGCCCCTGATGCTGGTATCGGTGCTGGCCGAGCGGCTGGGCCGGTTCTTCCCGGACGAGGGGCTTGAGGACCGGGCGCGCGCGCTGACCGCGACGCCCTCGCCGGTGTTGCAGGTGCCGGGCGCGTCGCGGACGCCGTTCTTCTGTTCGGGCTGTCCGCACAACACCTCGACCAAGATCCCCGACGGATCGGTCGCGGCCAGCGGGATCGGCTGCCACGTCATGTCGGGCTGGATGGGCCGCAGCGACATCGGGTTCGCGCAGATGGGCGCCGAGGGCGTGCCGGTCGCGGTCGGGCAGCGCTGGAACGGCGGCAAGCACGTGTTCCAGAATCTCGGCGACGGGACGTGGTATCACTCGGGTTCGATGGCGATCCGGCAGGCGGTCGCGGCGGGCGCGAACATCACCTACAAGATCCTTTACAACGACGCCGTGGCGATGACCGGCGGGCAGCACGTGGACGGACCGGTGAGCGTCGCGGGCATCGCCCACAACTGCCGGGCCGAGGGGATCGCGCGCATCGCGCTGGTGTCGGACGGGCCGGAAAAGTTCGACCTGCGCGACTTTCCCGCCGGCACGACGCTGCATCCGCGCGCCGATCTCGACACCGTCCAGCGCGAGCTGCGCAGGATCGCGGGCGTCACGATCCTGATCTACGAACAGACTTGCGCCACCGAAAAGCGACGCCGCCGCAAGCGCGGCAAGCTTGCCGACCCGCCGCGCTTCGCGATGATAAACAGCCTTGTCTGCGAGGGCTGCGGCGACTGTTCGGTGGAATCGAACTGCCTCAGCGTCGAGCCGGTGGAAACGCCCCTCGGCCGCAAGCGCCGGATCAACCTGTCCAGCTGCAACAAGGACTTCACCTGCCTGAACGGCTTCTGCCCCAGCTTCGTCACGATCGAAGGCGGGCAGCGCCGCAAGCCCAAGCCCGCCGGGCTGGACATCGAGGCGCTGCGCCGCGCCCTGCCGCACCCGGCCGTCCCGGACCTCGCCCGCCCCTTCGACCTGCTGGTCGCGGGCGTTGGCGGCACCGGGGTTGTCACGGTGAGCCAGCTCATCACCATGGCCGCGCATCTGGAAGGAAAGGGGTCGAGCGTCCTCGACTTCACCGGCTTCGCGCAGAAGTTCGGGACCGTGCTGGGTTACGTCCGCATCGGCCGCACGCCCGACGCGATCAACCAGGTCCGTATCGAGCGCGGCCACGCTGATGCCGTGATCGGCTGCGACGCGGTGGTGTGTTCGTCGCCGAAAGCGTCGATCCACTATCGCGACGGCACCCGGATCGTCCTGAACCGCGCCGAGATGCCGACCGGCGATCTGGTCCTGCACCGCGACGCCGACCTTCGCATCGCGGGGCGCGAGGCACTGATCCGCCGCACCGTGGGCGACGGCAACGTGCTGGGTTTCGACGCCAACGTCGCCTCGGAACGGCTGATGGGGGATGCTGTCTTTGCCAACATCATGCTGATGGGCGCGGCCTGGCAGATGGGCCTCGTGCCGGTCAGCGAGGTGGCGCTGAAACAGGCGATCCTGCTGAACGGCGTTTCGGTTGAAAAGAACGGCATGGCCTTCGACATCGGGCGGGTGCTGGCGGCCGATCCGGCGGCGCTCGACGCGCATCTGCGCGATGCGGCGCCGCCTGCGCCGCAGACGCTGGACGACCTGATCGCGCATCGCGCGCGCTTCCTGACCGGCTATCAGGACGCAGCCTACGCCCGCCGCTTCACCGACCGGATCGCGCGGTTCCGCGCGGCGCTGCCCGCCGGGTCGGACGACACGGTCGCCGAGGCCGCGAAGTCGCTGTTCCGGCTGATGGCCTACAAGGACGAATACGAGGTCGGCCGCCTGTTCACCGACCCCGCCTTCCAGGCCGAGATCGAGAGCCGGTTTGAGGGCGACTATACCGTCCACTACCACCTTGCCCCGCCGATGCTGCCGACCGGCACCGACACGCGCGGCCGCCCGCTCAAGCGGTCGTTCGGGCCGTGGATGGGGCGCGGCATGAAGGCGCTGGCGCGGATGAAGCGGCTGCGCGGCACGATTCTGGACCCGTTTGCGCGCAGCGGCGACCGCAAGCTCGACCGCGAGCTGCTGGCGTGGTTCGAAAGCGTGCTGGACCGGGTGGAACGGGACGCCGCCGCGCTGGGGCCCGAACGGTCGATAAAGGCCGTCGCGCTGCCGCAGGACATCCGCGGCTACGGCCCCGTGCGCCACCAGGCCGCCGACCGCGCGCGGGCGGACATGGCGGCGCTGCTGGGCTGACCCGGGTCCGCGCCGCGCCGATCAGGCCGGGATGCGCGCCCGCTGCGCCAGCACGTTCAGCGCGAACCGCACGAGATAGTCGTTCAGCGCCAGCGATGCGTCGCGCGCCTGCTTGAAGTCGCGGGCCGCGATGGTCGTCAGCACCTGCCGGTGCAGCGCCCGGCCGGTCGCGATCTCCTGCGCCTCGTCGCGCACGTTCATGATCCAGAACCGCCGCGACAGCGTCTGCAGCGGCTTCATCAGCGCCTCGAGATAGGGGTTGTGCGCGGCGCGGATGATGATTGCATGCGTCAGCCGCACCTCGTCCGAATAGCTGAGCAGGGACGGCGCTGGCTGGGGCTCGGGCTCGGGCTGGGCCACCAGGCCGCGCATCTCGGCGATGTCGCGCGCGCTTGCACGCTCGCACGCCAGCGTCACCGCCAGCACCTCGAGCGAGCGGCGCACCTCGAGCCGGCTCAGCTGATCCTCGACCGAGACCGGCGGGATCTCGACCCCGCGGCCCGGATGGATCCGCAGCATGTGGCTGAGCGCGAGCCGCTGCACCGCCTCGCGCACCGGGGTGCGGCCGAAGCCGGTCAGGTCCATCAGCCGCCGCTCGGACAGCATCGCGCCGGGCAGCAGTTCCCCGCGTTCGATCAGGTCCTGCAGGATCGCCACGGTCTGGTCGGATTGGCTTGTCATTCGTCGCGTCCCTGCTCGCTGCCCACCCCATCGTCGGGCTTTCGGTGGCGCTGCGCCGATTAGCGCAAGAATAGTTTGACACACAGCCGATATATCGGTCGTATACGAATGTTGCCTGTTTGTCACAGAAGAAGCGCCCCATGAAGTATTCACCTCATCTTGAGCCGAGCCCGCTCCCCTTCTCGCCGTTCAAGAGCTGCACCGTCCCGCGCCCGATCGGCTGGCTGTCCAGCGTCAGCACCGAAGGGGTCGAGAACATCGCCCCCTACAGCCAGTGGCAGAACCTGACCTTCGATCCGCCGATGGTCATGTTCTCGGCCAACCAGTACCCCGACGGCCGCCGCAAGGACACGGTGCTGAACGCCGAGGAAACCGGCTGGTTCGTCTGGAACATGGCCACCTGGGACCTGCGCGAGGCGGTCAACATCAGCGCCATGGCGCTGCCGCCCCACGAAAGCGAATTCGACCGCCTGCCCAACGTGACCCGCGAATACGCCGACAACGCGCGCGTGCCGATGGTCAAGGAAAGCCCGGTCAAGTTCGAGTGCCGCTATCTCAGCACCCACCGGATGAAGGGCGCGTCGCCCATGGGCACGATCGACATCGTGTTCGCGCAGGTCGAAAAGATCCACATCGACGACCGCTTCATCCTGCCCGACGGGCGGCTCGACATCCCCACCATCCGTCCGATCGCCCGGCTGGGCTACTTCGACTACACGGTCGTCGAAAAGACGTTCGAGATGCGCGTGCCCGGATCGGACGGCGACGCGCAGCAGGGACTGGAGGGCCGCGCCTCGCTTACCTGAACCGCAAGTAGAACGGCCATCGCCTTGGGGATGAACCCGCAAGGCAGCTCAACAGGGAAATGCAATGTCAGCGACAACGAACGCGCACCAACCACACGGCGAAAGCCGCAGGCTGAAGGACATCATCGCCGTCAACTTCGGCAACACGCTCGAATGGTTCGACTGGACCATCTACACGATTTTCGCACCCTACTTCGCGGGGCAGTTCTTCCCCTCGGACGACCCCTCGGCGGCGCTGCTGGCGGCGCTGGCCGTGTTCGCGGCCGGGTTCCTGACCCGGCCGCTGGGCGGGTTCCTGTTCGGCCTGTACGCCGACCGGGTCGGGCGCAAGCGGGCGCTGACGCTCGCCATGCTCATCACCGCCGGCGGCAGCCTCGTCATCGCGCTGACGCCCACCTTCGCCAGCATCGGCATCCTCGCCTCGGTGGTGCTGCTGCTGGCGCGGCTCCTGCAGGGCATTTCGCATGGCGGCGAGATGGGCACGTCGATCACCTATCTGGTGGAACGTGCGCCCGACGGGCGCCGGGCGCTGTTCGGCAGCACCTCGTGGGTCAGCGTGGTGCTGGGCACGATGCTGGCGACGATCACCGGGCTGGCGCTGAACGGCATGCTCGACAAGGCGGCGATCGGTGAATGGGGCTGGCGGATCCCGTTCGCGATGGGCGGTCTGCTGGGCCTTTACGGCCTTTACCTGCGCCGCCAGCTGACCGAAAGCGAGACGTTCCACGAAAACAAGGCCACGGCGCCGATGCAGGAAAGCCGGCTGCGGGCGCTCGCGCGCAACTGGCGCGGGATCGCGGTGGTGTTCGGGCTGTCGGCGGGCGGGTCGATCATGTTCTACACTTGGCTGATCTACAGCCCGACCTTCGCCCAGGTGGGTCGCGGGCTGGACGCCGGATCGGCGCTGTCGGCCAGCCTGATCGCGCAATGCGTGTTCCTGGTGGCGATCCCGGTCGTGGGCTATCTGGCCGACCGGTTCGGACGGCGGCCGTTCATCATCCTGTTCGGGATCGGCTTCGTCTGCCTGACCTTCTTCCTTGACGGCACGATCGACGACAGCTTCCGCGGGCTGCTGACCGCGATGGTCATCGCGCTTCTGTTCATCGCCTGCCTGTTCGGCGTGAACACCGCCGTCTGGACCGAGGTGTTCCCGACCGACATCCGCGCCACCGGGGTCGCGGGCACGCTGTCGCTCGCCACTGCGATCTTCGGCGGCACGGCGCCCTACATCAACACGTGGCTGTCGACCCAGGGGCACCACGACTGGTTCCTGATCTACCTGATGGTCGTCGCGGGCATCACGCTGGCGACCGGGCTTCTGATCCCGGAAACACGGGACCTGCGGCTGAACCGCCCCGACACCGGCCGCCTCAGCAACGACTGAGCGCGCCCCCGACCACGAAAAAGGGCCGGCGCTTCATCGCGCCGGCCCTTCCCGTTCCGTGTGGGTCCCGTTCCGTGTGGGTCCCGGTCAGTTGCGGGCGCGGTCCACCATCTTGCCCTTGGAAATCCACGGCATCATCGCCCGCAGCCGCTCGCCCACCTGTTCGATCTGGTGTTCGTCGTTCAGGCGGCGCGTCGCCTTGAAGGACGGCTGGCCGACCGCGTTTTCCTGCATGAAGTCGCGCACGAACTTGCCCGACTGGATGTCGCGCAGCACCGCCTTCATGCGCGCCTTGGTCTCGTCATAGGGCAGGATGCGCGGCCCGCTGACATATTCGCCGTACTCGGCCGTGTTCGAGATCGAGTAGTTCATGTTCGCGATCCCGCCCTCGTAGATCAGGTCCACGATCAGCTTCACCTCGTGCAGGCACTCGAAATAGGCCATCTCGGGCTCGTAGCCGGCCTCGACCAACGTCTCGAACCCCATGCGGATCAGCTCGACAAGGCCGCCGCACAGCACCGCCTGCTCGCCGAACAGGTCGGTCTCGCATTCCTCGCGGAAGTTCGTCTCGATGATCCCCGACCGGCCGCCGCCGATGGCCGAGCAATAGGACAGGCCCAGGTCCATCGCCCGGCCCGACGCGTCCTGGTGGACGGCGACAAGGCAGGGCACGCCGCCGCCCTTGACGTATTCGCCGCGCACGGTGTGGCCCGGACCCTTGGGCGCCATCATGATGACGTCGACGCCCTTCTTGGGCTCGATCAGGCCGAAATGGACGTTGAGCCCGTGGGCGAATGCGATCGCCGCCCCGTCGCGCAGGTTGTCGTGGACGTATTTGCGATAGGTCTCGGCCTGCAGTTCGTCGGGCATGGTGAACATGATGAGGTCGGCCCACTTCGCGGCTTCCGCAATGTCCATGACCTGCAGCCCCTCTGCCTCGGCCTTTGCGCGGCTGGCCGATCCCTCGCGCAGCGCGACGACCAGGTTCCTGGCCCCGCTGTCGCGCAGGTTCAGCGCATGGGCGTGCCCCTGGCTGCCATAGCCGAGGATCGCGATCTTCTTGTCCTTGATCAGGTTCACGTCGCAGTCGCGATCGTAGTAAACGCGCATCGGATTCTCCTTTTCTGCTGAAGGAAAGATAGTCCCAGCCATGCCGGTGGACTTTGCAAAACGATCATGCAAACGAGCGTTTCCACGACGATCATGCGCCGAAATCATGCCGAATGAAAAATCCATGCTCGATGACGCGGACCGGCGCATCCTGCGCCAGATGCTGGCCGACCCGGAACTGGACCCCACCACCCTCGCGTCCCGCGCGGGCGTCACCCCGGCCACGCTGTGGCGCAGGCTCGACCGCCTGCGCCAGCGCGGCATCCTGCAGGGGATCGAGGCGCGGGTGAACTGGCGCGCGCTCGGCTACGAGGTCGAGGTGTCGCTGCGCTTCACCCTCGACAAGACCGAGCCGCGCGCCTTCGACGCCTTCACCGCCGCCGCGCGCGAGGTGCCCGAGGTGACGGAAATCCAGACCTTCCTCGGCTCGGTCGATATCCGCCTGTCGGTGATCGCGCGCGACATGGCGCACTGGCAGCAGATCTACCGCGACCGCATCCTTCCCCTGCCGCACGTCACCGACATCGAGCCGCTGATGCTGGTCGCGACGCTCAAGGACAGCGCGGAGCTGCCGCTGTGACGGATCCGTTTGTCCCCGACGCGACCGACATCGCGATCCTGAAGCTTCTGGCGCGCAACGCCGAACTCAGCGCGGCCGAAGTCGGGCGCGCGGTCGGCCTGACCCAGCCGGCGGCATGGCGGCGGATCAGGCGGCTGAAGGAATCCGGTGCGATCGCCGGGCGCCGCGTGGTCGTGGACCGCGCCGCGCTGGGGTTCGGCGTGACGGTCTTTCTGGGCATCCGCCTTGCCGCCCGCGGCCGCCCCGCGCTCGAGGATTTCGAGCGTGCCGCCGCCGCCGTTCCCGAGGTGCAGACGGTCCAGCACGTGCTTGGCCGCTTCGACTACCGGCTGCGGATCGTGGCCCGCGACATCCCCGACTTCGAGCGCATCCTGCGCCGGCGGATCATGACCCTGCCCGGCGTGGGCCAGGTCGAGGCGAACGTGGTCCTGTCCGAAGAACGCCGCCCCGGGCCGCTGGGCTGAGCGCCCGAAGGCCGGGGGCCGTCTGCCCCCGGACCCCCGAGGATACTTGTGCCCGCCCGAGGCGGCGTGTGGCTCGGGCGGGCGGAAATATCCCGCGGGGTTCGGGGGCGCGAAGCCCCCGGTTGTCCTCTCAGATCGCCCTTAGCGGGTGCCGAGCCCCGCGCGCATCAGCGTCTGCCGCACCGGCGACAGCGCGTATAGCCCGCCAAGCGCCGCGGCGCGGATGTCGCGCAGCGGGCGCAGGCCCACCATGCTGGCGCGGTTCAGCGCGTCGATGCCCATGACGCGCAGCAGCGCCTCGGGGCGGCGGGCGCGATCGAAGCGGTCGAGCGCGGCGGCGCCGCCGGGATCGTCCTGCATCAGCTCTGCCAGCGCGGCGATGTCGGCAAGGCTCATGTTCAGCCCCTGCGCGCCGATCGGCGGGACGACGTGCGCCGCCTCGGCCACCAGCGCGGTGCGGGGGCCGGTGAAGCGGTCGGCGATCTGGCTGATGATGGGCCACTCGGTCAGCCCCGTCGCCTGCGTCAGCTGCCCCAGAACTCCGGCGGAGCGGGCGTTCAGTTCGGCCTGAAACGCGTCGCGGGCCAACGCGCGCAGGCGCGCGATTTCGGGGCCCTGTTCCATCCATACGACGGCCGAGGCGTGGCGGCCGTCGCGGTCGGGCAGCGGGACCAGCGTGAACGGCCCGCCGGATCGGTGAACCTCGGTCGAGACGTTGTCGTGGGGGCGGTCGTGGGTCACGGCAAAGGCGAGTGCCTTTTGCCCGTAGCGGATCGTGCGCGCGCCGATCCCCAGCATCGCGCGCACCGGCGAGTTGCGGCCGTCGGCCGCCACCACCAGCCGCGCCGCGACCGCCTGCGCGCCGCCAAT
>ERZ500994.198-NODE-198-length-19483-cov-6.238728_pt1 | contig 19483 bp, 22 predicted proteins | sample MGYA00248878_ERZ500994 | MGnify/ENA primary metagenome ERZ500994 (study PRJEB25958, sample SAMN03398533) | human skin metagenome | study: EMG produced TPA metagenomics assembly of the Human Skin Microbiome Metagenome (human skin metagenome) data set. | reverse complement strand
AGCTCGCGGCGGTGTGCACCGTGCCGGCGGCCGGTACGTCGATCTCCGAGCTGCGCGGCGGTGACGACCGCGGGGCCGCGATGACCGCGATGGGGTCCGGGGCCGCGGCGGTGGTGGCCCAGCTGTACGCCGAAGGTGGCCTGCAGGGCATCATCGCGCTGGGCGGGTCCGGCGGATCGTCGGTCGCAGCGACCGCTATGCAGGCACTGCCGGTCGGCGTACCCAAGCTGCTCGTCTCCACGGTCGCGGCCGGTGATACGACGCCGTACGTCGGCGCCAAAGACGTCACCATGATGCCGTCGATCGTAGATATAGCTGGGATCAACCAGGTCTCGGGAGAGGTCCTCGCGAACGCCGCCGCAGCGGTTGCGGGAATGGCGCTCGACTACGAACAGCGCCAGGCCGCGCCCGCGAGCGCGGACCACAAGCCGCTGGTCGCGGCGACGATGTTCGGCGTCACCACGCCCTGCGTGACCAAGGCGCGCGAGGTTCTGGAGCAGGCGGGCTACGAGGTGCTCGTCTTCCACGCGACCGGAGCGGGTGGCAAGGCGATGGAGGCGCTGGCCGCCGACGGGTTCCTCGCCGGCGTACTCGACCTCACCACCACCGAGCTCGCGGACGACCTGATCGGCGGCGTGCTGTCGGCCGGACCCGACCGGCTCACTGCCGCCGGCGCCGCCGGGCTGCCGCAGGTCGTCAGCGTCGGCGCGCTCGACATGTGCAACTTCGGACCGGAGGACACCGTGCCGGAGAAGTTCACCGGACGCGACTTCGTCGTCCACAACTCGACGGTGACCTTGATGCGCACGACCACTGAGGAGAACGCCGAGCTCGGCCGGCGAATCGCGCAGAAGCTGTCCGCCGCGACCGGCCCCACCGAGGTGTGGCTTCCGCTGCGCGGGGTATCGCTCATCGACGTAGAAGGCGGGCCGTTCTACGACCCGCAGGCCGATGGCGCGCTGTTCGATGCGATCCGGGTCGGGCTCGACGGCACCAACGTGACGACCGTCGAGCAAGACGCAGCGATCAACGACGAAGGGTTCGGCCGGCGCGCCGCCGAGCGACTGCACGAGCTGATCACGAAGGAGAACGATGGATAGGACCCAGGCACTCACCCGGTTTCGCGAGCAGGTCGCCGCAGGTACGCCGATCATCGGCGGCGGCGCCGGCACCGGGATCTCGGCCAAGTCCGCCGAGGCCGGCGGCATCGACCTGCTGATCATCTACAACTCCGGCCGCTACCGGATGGCCGGGCGCGGCTCGCTCGCCGGGCTCATGCCCTACGGCGACGCCAACGCGATCGTGCTCGAGATGGCCAACGAGGTGTTGCCCGTCGTGAAGGACACCCCGGTGCTCGCCGGCGTGTGCGGCACCGACCCCTTCCGGGTGATGGGTCGCTTCCTCGACGAGCTCAAGGAGGTCGGCTTCACCGGCGTGCAGAACTTCCCCACCGTCGGGCTGATCGACGGCACGTTCCGCGCGGGCCTGGAGGAGACCGGCATGGGTTACGACCTGGAGGTCGAGATGATCCGCCAGGCCCGCGAGCGCGACCTGCTGACCGCGCCGTACGTCTTCGACGTCGACTCGGCGGTCGCGATGACCGAGGCCGGCGCGGACATCCTGGTGCCGCACATGGGCCTGACCACCAAGGGCACGATCGGCGCGTCGAGCGCGGTCACTCTCGAGGAGTCGGTGGAGCTGATCCAGCAGCTGCGCGATGCGGCCGTCGCGGTCAATCCCGACGTACTCGTGCTATGCCACGGCGGCCCGATCGCCGAACCCGACGACGCGCAGTTTGTCCTGGAGCGCACCCAGGGCGTCGTCGGCTTCTTCGGTGCGTCATCGATCGAGCGCCTGCCGACCGAGGTGGCCATCAAGGACCAGACCGAGAAGTTCAAGTCGATCACCTTCGCGAAGGAGTGAGCATGCACAGCAAGCCCAAGGATCTCGTCACCGACTCGTTCGAGTGGGGCTCGATCAAGTGGGGCGTCAGTCCCGACCTGGAAGCCGGCGCATCGCTGACGACCGGGGAGGTCGTCATCAACCCCACGAAAGGACACGACCGGCACAACCACCCCGACTCCGACGAGGTGCTCTACATCATCGAGGGTGAGGGCGTGCAGACCGTCGGCGACGAGCCGCCGACCGAGTCGGTAAAACGCAGCCTTCCGTTCGAGATCCCTTCGGCCAGCAACATACCGAGATCCGGTTCGCTGAAGGGACTTTCGCCACGCGAGAGTTGCTGCACACGGTCGCTGTCGACATCGAACCCCACGACGGTGTGGCCGAGGTGAGCGAGGCAGGCGGCATGTGTCGCGCCGAGGTAGCCGGTGCCGATGACCGATACGTCCATCGGCCCCTCATTCCCGAGGGGCGCGCGTTGTATGCGCCGCAGAACAAAGTCGGCCACTTCTGTCGCGAGACGTTTTAGAAGCGGCTCTTGCGGGAACCACTGCCGGATGAGGGTTCTGGGCGTCAATGCGCTGTTCCACGATCCGGCCGCTGCGCTGGTCATCGACGGCCAGATTGTCGCGGCAGCGGAGGAAGAGCGCTTCAGCCGGCGCAAGCACGGCAAGCGACCCGTGCCGTTCGCGGCATGGGAGCTGCCGGAGCTGGCGATGCGGTGGTGCCTGGAGTACGCCGGTCTCCGGCCGTCGGACCTCGACGCGGTGGCGTACTCGTTCGACCCGGGGCTCAGCCGGGACGCGGCCGACCTCGGCTTGGACGACCCGCATGGTCCCGCTGGTGATCGCGCCGCACGGCGGGCAGATCGACGGCATCCCGGTGCAGCGCACGTTCTCGACCGCGCGCTCGGTCGAGTTCGACACGCTGCTGGTGCCCGCCAACCCCGCCCCTGCCGCCGATGCACTGGGAGTGCGCGATGCGAAGGCGGGAGCGCCCGACCCGGCATCGACCGACCCCCGTGTCGCATTACTGGTCAACGAGGCGTGGCGGCACGCCAAGGCCGTCGGCGGATGGGGTCCGGGTGCCGAGCTGCTTGAGACGCTCGGCTACAGCGGCTCGCCCGGTGTCGTCACCGGTGACTCGGCCGACGACGTTCTTACCCCGATCATCGCCCTGCTGGGCGCGCACCGGGTCTGGGAGCGATTCCCCAGCGCGCTGAGCTAGTGGGAGGAAGGAACAGCTCGTGAACGACAAGGTCCTCAGCGGACACCTGCAGCACCATTGGACCGGGGCCTCGGGTGGTACGGCGATGTTCCGGCGGGTGGCCCGCACACATCCCGACCGAGCGACGGCGCAGGAGCTGTCGAAGATGGCCGAGGAGGTGGCCGCGGATCGTCGGTCGCTACGGCAGATCATGAGGTCCGTCGGTGTGCAGCCGTCGCGGCTGGGCGCGCTCACCGGGAAGGTCGCCGAGCGGCTCGGGCGGCTCAAGCCCAACGGCAGCCTGCTTCGCCGGTCGCCACTGACCGACGTGATCGAGCTGGAAGCGCTCCGCGCGGCGGTCGCGGCGAAGCTGTCCGGCTGGCAGGTGCTGCGTACATTGGCCGATCGCGACGATCGGCTCGATGCCGCGGTGCTCGACGAGCTGCAGGCGCGCGCGAAGGACCAGCAGGAGCGACTCGCCGCGCTGCACCTTCGGCTCGCAGCGGAGCGGGTGCAGAACTAAGGAGCCGGTGCCGGACTAAGCGTTCCGAGTTGCCCCGGCGCACTGCGGCTACGCATGTGCGCCGGGGCAATCGGGTACCTACCCGACATGAGCTCGTCCGCGCTCGTGTTGCATTGCACCCTCAAGCCCTCGCCGGCAGAGTCTTCGCCCGAGCCAATCGGCACCCAGATCCGTGGGCTGGGCACGCAGGACGTCACCGGGGTGATCCTGCGCGTCGACCTCGGCGTGCGGTTCGGATTCTCGGCCGGCGAAGGAAACGGCGATGGCTGGCCCGACACCCACGCTCGGATGTTTGCCTCGGACAAGGTTGTCCTCGCGACTCCGATCGGGATGGGCCAGCCATCGCCGGTCTGCACGATGGTGCCCGAGCGGGCCCACCACGCGCCCGCCGGCCAGGGCCAGTCGCTGGCCCTTCGCGGCCCGCAGGTGCGGCAGCAATAGGGCCTCGCGTCGTTCTAGAGTGCTGCTATGGCAGAAAGAATCGCGCTCGGCCGGCACACCACCATGCTCGGCGGCCCCGATCTCGGCAAGTACCCGTCCGGCAACCCGCTGCTGGTCGAGGGCCCCGACGCTCGGGTGCTGATCGACTCGGCCGTCGGCGTGGAGATCCCCGACACCGACCTCGTGCTCCTCAGCCACTTCCACGAAGACCACACGGTCGGCATCGGCGCACGTCCTGACCTGCCGGCCCAGATCCACCAGCGAGATGCGGCCGGCGTGCGGACGGTTGACGGATTCGCTGCCGCGTCGGGCTTTCCGGGCGAGGAGTACGCCCGCGAGCTCGCCGAGGTGTTCCACCATCGCGGCGTCGAGCAGGTGCAGCCGTTCGCCGACGACGCCGGCTGGGACCTGGGCGGCGGCGTACGCATCACCGCCGTACCGCTGCCCGGACACACCTCGGGGCACACCGGATTCCTGATCGAGCCGGACGGCGTCTTCTTCACCGCGGACGTCGACCTGTCGAGCTTCGGCCCGTTCTACGGCGACGTCGAGGCCTCGCTGACCGACACCCGCGAGTCCCTGGCCCGCTGCTCGCAGGTCGAGGCCGCGCACTACGCCACGTTCCATCACAAGCGGGTCATCGACGGACGCGACGAGTTCCTGCGACTGCTCGCGGCGTACGCCGACGTCCTCACCCGGCGGGAGCAGGCCGTGCTCGATCTGCTCACCGAGCCGCGCACCCTCGACGAGCTAGTTGGGCAGGGCGTGGTCTATCGGCCCGGCAAGGTCCCGGCGTACGCCGCCGAGTCCGAGCGACGCATGGTCGCCCGGCACCTCGACGAACTTGTGCTCCGCGGCGCCGTCGCCCATGAGGACGAGCGCTACTCGCTGCGCTAGCTACTTCTGGTAGGGCGCCTTGTACTCCTCGGCGTCCTTCGACGCCGACAGGTCCTTCACGATCGTCAGGCCGTCGGCGGTCGACGGGTCGACGGTGAGCACGAAGCCCTCACGCGTGGTGGGCGCGCCTGGATCGGAGAAGTCCAGCGTCCCGGTCAGGCCTTGGGTGTCGACGTTGGTCAGCTTCTTGCGCGCATCCATCACGCCTTGCCGGGTCATATCGCCGTCTTCGCAGGCCTGGTTGAGGATCTCGCCCCAGACGATGCCGGCGGTGTAGCCCTGGAAGACCGACGGCTGCGGCTTGTCGGTGTACTTCTTCTGGTACGTCGCGAGCAGCTCCTTGGCCTTCGGGATGTCGGCGCTCATCGGGGCAAACGAGCTGACGAACCAGAACTGCTTCAACGGCTCGACCAGTGACTGGTCAGCCAGCAGCGACGGCGCGAACGTCGGGCCGTTGCCCATCAGTGGCACGTTGAGGCCCTGTGCCACGTTTTGCACCGCGATCGACCCGGTGGCCGCGGGGCTGGTCGTCAGCAGGATCGCCTTGACACCAGCGTCTTTAAGCTTCGCGACCGTAGCCGTCATATCGCTGTCGGTGGCCGCGATCGGCTCGGAGGTGACGTCGAGGTTGTACTTCTCGGCGTAGAACTTCACGCCGAGGGCGGCGTTCTGTCCGTACTCGGAGTCGACGTAGATGTGCCCGATCTTGTCGCCATCGGCGATCTTGCCCTCGTCCTTCAGCCAGGCGAGGCCGTTGATCATCTCGACGTCGTACGTCTCGCCGATCATCAGCGGCGACTCGATGTCGAGGTTGCTTGATGCCCACGAGGTGGTCGCGGCCAGCATGTTGTCCGAGGCGAGCTTCTGCTTCAAAGCAGCGAGGATCGGCGAGCCGAGCAGCTGTAGCAGGCCGAGGACCTCGGTCTTCTGCTGGTCGTAGAGCGGCAGGGCATTGTCCGGCTTGTAGCCGTTGTCCTGGGTGTCGATCTCGATCTTCCGCTCGCAGATGCCGCCGGCGGCGTTGACCTCCTCGACCCACATCTCGTTGGCCTGTGTCGCGCCGAGCCCGCCGACCTTGAACGCGCCGGACAGGTCGGTCTGGATGCCGAGCGTGATGGTGTCGTCGGTGACGCCGACGTCGGCCTTCAGCTCTCCTGCCCCGCCGCCACCGCCGGAGGAGTCAGCAGCCTTCGTGCTGCAGCCGGTCAGCACGAGGGCCGTGGTCAGCGCCGCTGCCACAGCCGAATAGGAGGTCTTACGGATCATGGGTGCTCCTCGCGGAAGGTCCGGACGTGCGGACCGATACAGAATGGGGTTCGGTCTAACTTAGCCGCTCCCTACCCGCTCGCGAGCAGCACCACACATCTCGCTTGCTACTCGTCGTCGAGCAGTCCTTCGCGCTCGGCCTTCTTCACGATCCGGCGGACGTTGGAGATCCGTCCACAGTCCGATTCGAGCTGCTTGGCGCGTTCGCGACACCAGACGTCACCGAGCTCGCGGCGGCGCTTGTCCGGCACCTCTTCACGCGCCGGATTCAAGATGGTGAGCTCTTCCTCGGCGAGATGGTGGGCGACTGCGTTTCTGAGCTTCTCGACGGCATCCTCGAACGCCTGCGTATCGGTGCCCTTCAACTCGAGTACGGCGAGCAGCGCCTCGTTGCCCTCGGCATGCTCTTCCTCGCCGTGCTCCTCCTCGTGCTCGCCGATCGCATCGCGCTTGCGCAGGACGGGGTAGATGAACTCTTCCTCCACCTCGGCGTGCGCGACGTGCAGCGCAGCGAACGCACGGCGTACGGCGTCGCGATCGCTGGACTTGTCCCGCAGCTGGCGCAGCAGATGCTCGAACCGGGCATGATCGTCGAGAATCAAGGCGATAATGTCGCCCTGCATCGGGCGACCGAGGTCGATGACGGTGTCGTTGCTCATGTCAGCGTCGATACCCGCTGAGACCGGCCGTAATCAGCTGACTCGCGAGGTGATGTTGTGATGTCCAGTCGGAGCGTTGTCGTGACCGGGGCGGGCTCGGGGATCGGCCGGGCGGTCTCGCTGGCGCTGCTGGCTCGAGGGCATCGGGTGACCCTGGCCGGGCGGCGCGCCGAGCGCCTGACGGAGACCGTCGAGCTCGCCGGGGCCGGCGCTCGCGACCGCGTCGTCGTCGTGACCGCGGACGTCACCGACGCCGCGCAGGTCTCAGCGATCTTCGACGCGGCGGTCGCCGGGCACGGACGGGTCGATGCGGTCTTCAACAACGCCGGCTCGTGGGGCAGCCCCGGCGCGGTCGACGAGATCACCGTCGAACAGTGGCGGGAGGCGGTCGATCTCAACGTGACCGGGACGTTCCTGTGCGCCGCCGAGGCCGTGCGGCGGATGAAGTCCCAGTCACCGCAGGGCGGGCGGGTCATCAACAACGCCTCGATCTCCGCCCACGTGCCGCGCCCGCGGTCGGTCGCCTACACGACCACCAAGCACGCGATCACCGGACTGACCAAGTCGATCGAGCTCGACGGGCGGGGGTACGGCGTACGCGCCACCCAGCTCGACATCGGCAACGCCGCGACCGAGATGACATCGGGAATCGCGCGAGGTGCGGTGCAGGCCGACGGGTCGAAGCGCGCCGAACCGACGTTCGATGTCACCCACGTCGGCGAGCTGGTCTGCTACGTCGTCGAGCTGCCGCTGGACGTGACGATGCCGTGGGTGACGATCGCGGCCGCCGAGATGCCCTGGATCGCCCGCGGCTAGTCCTTGACCGGTCACCGCCCCTGCGCCACGGTGGTCGTATGACCGAAGTCGTGCTGTTTCACCACGTGCTGGGGCTGACCCCCGGCGTGACCGACCTCGCCGACCGCCTGCGCGCTGCCGGACACTCGGTGCACACGCCAGATCTCTTTGACGGCAAGACTTTCGGTGACCTTCCCGCCGGGTTGGCGTTCGTCCAGGGGTTGGGGTTTGGCACCCTCCTGGACCGGGGAATGGCGGCGGTCGACGAACTTCCGACGGACATGGTGTATGCCGGGATGTCGCTCGGCGTCCTTCCCGCCCAGATGCTCACCCAGCGGCGCCCGGGCGCGCTGGGTGGGATCTTCCTCGAGTCGTGCGTGCCGGAGTCCGAGTTTGGCCCGTGGCCGGCCGGCGTCCCGGCCCAGGTGCACGGCATGGACGCGGACCCGTTCTTCGCCGGCGAGGGCGACATCGATAACGCGCAGTCGCTCGCCGAATCCGAGCCGGGGGTCGTCGTCTACACCTACCCCGGTGACCGGCACCTCTTCACCGACTCCAGCCTGCCGACGTACGACGCCGAGGCCACCGACCTCGTCCTCGACCGGGCGCTCGCGTTCCTGGCCGATCGCTGATGGACTCACCGCTCGCACCGCTCGCGGTGCCGGTATCTCCGCAAGATGCCCTGCGGCGTACGGCGTTCCTGCTGGAACGCCGGATGGAGAGCAGCTATCGGATCGAGGCCTTCCGCAAGGCACTCGATGTCGTGCTGGCGTTACAGCCAGGCGAGCTCGAATACCGCATCCAGCTCGGCACTCTGCAGAAGCTCGACGGGATCGGCAAGACCACGGCGTCACTGATCACCGAAGCCGCGCAGGGAAAACTCCCGACATACCTGCAGAAGTTGCAGGACGAAGCCGAGCCGTTGACCGAGGACGGCGCTGAGATTCGGGCCGCGCTTCGCGGCGACCTGCACCTGCACAGCAACTGGTCCGACGGCGGCAGCTCGATCGAGGCGATGGCCGCGACGGCGATCGACCTCGGCCACGAGTACGCCGTACTCACCGACCACTCGCCGCGGCTGCAAGTTGCCAACGGGCTATCGGCTGAGCGCCTCACCGAGCAGCTGCAGATCATCGAGATGATGAACGCGATGTTCGATGGTTTCCGGCTCCTCAAAGGGATCGAGGTCGACATCCTCGAGGACGGCGCACTCGACCAGACTCCGCAGATGCTCGCTGAGCTCGACGTCGTGGTCGCGAGCGTGCACTCCAAGCTGCGCATGCCGTCGTCGGAGATGACGCCGCGGATGCTGAAGGCAGTGCGCAACCCACGGGTCAACGTGCTCGGTCACTGCACCGGCCGGCTGATCCGCGGCGGGCGCGGCACGCGACCGCAGTCGCAGTTCGATGCCCGCGCGGTGTTCGACGCGTGCGCCGAAAACGACGTCGCAGTCGAGATCAACTCCAGGCTCGAGCGTGAGGACCCGCCGGACGACCTCATCGCGCTCGCGCTGGAGCGCGGTTGCCTGTTTTCCATCGACTCCGACGCGCACGCGCCGGGGCAGCTGGAGTTCAAGGCCTACGGCGCTGCCCGCGCCGAACGTCTCGGCGTACCGCTCGAACGCATCGTCAACACCTGGCCCGTCGAGAAGCTCCTCGCCTGGGCCACACCCTAACCCGCCGATCCGAGCGATAATCCCGCCGATCCGAGCGTTATTTCCGCCGATCCGAGCGATAATCCCGCCGATCCGAGCGTTACTGACGCAGCGCCGGGCCGGAGCGCTCAGGCGACCGCGATCGCTTCGATCTCCAGGCACTGTGCCTCGAAGTCGTCGGGTACGACGCCGTCTGCGGCTTCGGGCACCTGGCCGCTGATGTAGAGCGTGCGCGTGGCGTTACGTACCTCGACCGACTGGCTATAGCTCCCGAGCGCGCGACCGTCCGGCGGGTTGTGCGCGATCAGCTCCATGACTCCCCTTTCGCTCGCGGGCTACCGGTCGATCCGGACATCCCATAGATGATGTTCGATATCGTGCAGCGCGTAGACGCCGAGCGTGTACGCCGTGAACCGTGATCCATTCGAACGCCGGCCGGTTCGCTCCCACTCATCGCCACTGACCTGGGCGAACCTCTCGGTCAACGTCGCGGCGGCGGTCGGCAGCGCGACGGCGGTCTGTTGCGAGTCACGGTTGGCGTAGTCGCCGTCCGCGGCGGCCTGGTCCTGGTCCCAGTTCGCGAACTCCGGGTCGTCCTCGTTCAGGATCAGCGCGATGCGGTCGGCCATCACGGCGCAGACGTCGACGATGTGGGCGGCGTACTCGCCGGGCGACCAGGTGTCGGCGTCCGGACGCGCGTCGACGTCGTCTCGGGTGGGTACGGCGCTCCACGCTTCCAGCGCCGAGGTCATCCGCGGCACCAGGTTGTCGCGGCTCACGGTCGTGGGGTCGAACCCGCACTCGGGGCAGGGCTCCTCGATGACCCAGGTCCAGTCTTTGGTGTCAGGTGCGATCGCCATGGGCCGATGCTGTCACATCGGTCGTGAAGCACGAAGCGGGTTTTGCGATGCGGCGTGCGCTGACGTCAGAACCGGCGTAGGGCTATCGTTCTCGCGGACGGACTAGGCGAACCGGAGCGGAAGAGATGAGCGAGCGACCGACGATCAAGGATGTCGCTCGCCTGGCAGGTGTCTCGGTCGCGACGGCGTCTCGCGCGTTGTCTGGAACCCGGCCGGTGCAACCGGCGTACCGCGAGCGCGTCACCGCTGCCGCCGCCGAGCTGGACTACAACCCGAACCTGACCGCGCGCGCCCTGCGCATCGCCAAGTCCGGGGCGATCGGGATGGTCATCCCGATGATCGACAATCCGTTCTTTCCCTCGCTGGTCAGCGCCGTCGAATCGCTGCTCGAGACGAACGGCTACTCGCTGCTGTTGTGCAGTTCGCAGGAGAACGTCCAGCTTGAGGCAGAGCGATTGCGCGCACTCGCCGATCGTCAGGTGGACGGACTGCTCGTCAGCGCCGCGTCGCAGGTGGCCAGTGTCGAAGCGCTGACCAGGGCGGCAGAGTCGGTGCCTCTCGTCCAGCTCGACCAGCGGGCGCCGGGCGTGCTGAGCCCGTTCGTCGGCATCGACGACTCGGCGGGGATGCGCGATGTGGTCGCGCATCTCGCTGGCCGTGGGCGACGCCGCCTCGCCTTCATCGGCGCCAGCGACGAGAACTGGTCGGGCATGCGTCGTCGCGATGGCTTTGTGCGGTGGGCTGGTGAGCTTGACCCGAGCGCACCGACCCGCATGCGCCTTGGCGCATTCACCCGCGACTTCGGCCGTTCCGCGGCGGTTGAACTGCTCAGCGCCGATCGGGATATTGACGCACTCGTGTGCGCCAATGACCTCATCGCGCTCGGCGCGTTCGACGCAGCGCACGAGCTCGGAAGGTCAGTGCCCGGCGATGTCGCGGTCACGGGGTACGACGACATCATCGTGGCGACGGCCAGCAACCCGACGCTGACGACGGTCGCCCAGCCGGTCGGCGAGATCGCCCGCGTCGCGCTCGAAACGCTGTGGGCAACCATCCGCGGCCCAGCATCACCCGTGGCGGACGTCGTGGACCTGCCGGGCCGCCTCGTCGTACGCGAGTCGACGTAGCGCCTCGCTCAATCCTGATGCTGAAGACTTTCAGTCATGTGGTGACTGAAAGTCTTCAGCATCTTCAGGCGGTCCCGTGCAGCATCGACGGTTGCGGCCGTGGGTCGGCGGCGGCGATGCGGTCGGCGAGACGGTCGAGCCCGCTTCGGATTATTTCGGCGTACCCGTCATCGCCGAGCCACTCGCACGCGAACTGCCCCGCCGCAAGCTGCACGCGGGCCTCGGCGAACCGCCCTTGCCGTAGATAGCCGTCGCCGAGGTTGAGGTGCAGGCTCGGCGCGAGTCCGCGCGCCGACGGGATGCCGATCGCCACCAGGTCGTCGTCGGCGATGCGCACGTAGGCGCTGAGCGCCCGCTCGTCCCACTCGACCTCCGCGTCGAGCTCGTCTTGTACGTCGGCGAGGTAGTGCGCGAGCACGCACCGCTGGGCGGCGTCGTACTCGCTCGTCGCGTCCCAGCACGCGGCCATCGCGCGGCGCCCGGCATCGCGCTGGCCACTCATCACTGTCTCGATCGCTGCCCTGATCTCGTCCCACCCGGTCATGGCGCTGACGCTAGACCAGGCCACCGACATTGCTTTTGCGTCGCGCACGGCGATGCCCGAGGCTGGAGTCGTGGACGCAGAGCTGACCCCGACCTTTGAGCCGCCGTACACCGCGGTCATCTTCTCGTCGCTGCGCACCGAGGGAGATCAGGGGTACGCCGCCGTAGCGGCGCGCATGGAGGAGCTCGCCGCCCAACAACCGGGCTACCTCGGCGTCGAGTCGGCGCGTGATCCCAAGACGGGGCTCGGGATCACGATCAGCTACTGGCGCGATCACGCGAGTGCGGCCGCATGGAAGAAGGTCACCGAGCATGAGCGCGCGCAGGCGAATGGGAAGCGGCTCTGGTACCGCAACTACGTTGTGCGCGTCGCGACGGTCGATCGCGACTACCGAGGCAACGACGCCGCCACAGTCAGCGGCGGCGCCGACTGATCCGTGTCGTGACTCTGAAAAGAAGGCCGACGGTGAGCGAGAGCGTCATGATTGCCTGGACCATTCCGGACATGTACGGAAGCACCTTGCCGTAATCCGGGTCCGAGCTGCTGACAAACGGCACCCCATACATAAACGCGACCGCGGTGAGCACGCTTGAGGCTGTCACCGCGAGCACGTGCCACCGCAACAACGGCGATCGGAACAACGCGACTGTCGCCACCCACCGCCCCACGCCGGCAAGAACGCAACCCACAACGACCGGTGGGGTGGCCCAGCTGAAGGTCATCGCGCAGGAAGGCACGGCGTAGACCGCAGCCGCAGCCGACGCACAACCACTGCCCGGCCCAACTTGAGCGGCACTGGGGACAGCCTGAATCCCGGAAGTCTCACCGTTGATCTCGTCCATCGTGCAGGTCTCCGCACGGCTCTGGGCTGTGTTATGCGTCGCGACTTCTAAATGACTTTGCGAGGATCAGCACGAGGGTCGACATGCACTGCATCCCTCCGATGAGCAGCGACATCGGCTGGCCGTAGTCCATACCGGCGCCCCTCGAGGGTGGCGATTCGTAGAGGAACGGAATCACCGTCAGAACGCCCGACGCGAAGATTGCGAGCAGGTGCCACCACGGCATCGGTGAGCGAAAGAGCGCGCCGGTCGCGATCCAGAGACACACGCACGCGGCGACGGCGATCGCGATCATGACGGGGCTGGCCCAGTCAAACGTGCTGGCAGCGGCAAGGGGCGAGGAGAACGCCACAATCGCGACTACACATCCGCTGCCTGGCTCCGCCCCGTCCGCGCCGTTGTCGGCCTGCAGATAGGTACCGGGCTCAGGCTCGCCGGTCTCCGGGGCGTTCTCGGTCATGATGCAGATCTCCGCGTTGCTTCGTTGATCTGTGACCAGTCCGGAACGCAACGAGTTCCGGGTGCGGGAGTCGATGTGCGGTGCAGAACCAAAAGCAACGAGGCCGGACCCTGGGGGATACGGCCTCGTCGGTTGCTTCGCTGGAAGCTCTGGTGGGCAAGGGGGGACTTGAACCCCCACGTCCTTGCGGACACTGGCACCTGAAGCCAGCGCGTCTGCCATTCCGCCACTTGCCCGGGATTGCGACGTCAAAGATTAGCACGGCGCCGGTGGCGTCCGGCGGGCGGGATGGGAGATCGTCGTTCCGCTCAGAATGGAGCGTTGGTTGCTGACTACTGCGACCAACGCTCCATTCCGAATGTTGGCCGGTGGGTCTCGACCACCGGGAGACGGGGACGGCTCGTCACTGCTCGACCACAGGAGGGCCGGGCCTCGACAACCGCTCGGTCGCTCATGCTCCCGCACTGGTCGAGCACCAAATCGGGTGCGGAGGTGGCCCCCTGCGGTTTGAGGTCCTAGGTCCGCGAGTACGCCGCGACGCTGACCGATCCGCCGAGGGAGCTGTCGTTGCGCAGGACCACGACGTACTTCGCGTTGGTGGCGACCACTTTGCCGGGGAAGTTTCGCGACAGCTTGTTGCCGTGCTCGTCGGCGGCGTAGGAGCTGGAGTCGCCGGAATCGGCGGGGATGTTGACGTAGATGTACTTGTCGTCGGCGTAGGCAACCTGCGCGGCCCGGGGGATAGGGGCCTCGGAGGTGAACGACTTCGCGTCATCGCCGATCGTCAGAATCCGGCTTGTGGCGCCGGTGTTGAGGTACTCCAGCGCACAGGCCATCCGCCCGGTGTCGGCTACCTGCGGGCAACGAAACATCACTTTCGTGCCAGGCGATTCCAGCTCCGTGCCGCCGGCGGTGACGACGCGCAGGATCAACTCCGATCCGGTCGCCCACGCGGGCGCGAGCAGCGCGCCATCAGGACCGGCGGCGGCGTACGCGTATCCGGTGTCGGCCTCCGTGAGCTGCCAGAGGATCTGGCCGGTCAAGGGGTCGAGGCCGACGGGGACCCCGTTGCTCGCGTTGTACTCGTCGACGGTCTCGAAGAGTACGCCGTACGCCACGGCACCGGCGATCTGGTGGATCGCGAAATCGTCGACCCGCCAGAGCTCCGTGCCCGTGGCGAGGTCGATGCCGATGCTGAACACCTGGGCGCCCTGCGGGCTCGATGTTCCGGTGACCTGGCGCACCGTCGCGACCAGCACGTTTTGGTCGACGGCAGCGCCTGCATCGACGAGACCGGAGATGTAGTCGTGCTCTTCGGAGTCGTCGGAAACTCCAGGTATGGTCGCGAACTTCCACAGCAGCGTGCCGTCAGTCGCCGACAGAGCGGCGTACCCGTTCTCGTCGGAGACGTCGACCTCACCGGGCGCGCACAAATCGGTCGAGCACTGCTTCGCGAAGTACGGCACGATCACCATGTCCCCGGCCGTCGCGATCACCGGGCCGTTCCAGAAGATCGCGAGCGGATCGCCGGGCAGCAGGGCCTCGCGTTCGAGCTGCCAGCTGACCTGGCCCGTGGCGAGGTTGACAGCGGTGAGCAGCCCGGTGTCCAGCGAGGTGATGATCGCGGTGTCGTCGCCGGCGAGCTGGACCGTGTCGACGGGGTGTACGGCGAGGTCGTTGCTGGTGAAGATCGGCGCATCGCTGATCGTCAGCTTCGCTGCAGTCGGGTCGGGCACCGGACGTTTCGGGCTCGGATCACCGGCGGCCGAGACGGTGCACGAGGCGACGAACAGCGCCGTGATCGCGAGCAACGCGATCGGCCACCAACGCCGCATACCGGTCCCTTCTCCGCAGTGGCAGTGAGTCTAGAGACCGCACGCTCCTCAGCGGCCACCGGAATCTCATGGATGCCGCGTCCGGTAACTTGACGTTCAAGTCAAGTTCAGACCGGTCCACGTGCCCAGGAAGTAGGAGCCGCATGATCACTACTAAGTTCACCGAGACCTTCGGCGTCGAGGCGCCCATCGTCCAGGGCGGCATGCAGTGGGTCGGCGTCGCCGAGCTCGTGTCGGCGGTCGCCAACGCCGGGGCTCTCGGGTTCATCACCGCGCTCACCCAGCCGACACCGGAGGACCTGGTCAAGGAGATCGAGCGGTGCCGGGAGATGACCGACAAGCAGTTCGGCGTCAACCTCACCATCCTGCCGGCGATCAACCCTCCGCCGTACGCCGAATACCGCGACGCGATCATCTCCTCGGGCATCAAGATCGTCGAGACCGCGGGCTTCAACCCGGTCGACCACCTGCCCGACTTCCGGGCCGCGGGAGTCAAGGTGCTGCACAAGTGCACCAGCGTGCGGCACGCGGTGAAGGCGCAGAGCATTGGCGTCGACGGCATTTCCATCGACGGCTTCGAGTGCGCCGGCCATCCCGGCGAGGACGACATTCCCGGCCTCATCCTCATCCCGGCCGCCGCTGCGAAGATCGACATCCCGATGATCGCCTCGGGCGGGTTCGGTGACGGCCGGGGCCTCGTGGCGGCCCTCGCACTCGGCGCCGACGGCATCAACATGGGCACGCGCTTCATGGCGACCCAGGAGGCGCAGATCCACGACAACGTCAAGCAGGCGCTGGTCGCCGGCGACGAGCGCAGCACCAACCTCATCTTCCGCCAGCTGCGCAACACCGCCCGGGTCGCCAAGAACGCCATCTCCGACAACGTGGTCGGCATCCTGGCCGACGGCGGCCAGTTCGAGGACATCCGCGAGCTCGTGGCCGGCGCCCGCGGTCGCAACGTCTACACGACCGGCGAGCTGGACGCGGGAATCTGGTCGGCCGGGATGGTGCAGGGGCTGATCGACGACGTACCGACCGTCGCTGAGCTGGTCTCGCGCATCGTCTCGGAGGCCGAGGAGCTCATCACCGCGCGGCTCGCGGGCTCGATCCGCTGATCGCGCCGAGGCCGCAGGACATTTCGTAGGTGCAACGAACTGACATCAATCTGGCGTGAAACCTTGCGACCAGGTTGTGGCGTCATAGTCTCATCCTGCTGAGGGCTCGTCGTGTCGGCGGACCTCGGCGTCCCGGATGTCGCGAAGGAGCCTGTGCACGTGTCGATCCCACCTGATAATCGCGGCCAGTGGCCAGACCCCAACTCGCCCCGCGATCCGGACACCAACCAGCAGCAACCGACCGATGGGCCGCCGTACGAGCCGCCCGCTGCGGAATCCGAGCCGCAGGTGAGCTACAACGCCGACCAGTTCGGCGAGCCCGACGCGACGCGCATCGATGCGTCCTCGCCGGCAGACCAGCAACAGTCCGGGTACGGCGACCAGCAGTACTCCGCCTACTCCGGACCGCCCACCGGCGGCTACGGCGCACAGCCTGACTACGGGGCTCCGACCGGTGGGTATCCCGCACAGACGGGCGGTTACCCGGAGCAGACCGTCGGCTACCCACCGCAGCCGGGCGGATATGACACCGCGACCGGCTCCTACCCGGCGCAGGGCACCGGCTACGGCGATCCGCAGGCGCCGGGCGGCTATCCGTCCACCGGCGCGCAGCCCGCTCAGCCGCAGTGGGGCGGCCCGGCGCAGACGCCACCGAAGTCGAAGTCGAAGAAGCCGCTGCTGATCGGCGCCGGCGTACTCGTCGCTGTCGCGGCGGTCGTCATCGGGCTGCTGGTCTTCACTGGCTTCGACGGGATCCGCAACGGCAAGGGCGAGATCAAGAACGCGGCGCAGTTCCTCAGCGAGACCAAGTCCCAGTGGGAGGCCGGGCTGCCCAAGGACGGCATCGAGGTCTCCAAGGACGCCGCCTGCTACTACGTCATCAACGGCCGTGACGAGATCACCAACGAGGTCGCCTGCGGACCGGCGCGACGAGCCTCCACTGGTGAAGGTGAAGTCTGGGACATCTTCTACTTCAAGGTGACCGGTTCCGGAGACAACCAGACCGCGACCGAACCGGGCTCGCCCAAGACGGCACAGAAGGCGCCGGGCGGCGAGAACAAGCTCGTCACGGTCGAGGGCGACGAGCCGGCCGACGACGGTCTGGACATCAAGGAACCGCCGTTGCCGCGAGCCGAGGCCAACGGGGTGTGGGCCAACGACGCGTTCGTGATCGACGACAAGGCAAAGAGCACCGAAGCCGAGCTCGACGACGATCCGCGGCTCGTCGGTCCCGGCGCCGAGCTGACGATCGACTCGATCACCGAGGTGGACGCCGCGACCATCGACGAGGTGCTGATGCAGGCCGCCGAAGACCAGCGTTTCTACCTCGTCGCGGTGACCGGCGGCAGCGGATCGGTCGGGGAGTACGCGATCAACGAGATCGCGTTTGACCTTGACGGCGAGCTCGTGAGCACCGGCCTCGACCCGTCCTACATGGGATCGGCCGAGTTCCTGGTCTCGGTTCCCGAGGGTGGCGACTCGTCGCTGGTGCTGGACTCCGACGGTCACCAGCAGACGCTCAGCCTGGCCGACGGCAAGCGCGCCGACGACCCGACGACCGCCAGCTACTACACCGACAACCCCGAACCGACCGTCACCGTCGGCCAGCCGGCGAGCTTCCCGGCGACGGCCTCCAGCGCCGGTGACCAGTTCAGTCTCGAGATGACCATCGACGACGCGACCCTGCAGCCCTACACGACCAGCGACTCGTGGGCACCGGACGGGCAGGTGTGGCTGACCGTCAACTTCAGCCACTCCGCGACGGCGGAGACCCAGGGGTCGGCGTACAACCTGTACGAGATCGACTGCAGCGGCTCGACGATCGACGGTGGCTCGGTGTCCTCGTGCGTCTCCAGCGGTGGCGGCAGCGGGGAGCTGGTCGCGAGCGTCCCGGCCGGCACCACCTCGCTGACCCTCAACCTCACGCCCACGATCAACGCCTACGCCACCGGCCTGCCGGATGCGACCGTGACCTTCACCGCCGTACCGATCACGATCACCTTCTGATCGGGTACATTAGAGCGGTTGCCCGGCGAGGGCGGCTGCCTTCGGGCAGTACGCCGTGATCGACGGTCTAGCTTCACATCGTGGCGTACGCCGGTGTGGTTCTGGCCTAAGACTCCTGGGCCGCTAGACCTCAGGCATATCTGATAGGAGTCACAATGGCTGACGAAACACGCGTCGATGCGCTCAAGCGCGACGAGTTCGGTAAGGGCTCGGCCCGCCGTACCCGCAAGGAAGGGCGCATCCCCGCGGTCCTGTACGGGCACGGCATCGATCCGGTGCACCTGGCGCTGGCCGGGCACGACACGATGATGGCGCTGCGCCGCGGTGGCCTGAACACGCTGCTCACCATCAAGATCGATGGCAAGGACCAGCTGGCGCTGCCCAAGGACGTTCAGGTCCACCCCCTCAAGCGCGAGATCCAGCACATCGACCTGCAGGTCGTCCGCAAGGGCGAGAAGGTCACCGTCGACGTCCCGGTCAACCTGACCGGTGAGGTCGTCCCCGGCGGCCAGGTCAACCACGACCTCACCACCGCCTCCGTCGAGGCCGAGGCGACCGCCATCCCCGAAGAGCTCGTCGTCGACATCGAGGGCCTGGAGATCGGTGCGCAGGTGCTCGCCGGCGAGCTGTCGCTACCGGCCGGATCCACGCTGCTCACCGACCCCGAGACGATGGTCGTGGCCATCTCCGAGGTCGTTGAGGCCGACCTCGAGACCGACGCGGTCGCTGAGGACGAAGAGGCCGAAGGCGAAGAGGGCGAAGGCGCCGAGGGCGAAGAAGGCGAAGAGGGCGAGTCCGAGGGCGGCGAGTCGTCCGAGGGCGGCGACGACTCGAGCGAGTAGTTCGCCGTCGTGTCAGCGTTCCTCGTCGTCGGGCTCGGCAACCCGGGCCCGCAGTACGCCGCGACGCGGCACAACGTCGGGTTCGAAGTCGCTGACCTGCTCGCTGACCGGGCCGGTGCCTCCTTCAAGAGGCACCGGTCCGGCGCCGAGATCGCCGAGGTCCACCTTGGGATGCCGCCTGCGCCGCGCGCCGTACTGGCCAAGCCGCAGAGCTTCATGAATGTCAGTGGCGGGCCGACGAAGGCGCTCGCCGGCTACTTCGACGTACCGCCCGAGCAGGTCATCGTCGTCCACGACGAGCTGGACCTGCCGCTCGGCGCGATCCGGCTCAAGCTCGGCGGCGGCGACAACGGGCACAACGGCCTGAAGTCGATGCGGTCGTCGCTCGGCACGGGTGACTTCCACCGGGTACGGGCCGGGATCGGCCGTCCGCCGGGGCGCCAGGACGTGGCCGACTTCGTGCTGTCCCACTACTCCTCCGCCGAACGCAAGGAACTGCCGTTCCAGG
>ERZ500994.197-NODE-197-length-19564-cov-5.849813_pt1 | contig 19564 bp, 15 predicted proteins | sample MGYA00248878_ERZ500994 | MGnify/ENA primary metagenome ERZ500994 (study PRJEB25958, sample SAMN03398533) | human skin metagenome | study: EMG produced TPA metagenomics assembly of the Human Skin Microbiome Metagenome (human skin metagenome) data set. | reverse complement strand
GCGGATCGCGCGGGCGTCGAGCGCGACGGCGAGATCGACGCCGCCGGCATGGCTGCCGAGACCCGCGAGATCGGGCAGCGCATCGATATCCAGCGCATCGGCCCTGAGATCGGCGACCAGTTTCGGCGGCGTTCTTCCGGTCGCTGGCGCATAATCGACGCTGCCCGTGAAAACGGAGCGATCCAGCGTCGCGCGGAGGTCGCGCAGCGCGGCGCGCGCACCGCCAATATCGAGACGGCCGGCGATATCCGCGCGCCGCACGGGAAGATCCGGAGCCCGCATATCCGGCGACAGCGCCGCCAGCCAGCGGGCGAAGGCAGGCACATCCTCCGTGCGCAGCGCCAGATCGCCCTCGGCCCGCGCGATACCCTGAATGTCGCCCCTGAAAGACAACGCGCCGCCGCGCGTGACCGAAAGCGACGTCTCGAGGCGCGTTCGACCGGATGCGTCGCCGGGACGCCGGGATAAAGCGACACGCGCATCGTCGACCACTTCGCCGCCGAGCACGGACGTATCGGCGCGCCAGTCGACCGCGAACATCCGATCCGCCGCGCCGGCGGCGAGCGACTGGGCGATTCGCACGGGCGCGTAGGCGGCGAAGAGGCGATCGAAATCCGGCCGCTCCGAGGTCAACGACACCGACGTGCCGGTCTCGTCGAGCCGGCCGCGTCCCGCGGCGACCCATTGCCCGCGATCGCCGACACGCGCCTCGATCTTGCCGGCGTCCACGGCTTGCGGCGACGCCGTCCCGTCGAGCCGCACACGCCACAGCAACGCGGCCCCGCTATAGGCCGCGCCCTCGATTTCGCCGGAGAGCAGCGCCGTTCCTTCGAAACGCGGTTGCGCGCCAAGTTTCAGCGCGCCGGAGATTTCGGCCTTCGGCAGGCCGGCGAGCGGATCGACGTCGATCTTGACCGGCAACACACCGCCACTCACCGCGCCGGTGGCGATACGGAAGGGCAACAGCCGGCTGTCGGCGCGGACGAACCCCTGCCCCTTGAACGGACCGATGCCGCTCTCGGCCGAGGCGACGAGGTCGACATGGTCGAGACGGCGGACGCCCGCCGGCGTCGTCAGGACGAACGAGGCGTCGCGCGCCGCCAGACGGTCGATGCCGAGATCGCCGAGGTCCGGCATCTTGCCGGAGGCCGTCGTATCGATGGCGATGCGCGGCCGGTCGAGCCGCGCGGACGCGATCGTGAATATGCCCCGCAGAAGCGGCGGAAGAGACAGTTCGAGACTCGCGCCGTCCGCCTCGATGTCGAGGCCCGGTCGCGTCACCCGCAGCGCGCCGGTCTGGAAATGCGGCGACGGCAGCAGGCGAATCGACAACCGCCCGTTGAGGCGCACATCGGCGTCGAGCGCCTGCCCGACGCGCGCACCCAGCGCCGCGCCATAGGCCGTCCAGTCGATGAACGGCGGCACCGCGAGGGCAAGAGCGAGGACGACCAGCACGGCGGCCGCCAGAAAGGTGAGCGTTTCGCGCACGTTGGTCTGGATGAAAGCGGGACGCGACAGCTACCACAGGTTTGTGGCGAGAGTTGCCGCCGTCCCCGCCCCGCATTACGCCACCGGCAAACGGGAGGATTTTTCGTGAACCTTGACCGCCGCACCGTCGCCGCAGCCCTTCTTTACGGCGCGGCGCTGCCCCTGCCGCCGTTCGGCGCTCTCGCGCAGCCCGTTCAGGGCATCGAGAAGCGCAGCGTGACCCTCGGCGTCGGCGGAAAATCGCTCCTCTACTACCTGCCGCTGACGATCGCGGAGCGGCGCGGGCTCTTCAAGGCGCAGGGCCTCGATGTGGAAATCCAGGATTTCGCCGGCGGCGCGAAAAGCCTGCAGGCGCTGGTCGGCGGCTCGGTCGATGTCGTCGCCGGGGCCTACGAGCATACGATCCGCATGCAGGCGAAAGGCCAGGACATCCGCGCCGTCATCGAACTCGGCCGCTTTCCCGGCATCGTCGTGGCGCTGCGCAAGGGTGTGGCTTGGTCCTCGCCCAAGGACTTCAAGGGGATGAAGATCGGCGTGACCGCGCCCGGCTCCTCCACCAACATGCTGATGAATTTCGTGCTGGCGAAGGCCGGCTTGACGCCGCAGGACGTCTCCTTCATCGGCGTCGGCAGTGCGGCCTCGGCGGTGGCGGCGATGCGCAACGGCGGCATCGACGCCCTGTCGCATCTCGAGCCGGTCATCACGATGCTGGAGCGCAGTGGCGACATCAGGATCGTCGTCGACACGCGCAGCGAAGAAGGAACGAATGCCCTGTTCGGCGGCGCGAATCCGGCCGCGGTGGTCTATCTGCGCCAGGCCTTCATCGAAAAGAATCCGCGCACCGTGCAGGCGCTGACCAACGCCTTCTACGCCGCCCTGCAGTGGATGAAGACCGCGTCATCCGAAGAGATCGCCGCGACCGTGCCCGAGGAATATCTGCTCGGCGACAAGGCGCTCTATGTAGCCGCACTCGACCATTCGCGCGCTTCCTATTCGCAGACGGGCCTCATCACGCCGGCGGCGATGGAGGTCGCGAAGGCCATGCTCGTGCGCTTCGAGCCGGAGCTGGCGGGCGCGTCCATCGATCTGTCGAAGACCTTTGACGACAGGTTCGTCCGCGCGGCTAAACCTTAAGGCGCGGTGGACAAAGGACCCGTTTTGGGTTGAGTTCCGACAAAATACGCCCGCCATAGAACCGGGCGCATCGACCGGGAGACACTCATGATCCTCACCCGCCGCCACGCGCTCGGCGCGATCGCCGCGCCGGCGCTTCTCGGCATGACGCGCGGCGCGAGCGCGCAGGCGCGTACGCTGAAAATCTCGCACCAGTTTCCCGTGTCCGACGGCGACAAGGGCGATTTCCGGGACCGCCTCGTCCGCCGCTTCGCGAAGGACGTCGAGGCGAAGACCGGCGGTTCGCTGAAATTCGAGATCTATCCGAACTCGTCGCTCGTGAAGACCTTTGCGCAGTTCAACGCGCTGAAGAAAGGCGCGATCGATTTCTCGCTTTATCCGACGACCTATTCGGGCGGCGAGATCCCGGAACTGAACCTCACCTTCATGCCCGCGATCGTCACCAGCTACGATCAGGCCTACAAGTGGAAGAACGCCGAGATCGGCCGGCAGATGACGAAGCTCATCGAGGCCAAGGGCGTGAAGATCGTCACCTGGGTCTGGCAGTCCGGCGGCATCGCGAGCCGCGGCAAGCCGCTGATCAAGCCGGCCGACGCCGCCGGCATCAAGATTCGCGGCGGCAGCCGCGAGATGGACATGATGTTCAAGGCCGCCGGCGCGACCACCGCCAACATGCCCTCGAACGAGATCTACGTCGCGATGCAGACCGGCGCGATCGACGCCGCCGCCACCAGTTCGACCAGCCTCCTGTCGTTCAAGCTGGAGGAACTCAGCAAGCATCTCACCTCCGCGAAGGGCAAGAGCTTCTTCTTCATCTTCGAGCCCATCCTCATGTCGTCGCTGACTTACGACGCGCTGACGCCCGACCAGCAGAAAGCGATCATGGAGGTCGGCGAATCGCTCGAATCCATCGGCCGCGAAGGCTCGATCGCCGACGATTCGGCGCTCGTCGAGGTCTACAAGAAGGCCGGCGTGGCGGTCGAGGAGATCGACGACGCCAGTCTCGACCAGTGGAAGAAGGTCGCCGCCGACAGCGCCTGGAAGGATTTCGCGTCCCGCTCGGCGGACACCGCGAAATTCCTCGAAATGGCGCAGAAGGTCTGAGCGCGGGTGCATTCGGCCGAACTCGACGCCATCGCGCATTCCGGACAGGCCGGCCCGCCGACAGGGCGGGATGCGTTCCCGCTGCTCGACAGGATCGACAGGGTGCTGGTCGTCGCCGCCATGACCGCGACGGTCGCATCGGGGCTCGTGCTCACCTATTCTGTGATCGTGCGCGATCTCCTGCGCTGGTCGACCGACTGGCAGGACGAGATTTCCGTCTTCCTCCTCGTCGGCGCGACCTTCCTGTCGGCGCCGTGGGTGCAGGCGCGGCGCGGCCATATCGCTATCGAGGCGGTCGCCGGTCTTCTGTCGCCGAAGGCGCAGCGCATCCGTCTTCTATGCGCCGATCTCGTCTGCCTCGCCTTCGCGTCGCTGTTCGGCTGGCTGTGCTGGAAACTCCTGATCGAGGCGATCGAAAGCGGCGAAGTCACGGATTCGGTCTTCGCGCCGCCGCTCTGGTTCCCCTACAGCCTGATGACCGTGGGCATCACGCTTCTGGCACTGCGCTTCGTCGTGCAAGTGGTGCAGGATTTCATGCGCATCGGCGAAGCCTGACATGCTGACGACCGGCCTGCTCTATGCCGGGGCGACCTTCGCGGCGCTCTTCGCCGGCATTCCGATCGCCTTCGCGCTCGGCTCCGTCGCCCTGCTCTTCATGGTGCTGTTCCTGCCATCGGCCACGCTCGGAACGGTCGCGCAGAACGTCTACCAGGAGATCGCCAACATCACGCTGCTGACGATCCCGCTGTTCATCCTGAAGGGTGCGGCGATCGGGCGCTCGAAGGCCGGCGCGGACCTTTACGGCGCGCTCTACACCTGGCTTCACCGGGTGCCGGGCGGACTGGCGGTCGCCAATGTCTTCGCCTGCGCCTTGTTCGCCGCGATGGCGGGCTCGAGCCCCGCCACCTGCTCGGCGATCGGCTCGGCCGGCATTCCGGAAATGCGGCGGCGCGGCTATTCGCCGGGCTTCGCGGCGGGGATCATCGCGGCCGGCGGCACGCTCGGCATCCTGCTGCCGCCCTCGATCACCATGATCCTCTATGCCGTCGCGGCGGAACAATCCCTCGGCCGGCTGTTCCTCGCCGGCATCGGCCCCGGCATCCTGCTCACCGTGATGTTCTCGGTCTACGCGGTCTGGCGCTATCGCCACGAGCGGGCGGCCGCGCTGGTCGCCGGCGACGACCACGCCATTCTCGAAGAATCGTCCTTCACGATGCGCGAACGGCTGACGGCGTTGCCGCGCGTCCTGCCGTTCCTCGTTCTGCTCACCGGCGTGATGGTGGCGCTCTACGGCGGCTTCGCGACGCCCGGCGAGACCGCCGGCCTCGGCGCCATCCTCGCGCTCGTCCTCGTGATGGTCATCTATGGCGCATGGCGGCTGCGCGACCTCGAGCCGATGCTGTCCGCGGCGCTGCGCGAATCCACGATGCTGCTGATGATCGTCGGCATGTCGCTGCTCTACTCGATGACGATGAGCTACCTGCACATCTCGCAGAGCGCGGCCGCCTGGATCGTGGCGCAGCAGTTCTCGCCCTGGCTCCTGCTGTGCGCGCTTCTGCTGATGGTCGTCGTTCTCGGCTTCTTCCTGCCGCCGGCCTCGATCATCCTGATGACCGCGCCGATCATCCTGCCACCCTTGCGCGCGGCAGGCTTCGATCTCGTATGGTTCGGCGTCGTCATGACCATCGTCATGGAGATGGGGCTCATTCACCCGCCGGTCGGGCTGAACCTGTTCGTCATCAATTCCATCGCTCCGGACATCACCTTCAAGGAGATCATCTGGGGCACGCTGCCCTTCGTCGGCCTGATGGCGCTCGCCATCGTGCTGATCTGCCTCTTCCCGGGGATCGCGGTCTGGCTGCCGAACTTGGTGATGAACCGGTAGGCGGCGCCGTAGCCCCGGCGCCGCCCGCACGCGGTTTACGCGTAGGACGGGATCATGTCGTCATCGACACGCACCGCGCCGGCATCCTCGGCGAGTGCGAGGAGAGCCTTGTGCTCCTCGGGCGTTCCGACGAGCCCCCAGAGGTGAACGACGCCATCCCTGACGACCACGTTCGGCTCGCCGAAATGGGTCCACGGCTGATCCGACAGGCGCACGAGGATTTTGTCCCGAAGCGCGCGATCGTTCTCGCTCGACGCGGATGCGACCGCGGACCCGGACGCCAGAGCCTGGATGAGATTGGAACGGCTGACGATGCCGATCACCTTGCCGTCGGCGACGACCGGCACCCGCTTGATCCGGTTCCGCTCGAGAAGATTTGCGATCTCGGACACCGCCGTTTCGGCGGTCACCGTCACGACATCCTGGGTCATGACTTCGGCGACACGCCGACCGTGCGATTTCGCATAGTCCTCGGCGAGGATGCTCGACGGCGTCACGGCCTCTATGAACCACGGCCGGTGTTTCTCCGTGCCGAGCGAGGCCCGGCGCATGAGATCGGCCTCGCTGACGAGGCCGATCAGCATCCCGGCCTCATCGAGAACCGGCAGGGCGCTGATGTCGCGCTCCGCCAGGATTTTCATGGCCTCGGTCACGTCCGTCTCCGGACCGACCGAAATCACGTTGCGGACCATCACGTCCGAAGCTTTCAGCATAGTACCTCCTTCCGGCCTTCGGCCGATGGAGGGCACCAAACCCCGACTATGCGACAGTCACGCGACGCAGGGCCCAGTCCTTTCCGGGGCCTATTTTTTCGGCGCGGGCGTGGCCGGCGCCGCCGGCTTGGCGGCATCGGGCGTCGCGGCTGGGGCAGCGCCCGGCGCCGGATCGACCGGCTTGTCGAAACGCTCGACCTTGGCCTTTTCGCGCAGGCCCACGATCATGTCGCTCTGGGCCTTCTGGACCACATAACGCTGCACCTGGTCGCGCACCTCGGCGAGCGACGGGAACTTCTTCTCGCGCTTCTCGAGAACCTGGATGACATGCCAGCCGAACTGGCTCTTCACCGGCTCGGAATACTGGTTCGGCTCGAGCTTGAAGGCGGCGTCCGCGAATTCCGGCACCATGCGATCCTTCGTGAACCAGCCGAGATCGCCTCCCTTGGAGCCCGGATCCTTCGACACTTCGGTGGCGACCTTGGTGAAATCCTCGCCGTCCTTCAGCCGCTGCAGCACCTTTTTGGCCTCCGCCTCGGTTTCCACGAGGATGTGGCGGGCATGGACCTCGGCTTCCGGCTTCTGGAGCTTGGCGACCTCGTCATAGGCCTTCTGGATCGCGGCGTCGGTCGCGGCCTCGGCGGCGACCTTGCCCAGCAGCGCCTCCATCATCAGCTTCTCGCGATAATAGGCGACCTTCTTCGCAAAATCGGACGTCTGGTCCATCTTGTCGGCCTGCGCCTTCTGGGCGACCAGCTTGCCGTCGATCAGATAGTCGAGGACGTAATTGTCGCGGGCGGCCCCTTCGAGCTGCGCCGGCAGGCCGGGGCCGATATCGTCCTTGGCGACGGCCACGTCCTCGTCCGTGATCTCGGCGCCGTTCACCGTCGCCAGCACTTTTGCGCTCGCGCCCGCAGACAGGGAGAGAGTGAACGCAAGGGCCAGAGCCGTTGCGCCGACGCGCGCGCGCGAAACGGTGAACGTGGCGGACATCAGATATCTCCGGGAACTTCGATAAGAATTCGGTCGGGCCGTCCCGTGCGGGAGAATTCGGGCGTAACTGTGCCCGAACGCGCACAGCCGGTCGGTTTCCGGGGTTTCATTGACAAGGCGGGGGCCCGCTCTTATTTCCCGCCTCGTCATCGGTCGCGGCCGCCCGTTCTCGTGCGCCTTTCCGCGCCCGGGCCGCCTCCCCGACCATCGTCTTTTCCCGCCGGCCGATCCGGCGGCGCGCCGGACCGCTGCCGGCAGAGGTCAGGAATGTTCGGGACGCTCGCCAAGAAGATTTTCGGCTCTTCCAACGACCGCCGGCTGAAGCGCTACGACCGGCCCGTCGACGAGATCAATGCCCTCGAGCCCGAGGTCGAGAAACTGTCCGACGAGGCGCTGCGCGCCCGCACCCAAGAATTCCGCGACGCGCTGGCCGCCGGCAAGACGCTGGACGACCTGCTCCCGCCGGCCTTCGCCACCGTCCGCGAAGCCGCCCGCCGCGCCCTCGGCCAGCGCCATTTCGACGTGCAGCTCGTCGGCGGCATGGTGCTGCACGAAGGCGCGATCGCCGAGATGCGCACCGGCGAGGGCAAGACCCTCGTCGCCACGCTGGCCGTCTATCTCAACGCGCTGGCCGGCGAGGGGGTCCACGTCGTCACGGTCAACGACTATCTCGCCAGCCGCGACGCCGAATGGATGGGCCGCGTCTACAAGTTCCTCGGCATGACGGTCGGCACGATCGTCCACGGCATGGACGACGAGGAGCGCCGCGCCGCCTACGCCTGCGACATCACCTACGGCACGAACAACGAATTCGGCTTCGACTATCTGCGCGACAACATGAAATACGAGCTCGCGCAGATGACCCAGCGCGGGCACGCCTATGCGATCGTCGACGAGGTCGACTCGATCCTCGTCGACGAGGCGCGCACGCCGCTCATCATCTCCGGGCCGTCCGAGGACAAGTCCGACCTCTACAATCGCATCGACACGATCCTGCCGTCGCTGAAGGCCGGCGATTTCGACCTCGACGAGAAGCAGCGTACCGTCAATCTCACCGAGGACGGCAACGAGCACATCGAGGAGCTTCTTCGCGGCGCGGGCATCCTCACCGACGGCTCGCTTTACGAGAGCGCAAACGTCACGCTCGTCCATCACGTCAATCAGGCGTTGCGCGCCCACAAGCTGTTCCAGCGCGACAAGGATTACATCGTCCGCAACGGCGAGGTCGTCATCATCGACGAGTTCACCGGCCGCATGATGCCCGGCCGTCGCTATTCGGAAGGCCTGCATCAGGCGCTGGAAGCCAAGGAACATGTGCAGGTGCAGCCGGAGAACGTGACGCTCGCCTCGATCACGTTCCAGAACTATTTCCGCCTCTACAAGAAGCTCGCCGGCATGACCGGAACGGCCTCAACCGAGGCCGACGAATTCGCGGAAATCTACAAGCTCGACGTCGTCGAAATCCCGACCAACCGCCCGATCGCGCGCAAGGACGAGGACGACGAGGTCTACCGCACGGCGGAAGAGAAGCTGAAGGCGATCGTCACCGAGATCGAGGCGGCGAGCGCGAAACTTCAGCCGACCTTGGTCGGCACGACGTCGATCGAGAAATCCGAACAGCTCGCCGAATTCCTGCGCAGCGAAGGCTATACGCAGATCGAGGCCGGCAATAGCGACGCGCTCGGCGGTCTGTTCGAAGCCGCGCGCGCCGGCAAGCCGACAAAACTGTTCGCCGTGCTCAACGCGCGCTTCCACGAGCAGGAGGCGGCGATCGTCTCGCAGGCGGGCGTGCCCGGCGCGATCACGGTGGCCACCAACATGGCCGGCCGCGGCACCGACATCCAGCTCGGTGGCAACCTCGACATGCGCGTCGCCATGGAATGCGCGAACCTGCCTGAAGAAGAGCGCGCCGCGCGGGAAGCCGAGATTCGCGCCGAAGTCGCGACGTTCAAGGAAAAGGCGCTCGCCGCCGGCGGCCTCTACATCATCGGCACGGAACGCCACGAGAGCCGCCGCATCGACAACCAGTTGCGCGGCCGCGCCGGCCGCCAGGGCGACCCCGGCCGCTCGAAATTCTATCTGTCCCTGCAGGACGATCTCATGCGCATCTTCGGATCGGAGCGCATGGACATGATGCTGCGCAAGCTCGGCCTGCAGGAAGGCGAAGCGATCATCCATCCGTGGATCAACAAGGCGCTCGAAAAGGCGCAGCAGAAGGTCGAGGCGCGCAACTTCGACATCCGCAAGAACATCCTGAAGTTTGACAACGTGATGAACGACCAGCGCAAGGTCGTGTTCGAACGCCGCCGCGAGATCATGGCCGAGGACAGCGTCGAGGAGACCGTCGGCGAGATGCGCCAGAGCGTCGTCGAGGGCCTGATCGCGGCGCATATCCCGAAGGACGCGTATCCTGAGACATGGGACATCGCCGGCCTGAAGGAAGCGGTGAACAACACGCTCGCCATCGATCCGCCGCTCGCCGACTGGGCGAAGGAGGAAGGCATCGGCGAGGAAGAGATGCTGGAGCGTCTCCAGAAGGCAGCCGACGAGGCCTATGCCGCCCGCGTCGAGAAGAATTCGCCCGATCTCATGCGCTATGTCGAGAAACAGATCGTGCTGCAGGTGTTCGACCATCTGTGGCGCGAGCATCTCGTCGTGCTCGACCATCTGCGGCAGGTCATCGGCTGGCGCGGCTATGCGCAGCGCGATCCGCTGAACGAATACAAGTCCGAGGCGCTGGAGCTCTTCAAAGGCCTGATGACGCGCTGGGACGAGATCGTCACCGCGCAGATGATGCGCGTGGAAGTCGCGCAAGAGCCGCCGCCGCCGGAACTGCCCGTGATGCACGCGAGCCATGCCGACCCGCTGACCGGCGAGGACGACATGGCGATTGCCGAGATCAACGCCCGCATCGCCGCCGGCGATTTCTCGCCGCGTTCGCTCAATTTCGCGGCAGAAGAACTGCCCGCGACGCGCGACCCGAACGATCCGTCAACCTGGGGCAAGGTCGGCCGCAACGAGGCCTGCCCCTGCGGCTCGGGCCGGAAGTACAAACACTGCCACGGGGCGATTGTCTCGGCGTAATTGCGGCAGTGTTCCGGAGTTAGATCTTAATGACAGACGCCGACGCTACGAATGAGCCCATCAAAATCTCGCCTGAAGCGGTTGCGATTCGAAGAGTTTTGTCGAGATTCGTTCGCGACATCGACTCCCTTCAGTTCGCGTACCGCACCGTCGGGGAGGCTATTTTCAAAGCGTCAGTAGCACGGAAAGACGCCGCAACCTCATTCTTGGCGGAGCTAGGGATCGACCCTAAAAATTTTGCTGGATCAAGTATTCCTTTCGAACGACTCGGAGAATGGATTAGGTTGATCCAAGCGTCATCGATAGCGGATTCATCGGCACCAGCTACTCGCGCCGGCCTATTCTTAGTTCTTGTTAGCAAATGGGACGCGTATGTTGGAAATCTTCTGCGTTGGCTATTCTCTGTGCAACCAAGTATTATTGACAATTCTGAAAGAAGCTTATCCCTGTCTGACTTGGTAAAAATGGGAAATATAGAGAACGCGCGATCTCACATCGTGGCCCTAGAAATTGAAGCAATTTTGCGAACAAGTCACGTGGATCAATTTAGATATTTCGAAGACAGACTAAAAATTCCTCTCCGAAAAGATCTGTTAGCCTGGCCAAAATTTGTTGAACTGACTCAAAGACGAAATCTCTTAGCTCACACCGATGGCGTAGTGTCGGAACAGTATATAAAAATATGCACTGAACATAAATGTGACGTAGCTCCCGAAACGGCAGTAGGAACAAAATTAGATATCAAGCGAGCGTATTTTCGCAATTCATGTCATACGATTCTCGAAGTTGGGGTCATGTTAGGCTACGTCCTGTGGAACAAGCTTAGGCCAAATGATATAGAAATTTCTTAACGTAGCTTTTTGGATATTACCTATGATCTTCTAGTTGCTGAGCAGTATCAAACTGTATGCAATTTGATTGAATTTTACTTGTCTGCTCCATTCAAGATGACAAGTGAGCAAAATCGACGTATCGCTATCGTTAATTTGGCACTTTCTCACAAGTGGTCTGATAACGAAGACGCTTGCAAAAATGTACTAGAACGATACGACTGGTCGGCGGTAAGCGATGATTTTCTCCTGGCCCACGCCGTTTTGAGAGACGATTTTGCATACGCACGAACCATTATGCGTAGGATAGGAAACTCTGGAGTAGTCAGCAAATCAAATTATAATGAATGGCCCTTATTTAAGAAGTTTCGTGAGACGTCAGATTTTTCCATTGAGTATAGCTCGATTTTCGGGCCGGAAGTCGAGCTCAGCGAAAAATCCTCCGGAGACGACAGCGCTCCAGAAGGCGAAGGCGAGACAATCTGAGGCTTCTTCCTATATTAGGAGCGCTATCCATCTGTCGGCAATCACTTAATTTTGGCGTCCTAAATAATCAAAGGTCAAATAGTACGCGCTGGTGGAGGTGCGTAAACTACTACGGGGATAACCGGTATGACGGCACAAGCAGGTATAAAAGCTGCAGGCGACGCGACGCCCGGCTTCGACATTCCGGCCGTCACGGCGTGGCTGAGCGGCCAGACCCGCGAACTCGAACCGCCCTTCGTCTGGACACGCCTGCCCGGCGGCCATTCCAACCTCAGCTACATGATCGAGGACCGCAACGGCCGGAAAGCCGTGATCCGTCGCCCGCCGCTCGGCGAATTGCTGCCCAAGGCCCATGACATGGGCCGCGAGTGGACGCTCATCTCGGCGCTGGGGCCGACGCCCGTGCCGGTGCCGCGCGCGATCGCCTTGTGCGAGGACAAATCCGTCACCGGCGCGGTCTTCTATGTCATGAGCCATGTCAATGGCCGGCCGCTGTACACATCCGACGACACTGACAGGCTCGTGCCCGAGGACCAGCGCGTAAAACTCGCGCATTCGTTCATCGACGTGCTGGCGGACCTGCATGCGCTCGATCCGGACGCCGTCGGCCTCGGCGATCTCGGCAAGCGCGACAGCTATGTCGGCCGCCAGCTCAAGACCTGGTACCAATCCTGGACGGCTTCGGTCGCGCCTGCGCAGTTCGACGATCCGCGCGCGCATTCATTGCGGGAATTTCTTCTCGCCAATCTGCCCGACCAGGGTCCGGCCCGCGTCGTCCATGGCGACTACGGCCTGCACAACACGCTGACCGGCCCGGACCATACGATCGCCGCGGTGGTCGACTGGGAAATCTCGACGCTCGGCGACCCGCTGGCCGATCTCGCCTATGCGCTCAACGTCTGGCCCGATCCCGAACAGGGCTTTCCCGTCATCGCGGGCAGCGGGACCGACGCGCCCGGTTTCCCGCTGCGCCGCGACCTCGCGGCGCGCTACGCCGCGCGCACCGGACGCGACCTGTCGCTGCTCGACTATTATGCCGGCTTCAACCGCTGGAAGACCGCCGCGATCATCCACGGCGTCTATGCGCGCTACAGGGAAGGCAAGAAGAGCGCGGAAGGCGTCGATCTCGACAATCTGCGCTATCGCATCGAGCAGAATCTCGGTTGGGCGGAAGATGCGATCCGGAGATTGCAGGGGCGCTGATCGAGCGACGGTTTTGCACAGCCGCCTTCCGTGAAAAGGTCGGCCGCCTTTTGTGGCGGTCGACCGGGTTGCCTTTAGCGCCAGCCGCAGACGCGGCGGCCCCGGTGCCACCAGCAGACCCAACGGCGTCGCCGCCGGGGCGCAACGACGACGACACGCGCCTTCTGCGCTTGCATGTCCGACAACGCCGAAGCGTGCGGATCGAGCGGCATAGCGCTGGCGGCGTTCGCCAAGAGGCCGACGCCGCCGGCCGCGGCGACCGTTGCGAAGGCGAGTCCGCGGATCAATCCGCGGCGGTCGAGCGTTTCCATTCACACACTCCTCTTCAGGTGAATCGACAGACAGCGGCAGCCCTGTGCAGGAGACAGCGGCCCTCGCACTATCTCCCCGCCGGCATGAACAGCAGATGACGATTGCGTGGCCGCGCGACGGAAGCGATCAACGCAGCCTACGCGCGCGCCGCGACGTGGCAAGCTGAGCGGCGCGATTGCGTCGAACGAAAAACGCGAGCCGCAAGGCTCGCGTTCCAGGCAACGTCGATCGAATTTGACTCAGCTGTACTTCCGCTCTTCCCACCACGGGAAATAGTCGGGCATGTCGGTCGAAACCTTGTTGGGGAATTTCGCCGGCCGCTTCTCGAGGAACGCCACGACGCCTTCCTTCACGTCGCCGCTCCGGCCGCGCGTGAAAATGCCGCGCGAGTCGATCTTGTGCGCTTCCATCGGATGGTCTTGACCGGCCATCTTCCAGATCATCTGGCGCATCAGCGCGCAGGAGACCGGCGCGGTATTGTCGGCGATTTCGCGCGCAAGCTTTCTTGCCGTCGGCAGCAGGTCTTCCGGCGGCACGACGCGCGACACGAGGCCACCGTCGAGCGCTTCCTGCGCCGGGAACACGCGGCCCGTAAAACACCATTCGAGCGCCTGCTGCGGCCCGACGAGGCGCGGCAGGAACCAGCTCGACGCGGCTTCCATCACGATGCCGCGCCGCGAGAACACGAAGCCGATGCGCGCGTCGCTCGAGGCGATGCGGATGTCCATTGGCAGAAGCATGGTCGCGCCGATGCCGACCGCCGGACCGTTGATCGCCGCGATGACAGGTTTCAGGCTCTCGTAGATGCGCAGGGTCACGCGGCCGCCGCCGTCGCGGATCGCCTCGTCGGAATAGTTCGCGTTCGAAACGCCGTCTTTCGGCTGCTCCTTGTCGGACCGCTTTTCGAGATCGAAGGTCGACGCGCCGGCCGAGAGGTCGGCGCCCGCGCAGAAGGCGCGGCCCGAGCCGGTGACGATGACGACGCGCACGTCGTCGTTGCGGTCGGCTTCGTCGAACGCCTGGATCATCTCCTTCATCATCACGCCGGTGAAGGCGTTCAGCTTGTCGGGCCGATGCAGCGTCAGCGTCATGATGCCGTCGGCGATGTCGGTCGTGATCTGTTCGTAGGCCATTCGTTCCTCGTTGGCGTTTCCCGTGCGCCTAGAAATGCGAGCAGGCGACGGGTGTCAATCGTGTCATTCCCGACGGTCCGAAGGACCGGGCAGGAATCCCTCACGGCTGCGGTCTGGATTCCCGCTCGCCTGCTTTGCAGGCGTCGGGAATGACAGGTTGCGAGGTCATGACCACACGATAGAAAGGGTCATCGAACACAAGCAGGAAACGCCCGCATGAAACTCTTCGATCTCACCGGCCGCGTCGTCGTCATCACCGGCGGCAACGGCGGCATCGGCCTCGGCATGGCGAAGGGGCTGGCGGACGCCGGCGCGACGTTGTCGCTGTGGGGCCGCAACGCGGAGAAGAACGCCGCCGCCGCGACATCGCTCGAAGGCGCGAAGGGCCGCGTCGAGACGCAGGTCTGCGACGTCGCGAGCCGCGACTCCGTCGAAAGCGCTTTCGCGGCAACCCTGAAAAATCTCGGCCGCGTCGATGGCATGATCGCCAATGCCGGCATCGGCGGCGGCGGTCGCAAGGCCTTCATTGATCGCACCGACGAGGACTGGCGCAAGATGTTCGCGACCAATCTCGACGGCGTCTTCTACGCATTCCAGGCTGCCGCACGGCACATGACGGAACGCGCGAAGGCCGGCGACCCTTACGGCCGTCTCGTCGCGACATCGAGCCTCGCCTCGATCTCGGGCACGCCGCGCAACGAACATTATGCGGCGACGAAAGCCGCGATCAACGCGCTGATCCGCGCGCTGGCGGTGGAACTCGCGCGCTATGGCGTGACGGCCAACGCCATCCTGCCCGGCTGGACGCGCAGCGACATGACCGACGGCCTGTTCCACGACGCGCGTTTCGAGGCGAACGTGATGCCGCGCATTCCCGTGCGCCGCTGGGGCGAGCCCGAGGATTTCGAGGGCATCGCCGTCTATCTGATGAGCAAGGCGTCGTCCTACCACACGGCGGATACGTTCCTGATCGACGGCGGTTATGCGGTCTTCTGAACGCGCATTGGTTCCGCTGTCATGTCCGCGCAGGCGGGCATCCAGTCGGTCCCGCGACAAACGGCCGACGCCGGTGGCGCGTGGACTCCCGCCTGCGCGGGAATGACAGGTCCGGCGCGTCTCCCAGACGATAACACGCCGGTGGCGAAACCTTCCGTGTTCGCGTAGTCAGGCCGCAAACCAAAGCCGGTCGACTGGAATCCTCAATGACCACGATCCTGAAGAGCCTGCCCAAGGGCGAAAACGTCGGCATCGCCTTTTCGGGCGGGCTCGACACCAGCGCGGCGCTGCTGTGGATGAAGCAGAAGGGCGCGCGCGTCTTCGCCTATACGGCCAATCTCGGCCAGCCGGACGAAGCCGACTACGACGAGATCCCGCGTAAGGCGATGGAGTTCGGCGCGGAGAAGGCGCGGCTGGTCGATTGCCGCACCCAGTTGGTCCATGAGGGCATCGCCGCGATCCAGGCGGGCGCGTTCCATGTCTCGACCGGCGGCATCGCCTATTTCAACACGACGCCGCTCGGCCGCGCAGTCACCGGCACCATGCTCGTCTCGGCGATGAAGGAGGACGGCGTCAACATCTGGGGCGACGGCTCGACCTACAAGGGCAACGATATCGAGCGGTTCTATCGCTACGGGCTGCTCACCAATCCGGACCTGCGCATCTACAAGCCCTGGCTCGACCAGCAGTTCATCGACGAACTCGGCGGCCGGGCGGAGATGTCGGCCTTCATGACGGCCCACGGCTTCGCCTACAAGATGAGCGCCGAGAAGGCCTATTCGACCGACAGCAACATCCTCGGCGCGACGCACGAAGCCAAGGATCTCGAACACCTCGACAGCGGCATCAGGATCGTCAACCCGATCATGGGCGTACCGTTCTGGCGCGACGATTGCGCCGTGAAGGCCGAAACGGTCGCGGTGCGGTTCGAGGAAGGCCAGCCCGTCGCACTCAACGGCAAGACCTTCGCCGGCCCCGTCGAACTGTTCCTCGAGGCCAACGCCATCGGCGGCCGGCATGGTCTGGGCATGAGCGACCAGATCGAGAACCGCATCATCGAGGCGAAGAGCCGGGGCATCTATGAAGCGCCGGGCATGGCGCTGCTGCACATCGCCTACGAGCGGCTCGTTACCGGCATCCACAACGAGGATACGATCGAACAGTACCGGATCAGCGGCATGAAGCTCGGCCGGCTGCTCTATCAGGGCCGGTGGTTCGACTCGCAGGCGCTGATGCTGCGCGAAACCGCGCAACGCTGGGTCGCCCGCGCCATCACCGGCGAAGTGACGCTCGAACTGCGGCGCGGCAACGATTATTCGATCCTGAACACGCAGAGCCCGAATCTCACCTACAAGCCGGAGCGGCTGAGCATGGAGAAGGTCGAGGATGCGGCCTTCACGCCGGCGGACCGCATCGGCCAGCTGACCATGCGCAACCTCGACATCACCGACACCCGCGCCAAGCTGCGGCTCTATGCGGAGACGGGTCTGTTAGCCGCGCCGGAAGGCTCGAACATTCCCAGGCTGGACAGCGACAGGAGCTAAGCCGCGCGGTACGGCGACGGGCAGGCGGTTACCAGGGGCGCCACCACGCTCCAAACCGCGCGCCGTTCAGTCTGGCTGCCAGTTGTGAGAATGCCTTTCGAAGCGTCCGGTCCCGCGAACCGAATTCAGCAGCGGGATCAATCGTTCCGGTATTCGCTTTGATGCGATCGTGGGTCAGCGTGAAGGCCGGCCTGACCGTCACAGGCTGCATTTTCAGGCCTTTGAGCACCTGCTTCAGTTGCCGGCCGCATTTTCCGCCGCCATGGCCGCCGTAAGTGATAATCAGGGCGGGCTTGTTCGCCCATTCGCTGTAGAGGTGATCGAGCGCATTCTTCAAGGGCGCAGGATAGCCCCAGTTGTATTGCGGCGTGACGAAGACGAAGCCGTCCGCCGCAGCGACCTTGCGGCTCCAGGCGCGGGTGGATTCGGACTGGTAGTCGTCGATGGCCGGAATGCCCGGCTCCTCTCGCATCGAAAGCGGCCAGTCCTCCAGATCGACGACCTCGAAGTCCGCACGCACCGCGCTCCGTCCTATATCGGCAACCCATCCGGCGATCTGCGGACCGATGCGGCGCGCGCGGACGCTGCCGACGATGACGAGAATCTGGTGTGCCGGTCTCTGCCCGGTGGGGTCCACGATCGATCTCCCAAGGTATGACCTACCGGTGGAAAGCGGGCCCCGAGCGCCGCAGCCACCAGGTCAGCCAGTTTCCCTCGATATCTTCATATGTGTAATATGCACATAATTGGAGCTCGATATGTCGTCAACAGGAAAAGTGCAAAATACACATATCGTCACCCGGTTTCGCGATCTGCATCGCGCATTGATCGACATCGTCAGCGTCATGAACCGTCCCCAACGCGACGAAGTTTTGGTGCGGGAAGCCGGCATATCGCTCGACCGGGCGCTCTTTCCGCTTCTGGTCATGGTGGAGCGGCTTGGCCCCATCGGCGTCGTCGAACTCGCCGACCGTGTCGGCCGCGACTACACCACCGTCAGTCGGCAGGTCGCGAAGCTGGAAAGCCTCGACCTGATCGAACGCCGTGGCAGCGTCGCCGACCGTCGCATTCGCGAAGCGACCGTTACGCCGAAGGGAAAGACCATGACCAACCGCGTCGATGCCGCACGCGAAAGAATGGCTCATACGATCTTCGCCGGATGGGACGCACAGGACGTCGAGGACCTGACGCGGCTCATGCGCAAATTCGCGGATGCCATCGGCGAGGATCCCGCCGCGGGTGCCCGGGACGAACGGCGAGACCGTTGAGCCGGCGGCGCATCCGGAATTCCGCAAAACGCATCAGCCACTTGATGGCCATCACCGCGCCGTTATTTGCGGCAAACGTCACCTCGGCGCGCGTGCCTGCGCCGGATCGGAAACGGGAATGCGGCGTTCCATTCTTGTGGCCATGGCGGGAGGCCTCGCGGCTGTCGGCGCGATCGCGCTGACGGGGTTCTGGCTGAGCCGGCCGACTCCGCTGCGCATCGCCGTGGTCCGCGGCAGCGACGACGCCCAGCTCATCGCCGCCGTCGCCCAGAATTTCTCCAAGACCCACGAGACCATCCGCCTGCGACCGGTCTTCGTGAACGACGCCTCGGCGAGCGCCGCGGCCCTGGAATCCGACAGCGCCGATCTCGCGGTCGTGCGGAGCGACATAAGGCTTCCGCTCAACGGCCAGACGCTCGCTCTCATGCATCGCAATGCGGCCATCCTGCTTGCAACCCCCGCCTCAAAAGTCGCGCATGTCGCTGACCTGCGCAGCCATACGGTCGGGATCGTGAAGGGGCCGACGACGGGCACCGGCAACCAGCGCCTCTTCGAATCGATCCTCACGCAATACGAAATCCCGCCGAAGGACGTGACCATCGTCACCCTTCCCCGCGAAAAGGTGTTCGAGGCGCTGTCGTCCGGCGAGGTCTCCGCCGTGATGGCCGTCGGCCCGCTCAACACGCAGGCCATGCAGGATGTCGTGACGGCGGCGACGCTGGCGAGCCGTGGCGAGCCGGTCTTCGTGCCGGTCAGCGAGGCGAAGGCGATGGCCCAGCGTGCGCCGGTCTTCGAGAGCATGGAGATCGTCCGGGGCGCCTATGGCGGCACGCCGCCGAAGCCGGCCGAGACGTTCGAGACGCTCGGCGTTTCGGTCCGCCTGATGGCGGCGAGCACGATGAGCGACGGCCTCGCGGGCGAGATCACCCGGCTCCTGTTCTCGAACCGGCCGGCGATCGCCCACCTGACGCCGCTCGCCAACCAGATCGAAGCGCCCTCGACCGATCGCGGCGCGGCGATTCCCGTGCATCCCGGCGCGGCCGCCTATCTCGACGACGAGGAACAGACCTTCTTCGACAAATACAGCGATGCGATCTACATCGGCGCGATGGTCCTCAGCGTGCTGGGCTCGGCCGCCGCCGCGCTCGCGAGCCGGGTCTCGTCCAGCACGCCGCAGGAAGCCGATTCCCTGCTGAAGCGCCTGCTCGACGTGCTGCGCGCCGCCCGCAACGCCGAAAGCCTGCAGGCGCTCGACGCGCTCGAGCAGGAGACCGACGACATTCTCATCGGCGGCATCGCCGCGCGAAACATACGGGCGACCGACAGCCAGGCGATAAGCGCGCTGAGCCTCGCGCTCGATCAGGCGCGGCTCGCCATCAAGGACCGGCGGC
>ERZ500994.196-NODE-196-length-19575-cov-5.818391_pt1 | contig 19575 bp, 20 predicted proteins | sample MGYA00248878_ERZ500994 | MGnify/ENA primary metagenome ERZ500994 (study PRJEB25958, sample SAMN03398533) | human skin metagenome | study: EMG produced TPA metagenomics assembly of the Human Skin Microbiome Metagenome (human skin metagenome) data set. | reverse complement strand
CGTAGGCCGTGAAGGGAGTCTCCGTTGGCAGCACCGAAGAAGTACCCCGATGAGCTGCGGGAGCGGGCGGTGCGGCTGTACCGCTCGTCCACCCCGCGTCCGACCTTCCGCCAGCTCGGAGAGCAGCTGGGCGTCCACCATGAGGCACTGCGCAACTGGGTCCGCCAGGCCGAAGCCGACGACGGCGAACGCGACGAACGGGATGATCGCCGACTTCTCGAAGAACAGCAGCGCACCGAGGAACACGACCGTCCCGGTGACGGCGTAGCGCCGCGCCCCGGTGCGCACCAACAGCAGGGCGTCCGCGCACACCCACGCCAGCGCCGCCAGCATCGGCAGCGAGTTCAGCCCGGCCGCCCACCACGCGTACCCCGGCAGCGCCAACGGGGTGAACAGCGCGAACGTCAACGGCACCAGCAGCACCGGACGCCACCCCAGGATCACGTGCAGCGCCCGCAGCAGCGCCAGCGACGCCAGCAGCGCGAGCACCACCAGACTGATCGCCGGCCCCACCCAGTTCAGCGGCCAGAGCCGGGTGATCGCGCCGGCGACCAGGAACGCCCCCGGCATCACGTGCCCGTCGTGGTCGTCGAACAGATAGCCCGGCGACAGCAGTGGCTGGGTGCCCGCCCGGCCGACCAGGATCAGGTCGTCCCAGTAGAAGTAGCCCCCGAAGGCCAGCACCGCCCGGATCGCCAGGTGCAGCGCGATCAGGTAGCAGGCCACGATCTGGGCCAGGAACGCCTTGGTCGAGGCGACCGCGATCTCGACGCCGGCGCGGGTGTAGAGCACCGCGTCGGACTCGCGGGGGATGGTCGAGCCGATCGTGTTGCAGATCGCCAGGATACGCGCGTGCTGGTCCTTGGCGTGCCGCAGCGCCATCAGCGTGTCCATGGTCTCGCCGGACTGGCTGATCGCGATGACGAGCGTCGAGCGGTCGAGCACCGGGTCGCGGTAGCGGAACTCGCTGGCCAGCTCGACTTCACACGGGATGCGGGTCCAGTGCTCGATCGCGTACTTGGCGATCATTCCGGCGTACGCGCTGGTGCCACACGCGACGATGAAGATCTTGGTGACGTCGCGCAAGTCCTGATCGGACAGGCGCACCTCGTCCAGCACGATCTGGCCGGTGTCGGTCAGCCGGCCGCGCAGCGTGTCGGCGACGACGGCCGGCTGCTCGGCGATCTCCTTGAGCATGAACCAGTCGTAGCCGCCCTTCTCGGCGGCCTCGTCGTCCCAGTCGATGGTGTAGGTGCTCAGCTCGGCCGGCGCCCCGTCGAAGCCGACGACGGTGATGCCGCGCTCGCGGTTGATCTCGCAGATCTGGTCCTGACCGAGCTCGACGGCCTCGCGGGTGAACGCGATGAAGGCCGCGACGTCGCTGCCGAGGAAGTACTCGCCGTCGCCGAGCCCGGCGACCAACGGGGAGTTGCGGCGCGCGCCCACGATGGTGTCTTCGTCGTCGGCATGGGCGATCACCAGGGTGAACGCGCCTTCGAGCCGGTTGCACACGATCCGTACCGCCTCGCGCAGCCAGTCCGGACGGCTGCGGTCGACGTCCTTGACCGCGTCCTCGACCAGGTGCGCGACGACCTCGGTGTCGGTGTCCGAGCTCATCTCGATGCCGCGGCCCTCCAGCTCGGCGCGCAGCTCAGCGAAGTTCTCGATGATGCCGTTGTGGACGACGCCGACGTTGCCGACGTACGACACGTGCGGGTGGGCGTTGCGGTCGTTGGGAGCGCCGTGCGTGGCCCAGCGGGTGTGCCCCATGCCGGCCGTCGACGGTGGCAGCGGGCGCTCTTCGAGCAGCTTGCGCAGGTTTTCCAGCTTGCCCGCGCGCTTGCGGGTCTGCAGTCCCTCGTCGGTCAGAACAGCGATTCCCGCCGAGTCATAGCCGCGATACTCGAGCCGTCGCAGGCCCTCCATGATGACGTCCTGGGCCTGCTGAGGGCCGACGTACCCGACGATTCCACACATAACCTCCAGCGTACGTCAGCGCCCCGGGCGCGCCCGGCAAGCGACGCGTGACCTGCACAGCACCGATCCGAGCGTTATTTCCGCCGATCCGAGCGTTAATCTCGCCGATCCGAGCGTTATTTCCGCCGATCCGAGCGTTAATGTCCGCGGTTGCGAAGTCTGGCGGCGTGTGTTGCGCGTGAGGATGGTGTTGTGGCAGGTTTAGGCTCACCACATTCGTGGTCCTCACGAAGGAGAGTCATAAACTCAGTACTCCGAAGACTGATCGTGCTGCTCATTGCCCCTATCGCGGCATTGGCGGTCTCGACTGCCCCCGCTTCGGCAATCACCGGCGGTGAACCGGATGGCAACCGTCATCCCAGCGTCGGGATGATCGCGTTCTACCAAGACGGTGAGCGTTACCGCTGCACCGCCACCCTCGTCACGCCGACCGTCTTGCTGGCCGCGGCACACTGCACTGACGGTGTCTCCGGACAGGCGGTCGTTACGTTCGAGTCGGTGATCGCCGAGGCCCCGCCGTCCGGCCTCCCGGTCGCGGCCGACCCCAGCGTCGGTTACACCGAGGCAGATGTGGCCGGGACCAACTACTACGCCGGTACGCCGTACGCGCACCCGGAGTACTCCGACTTCACCGACATGGCGAACTGGAACGACGTCGGCGTCGTCGTGCTCAACGAGCCGGTGACCGGCATCGAGCCCTCGCAGATCGCTCCGCTGAACTACCTCGAGCAGTATGCACAGCCGAAGCTGAACTCGACGATCTTCACCATCGTCGGCTACGGCACCGAGGTTCGTAAGCCGGATGCCGGCCCGCAGAAGCCGACGCCGCAGTCCTACCCGCTGCTGCGCCGGTTTGCCGAGGCGCCCGGCCAGAAGCTCACCCCGCAGATCCTCCAGGTGAACGGAAATCCCAATGACACCAAGGGAACTGGCGGGTCGTGCTTCGGCGACTCGGGCGGCCCGACCTATCTGAACGGGTACGTCGTCACGGTCACGTCCTACGGCTACACGCAGGACTGCCGTTATCTCGACGGGCTGCAGCGCGTTGATATCGCAGGTGTCCAGCAGTGGCTGGCCACTTTCGGAGTGACGCCGGGCTAACAACCCGCTCGTGACATGACCTGGCCCGGGGCGCATCGCCCCGGGGCCACGTCATCTAACGAACTACGCGTGCAGCTCGGGTTCGGTCGCCTCGCGCACCTCGTCGAGGGTGATCCCCGGCGCCAGCTCGACCAGGTGCAACCCGTCTTCCTCGACGGCGATCACCGCGAGGTCGGTGTAGAGACGGGTGACCGCGCGCGCCGCCGTCAGCGGGTAGCTGCACGAGCGCACCACCTTCGACCGTCCGTCCTTCGTGCGGTGGGTCATCATCGCGAACACCTGCTTCGCGCCGACCGCGAGGTCCATCGCGCCGCCGACGGCCGGCGCGATCGAGGTGTCGCCGGTCGACCAGTTGGCGAGGTCTCCGTGCTCGGAAACCTCGAACCCGCCAAGGACGCAGATGTCGAGATGACCGCCGCGCATCATCATGAACGAGTCGGTGTGGTGGAAGATCGCCCCGCCGGTCAGGAGGGTGACCGGCTGCTTGCCGGCGTTGATGAGCTCGGCGTCGTACTGTTCCGGCGTCGGCGACGGTCCCATCCCGAGGATGCCGTTTTCGCTATGCAGCACGATTTCCTTGTCGGCTGGCAGCGCGTCGCCAACCAGCGTGGGCATCCCGATGCCCAGGTTGACGTAGGAACCATCGGGGATGTCGGCGGCAATGCGCGCCGCCAGCGCCTGCTTGCTGAAGCCTCGTTCGGTCGCCATGATCAGCCCACCTCGACAATGCGGTCAACGAAGATTCCGGGAGTGATGATGTGCTCCGGGTTGAGCTCGCCGAGCTCGACGAACTCGCGGACCTGCACGATCGTGGTTGTCGCCGCGGTGGCCATGGTGGGACCGAAGTTGCGGGCCGCCAGATGGTAGGTGAGGTTGCCCCAGCGGTCGGCCTGTTGGGCATGGATGAGCGCGAAGTCACCGGGCAGCGGCTGCTCCAGTACATGCAGCCGGCCGTTGATCATCCGGGTCTCCTTGCCCTGGGCGAGCTCTGTCTCAGCACCGGTCGGGGTAAAGAACCCGCCGAGCCCGGCGCCCGCGGCGCGCATCCGCTCGCTGAGCGTTCCCTGCGGCACGAGCTCGAGTTCGAGCTGACCCTCGTCCCAGCGCTGTTTGAACCAGTGCGATCCGGCCGAGCGGGGATACGAGCACACGAGCTTGGCGACACGCTTCTCGCGGATCAGCGCCGCGACGTCGGTCTCACCTGAACCGCCGTTGTTGGTCACGATCGTCAGGTCGCGGACTCCGCTGTCGAGTACGGCGTGGCAGAGCTCAACCGGGATGCCGGCGTCGCCGAATCCGCTGATCAAGATCGTCGCTCCGTCGTCGATGCCCTCGACCGCTTCCGCGAGTCCGCCGACTCTCTTGTCGATCAACGTGTCTCCTCTGCCTTGACTCGTTGCCCATGCTAACGAGTCCAGATGGTGGGATGCGGCGTACTGTCACTCCTCGCGGCGTCGGCGATCCACGACGGTCTCGCCCAGGGGGATCTCGGCGGGATAGTCGTCGTACGCGCGCGGATCCTCGATCGGCTCAAGGTGCGAGATGAGCTGGACGTCCTCGAGCCGTTCGTGGACCGCCGCTTCGATCTCCTCGAGCAGGTCATGCCCGCGCCAGACGGTCCAGTCGCCCGGCACAAGCACGTGCATCTCGGCGAACCGATGATGACCGGACTGTCGCGTTCGTACGCCGTGAATGGTCACCTCGTCGGTCCGAAACGGCCGGACCGCGTCCGCGAGCGCTTCGTTGTCCTCGTCGCTCCATGCCACGTCCATCAGCCCGAGCGTGCTTTCCTGCACGAGCTTGTAACCCTGGAAGAGGATGTTCATGCCGACCAGCATCGCCACGACCGGATCGAGCAAGTCCCAGCCGGTGATCCCGACGAGCAGCACGCCGACGACGACGCCACCGGAGGTCCAGACGTCAGTCATCAGGTGCTTGCCGTCGGCGACCAGGGTCAGTGACCGGTGCTTGCGTCCCGCGCGCAGCAGCACGACCGCGATGGCGCCGTTGATCGCCGCGGCGATCACCGAGATGACGAGGCCGATGCCGACGTTCTCGATCGGCTGCGGGTCGATGATGCGACCGACCGCGGAGTAGATGATGAAAGCCGCCGCGACGAAGATCATCAGGCCTTCGATCCATGCCGAGAAGTACTCGGCTTTGGTGTGCCCGAACTGGTGGTTCCAGTCGGCGGGCTTGGCAGCGACGCGCAGCGCGATGAGGGCGACGATCGCCGCCACGAGGTTGACGACGGACTCCGCGGCGTCGGAGAGCAGACCGACAGATCCAGTCAGCAGGTAGGCGCCCATCTTGAGCGAGATCGTGACCAGCGCAGTCGCGATCGACAGCCACGCGTACTTCTGTAGGTCGCGGGGTCGGCCCGTTGTTGTGTTTGGCACCCGAATCAGTTCTCTCGTACGGCCAGCAGACTCAGGCTACTTTTCCAAGCCCATGGACTTACGCAGCTGGGCAAGGCGGTCGGCTCCGGCCGCCTCGAGCGCCTCGCGCTCCTCGCGAGCGCTGCGCTCGGCCGGTAGGTCAGCATCGAGGACCTCCTGGCCGTCGGCCGTCGCCGCGCGTTGCGCGATCCGGTCCCGGACCGCATCGAAGGTCGGCACACCGTCCTCGGTGTAGTAGCCGCTCGGCAACGGTGACTGCGGAGGGTTGTCGAAGATCCCTGGCTCGGCCGAGGGTGCGGTGGCCGCGGGCTCTGCGGGCGAGTCTGATGACGCGGCCTTGGCTTCGGGCTGGGCCGGCTGCTCCGAGGTCGGCGCGGCCTCGTCCGGCTCGTCTGACGTGGGCTTCGGTTCGTCTGTGCTGGCCATGCTCCCAGGCTAGTCGCCGCGGTGCCGTTACGTGTCGTCACGTGCGGTCGAGCCGGACCAGCACCTCGCAGTGGTCGGTCTGCGGAAACATGTCAAACAGCCGGGCCCGGGTGGCGGCGTACGACGGGAGTTTGGCGAGGTCGCGGCGCAGCGTCTGCGGGTTGCAGCTCGAGTAGAGCACCGCGTCGGGAGCACGAGCTTCGATGAAGCCGGTGAGCTCACCGATGCCGCGGCGAGGCGGATTCACCACGACGGCGTCTGGCCGGGGCAGTGTGTCGGTGACCGTGGTTGCGTCGCCGACCCGGAACGTGATGCCCGAGCCGACCGCCAGTCCGGCTCGGGCATGCGCGACGGCATCGGCCGATAGCTCGATCCCGACGACGTCGCGCTGCGGAGCGTGCAGATGTCGGGCGAAGCCGCCGACCCCGCAGTACAGATCCCATAACGAACCGGCCGGCAGATCCTGCAGCCAGTCGGTGGCTTGGCGGTAGAGGCCGGCGGCCACGGCCGTGTTGGTCTGGAAGAAGCTCTGCGGCCCGAGCAGCAGAGTGTGACCATTAAGGCGCATCGGGAGTGCGGTCTGCTCGGTCAGCGCGATCTCGGTAGCGCCCTCAAGGACCGCCTTGTGCTCGGGGTGCAGGTTGACCGTCACGACGCGCAGCTGCGGGATTGCCTGTCGTAGCCGCGGCAGCCGCGAACGAAGCTTTGCCAACAATGCTTGCGATCGCAGCACGAAGCGCAGCATGAGCTCGCCGTCGGGGGAGTGGGTGAGGATCAGGTACTTCAGCTCACCACGTCGGGTCGGCACGTCGTACGGCGTGAGCTCTGCGTCGGCGATGAACTGGGCCAGGGGCGCGAACGTCGCTGACAGCCCGGGCTCATAAAGCCCACAGTCACGCAGGTCGATGCCGACGCCGTTGCGACCGAGGATCCCGAGGGTCGGCGCTGCGGCCGTGCCGCCGACGACGAGCTTGGCCTTGTTGCGGAAGTGCGACTCGCGGCTGGCGAATGGCGCGGTCCACGCGCCACCGGGCACCAGATCGGCCAAGATCGCCTGCGCCTGCTGGTGTTTGTCGGCCAACTGCGCGGCGTACGGCGTACCCATGAGCGTGCAGGAGCGGCAGCTGGCGGCGTCGAAGTAGTTGCACTGCACCGGCCCACCTTACGAGCCGGTGGCGGTTACTGCTGGCGGGGCAGCAGGGCGAGCTGGCGGCTTTGGGCGATCAGGTGGTCGGAGTCGTCCCACACCACGCCGTCTTCTTCGAGGAAGCCGCCGGTGACGAAGCGGGTGGTGAACTCACAGCGCAGCCAGCCGCCTTGCGGTCGGGCCCGCACGTGTGCGGTGAGCTCGACGGTGGGCGTCCACGCGACAGGCAGCGCGGCGTTGAAAGCCGTCGGCGGGAACGCGTCGACGGCGAGCAGCAGGCCGAGCGTGTCGAGCGGCTCGTCGTCGAGCAGCCGGAACCAGCCGCGCACCTGCGCCCGGCCGTGCGGCGCGCCGGAGATGAACCCGACGTCGTCTGGGTGCATGCGCAGGTCGATGTTGTTCATCATCGGCGGCGGGAACCCGGAGGTGCCCTCGACGCGGATGCAGTCGTCGGGCGCGGGGAGCTCCGGGGGAGCGCCTTCGACCCGTTCCACCGTGGTGGCGCGAGCGCTGAGGTCGCCGAACGTGCCGGTCGCGTGCAGCAGCATCTTCTCGCCGCGGGACATGCCACCGGTCACGGTGGTAAACGTCTTGCCCGCCTTGAGCACGGTCGCGTCGATCTCGACCGGTCCCGGCGTACCGGGTGACAGATAGTGCGCGGTGACCGACACGGCGTCGGGTTTGCCGCTCGCGTCGCGCAGCGCGCGGGCAAGGGTCGCCAGCAGGTAACCCCCGTTGGCGTTGCCGGCGATGTCCCATCCTTCGGCGAGCTGCGCCGAGTAGCGACCGTCGCTTTCGGGTTGTACGGCGGTGGCGACGGCGAAGCGGCCGGCAGGTTCGGGCATGCGCCCATCTTAGGAAGCGAGCGCCGCCTCGATGTCACCGGCGATCTTCGCCGGCTTTGTCGACGGGCCGAAGCGGTCGATGACCTGGCCGTCACGTCCGATGAGGAACTTGGTGAAGTTCCACTTGATCCGATCGCCGAGCACCCCGCCCTTCTGGTCGCGCAGCCATCGGTACAGCGGATGAGCGTCGTCACCGTTGACCTCGATCTTGGCGAACATCGGGAAGCTCACGCCGTAGTTGGCCTGGCAGAAACCGGCGATCTCCGACTCGTCTCCCGGCTCTTGGTGCCCGAACTGGTCGCACGGAAACCCGAGCACGACGAGCCCTTTGTCGCCGTACTTCTCCCACAGCTGCTGCAAGCCCTCGTACTGCGGGGTGAAGCCGCACTTGGATGCCGTGTTGACGACGAGCGCGACCTTTCCGTCGTACGCCGACAGCGACTGGTCCTGCCCGTCGATCGTGGTGGCCTGGAACTCGTGCAATGACGTCATGGGAGTCCTTCGTAGCCCGCGCCGCAGCGGATGGCCGTCAGCGGCGCGGCATCAGCACGGTGTAGTCGAAGTCGAGTACGACGGACGGGTCGTACTTGCCGTCCTCGCCGTTGAGCGGGAACTCAGCGCCGTTGCGGTCCTTGGTCGCCACGGTGCGAAGCCGCAGGGCGCCCACGTCCGAACGGTCGGGAATCTCCAGCCGCTCCAGGACCTCCGACCAGGCGTAGATCGTGTTGCCGGCGAAGGTCGGGTTGGTGTGGCTTCCGCCGTTGATCGCCGCGACCCACTGGGCGTTAGCCAGACCGTTGAACGACAGAGCGCGCGCCAGGCTGATGATGTTGCCACCGTAGATGAGCCGGCGACCGTTGCGCCCCTGTCCCTCGACGTGCTGGTTGAAGTGGACCTTGGCGGTGTTCTGATAAAGCCGCGTGGCGATCATGTGCTCGGCCTCTTCGATGGTCATCCCATCGACGTGGTCGATCTTCTCGCCAACTTCGTAGTCATCCCACAGGAAGGGCGACCCGGCGAGCGTCGTGTCGTAGGAGCCGGTCCCGTCGAAGGGGACACGCAGATCCTCGACCGCGACGGCGCCGGGGAGCTCGGGGATCACCGTGTCCGGGGCGGCGGCGTCCTGGTCGCGCTTGTTGACCATGACCCACCGGACGTACTCCACGACCGTCTCGCCGCGCTGGTTCTGGCCCGTCGTACGAACGTAGACGACGCCGGTCTTGCCGTTGCTGTTTTGCTTCAGGCCGATGACCTCGGACGTTGCGCTGAGGGTGTCGCCCGGGTAGACCGGCACGCCGAAGCGCCCTCCTGCGTACCCGAGGTTGGCGACGGCGTTGAGCGATATGTCCGGCACGGTCTTGCCGAACACGATGTGGAAGACGAGCAGTGGATCGACCGGCATCGCTTGCATCCCAAGGGATTCGGCGAAGCTGGCGCCGGACGTGAGCGCGAACCGGGAGCCGTAAAGGGCGGTGTAGAGCGCGATGTCGCCGTCGCTGACGGTGCGTGGCGTGGCGTGCACGATCTGCTGGCCGACGGTGAAGCCTTCGAAGTAGTTGCCCGGCTGGGTCTTGCTCGTCATGCCCTCACGTTATCCGCCAGCTCACGACACCCCGCGACCCTCCCGCCGATCCGAGCGTTAATCTCGCCGATCCGAGCGTTAATCTCGCCGATCCGAGCGTTATTCCCGCCGATCCGAGCGTTAATCGCGTAGTGGGGCGCCGATCTCCGTCCAGATCTGGTCGGCGAACTCGTCGATCTGCGCGGCGTTGCCCTTACCGAAGGTGGACACGACGAACTCGTCCACTCCCGCGTCCCGGTACTCGCCGAGGATGTCGGTGAGCTGCTGCGGCGTCCCACCGATCGCTGCGCGACCGGCCGCGGAGGCACGCTCCGCGCCGCCGTCGCCGATGAAGATCAGCGCCTGCGCGGTACGCCGCAACGTGGCCGGGTCGCGGTCGCGAGCCTCGCACGCCGCGTTCATGATCGCCGACTTGTGGGCGAACACGTCCGGCGTAGCCCAGGTATTCCACTCATCGGCGTACGCCGCCACGATCCGCGGCATGGTGCGCTCACCGCTCGCGCCGATCAGCAACGGAAGCGGGCGGCCCGGGGCTTAGTGACGCGTCGCGGAGCTGGTAGCGCGTGCCGTCGTAGGTCACCGGCTCGCCGGATCGCAGCCGCGTGATGACTTCGCAGGCCTCGGCAAACCAGAGGAGCCGATCCCGCACGCTGCCGAGCTCGATTCCGTACGCCGCATGCTCGTTGACCTGCCAGCCTGCCCCGATGCCGAGCACAAAGCGGCCCTGGCAGATTTCGTCAATAGCCGCAGCGGTTTTCGCTACCACTGCGGGGTGCCGGTAGGTGTTTCCCAACACGAGCGAGCCGATGCGCATGCGAGGTACGACGGCCGCGAGCGCGGCGAGCTGAGCGAGGCATTCGCCCATCGGCTCAGCGTTTGGCTCGGAGGGGTTGGTCATGAAGTGGTCGGCGAGCCAGAGCCCGTGCCACCCGCGCTGCTCGGCACCCAGCGCGAGTCCGCGCAGCTCGTCCCACGGGCGGTTGGCAGGCAGCCACAGGCTTAGGTCCATGGGCCGAGCCTACGACGCGGACGCATCGGCTCGTAGGCTGGAGCAGTGACCGACCGCCCCGCCGTACACACCACGCGCATTCCCGGTGACGGCCGCACCGTCGTCTTCCTGCACGGGCTATTTGGCCAAGGCCGCAACTTCGCCTCAATCGCCAAGAGCCTCACCCCGCAGTACGGCGTACTGCTGGTGGATCTGCCCAACCATGGCGCCTCGGCATGGACCGAGACGGTGGACTACGTGGCGATGGCGGACTCCGTGGCCGAGGCGATCCGCCAGGAGTGTGAGGGCGAACCGGTCGCTCTCGTCGGGCATTCGATGGGCGGCAAGGTCGCGATGGTCGTGGCGCTGCGCCACCCCGACCTCGTCGCGGAGCTGGTGGTCGTCGATATCGCGCCCGACGCCAGCGAGGGCGCCTCGGAGTTCGCATACCTGGTGGAGTCACTGGCGAAGATCGACCTCACCGCGATTGGCCGCAGGTCCGACGCGGACGCGGCGTTGGCCGAGATGGTGCACAGCGCGACCCTGCGGGGCTTCCTGCTGCAGAACCTGCAACGCGTCGACGGACGGTGGGGCTGGAAGGCCAATCTCGATCTGCTGCGCCGCGAGCTGCCCGCGGTGGGCGAGTTTCCCGATGGCCTCGAGAAGGCCCCGTACCCGGGCCCGGTGCTGTGGATGGCCGGCGCCGACTCGGAGTACATTAAGCCCGAGCGCCACGCCGACCAGATGCGGGCGCTGTTTCCCCGGGTACGACGCATCGTCATCAAGGGCGCGGGGCACTGGGTGCACTCCGAGCAGCCCGAGACCTTCATCGCGACGCTGCGTCGCTTTCTTGATGACACCGAACGACAGCGCGCGACGCGACCGATGTAGCGGCGCTCGCCGCGCCCGGCTAAATCATTCGCCTGCCGGCGATCACTTCGGCACACTGGCCCAACGAAGTCGAAGCCGAGAGGAAATGTGTGCAGGGGTTCTCACCAAAGTCGAGCTTCGGACCGGACGTGGCAGCGAGGTACGACGACCGTCCGCGCGGCGATGAGTCGGCCGCCAGCGAGTTTCTGGCTGCGCGCACCGGCGGCGCCCGCGCCCTGGAGTTCGCGATCGGTACCGGTCGCGTGGCGTTACCCCTGGCCGCTCTCGGGGCGGCGGTCGACGGCATCGAGCTCTCCGAGGCCATGATCGGCGCGCTGCGCGCGAAGCCGGGCGGGGAGGACCTCGACGTGTGGTCCGGTGACATGACAACGGTCCGCACCGGGCGCAGCTACGGGTTGGTCTACCTCGTCTACAACACGATCTTCAACGTGCTGACCCAAGACGGCCAGGTTGCCTGTTTTCAGAACGCGGCTCATCATCTCGCCGACGGCGGCGTGTTTGTCGTTGAGGCGGCCGTGCCGAGCGCGTGGCTGCCGTCGAATAACTACGCACGGCCCGAGCGTGTCGAGACCGACGCCGTCGTACTCGACGTGTGCTCGTACGACCCTGCGACTCAGATCCTCGACGAGAACCACGTGCGGATCGCAGCTGGCGGGATGCGTTTCTCACCCATCTCGTGTCGGCTTGCCTGGCCCTCTGAGCTCGACCTCATGGCACGGATCGCGGGACTGCAGCTGTTCGATAGGTACGGCGGGTGGCACGGACAGCCATATACCGGCGAAGGCATGCACGTGTCGGTGTACGGACGCGCGAAGCGCTAGTCGCGAGCGCGACAGACGAAGTAGGCGCGGTCCGACTCATCGGTAGCATCGCGGCCGTTTCTGTCGTCAAGCTCCAGTACGTCGAACCCGCTCTTTTCCACCATCGCCCGTGCGGAGTCGAGCGGGTAGGCAACTTCGCCGATCACTTCTCGTTGACTCGCGCCGTCAGCGTCTTGCGCGACGATTTCCCAGGAATATTGGGCGTCTTGGGTAGGGGTTACGTTCATAGTGAGCGTCGCGTTATCGACGTCGAAGGTGACCGGTGTGCGGTCGGCGATGGCACGGAGCCGCCCCGAGGTGTTCATGTCCCACAGGAACAACCCGCCGGCACTGAGGTGCGCGCGGGCGGTGGTAAACACCGCCTGCCAGCCAGCGGGCGACAAGATGTGGTTGATCGTGTCGAAGACGCATGCGATTACGTCGAACCGCTGATCGAGGCGGAGGGTCGTGATGTCGTGTTCGATCAAGGTTGCGTCGAGGCCTTTCGCCCGGGCGACGCCCAGCATCGCGGGTGAGTTGTCCACGCCGACCTTCGTCCACTGCGCCGGGAGAGCGGCGAGTACGCCGCCCGTCCCACAGCCGAGCTCAAGGAGAGACTGCGGGTCTTCGCCGTGGTGCCGGGACTTCTTGACAATCCACGCAGCGAAGTTCGCCGGCATCCCGCCTTCGGCTGCGTCGTAGTACTTCGCGAATACGTCGTACATCTGCCCGACGCTAGCAACACTCGGGTCGGCTGCGCGGCGATTCCGGTCATCACGTTGGGATGCGAGGATCTGGGCATGGGCGACTACGAGGCGTTTGCCGACCAGTTCGCGGTACACGCGGAGCACTCGGCCTTCAACGCTCACTACGACCGACCCGCGGTCCTTCAGGTGCTGGGTGTGGTCGCCGGGATGCGCGTGCTTGATGTCGGTTGCGGTCCGGGGCTGTACGTCGAGGAGCTGCTGCAGCGCGGCGCGATTGTGGCCGGATGCGATGCGAGCGCCCGTATGGTCGAACTCGCCCAGGAGCGCGTCGGCGACGCCGCGACGCTGCGCGTGCACGATCTGAATCAGCCGATGGAATGGGTCACCGACGCGTCAATCGACCGAGTCGTGATGGCATTGACGATCCACCACCTCGATCAGCCGCACGTCGCCCTCAGCGAAATCGCCCGCGTCCTCGCCCCGGATGGGCGCGCAGTCATCTCGACGGTGCATCCCACCTCGGACTGGCTGCAGTACGGCGGCAGCTACTTCACCGACGAGATCGTCGAGGACAGCTGGAACGTCGGATGGAAGGTGCGATTTCGAAGGGCGCCGCTCGACGCGCTTGTCGCCGACTTCAAGGCTGCCGGTTTCTTGATCGAGGACCTGGTCGAGCCGCGACCCGCTCCGTCAATGGCGGCCGAGTTCCCGGACATAGCCGAGCGGCTGGCGCGCGAGCCGGCGTTTATCGTCTTTCGCCTCCGCAAGGCTTAGGCACGCGAAACTACCGGTGGTCGAGCATCCCGCGTAGGTACGCCGCCTGCCCCGCGTGCTGCATGGCGTCGTCGACGATGCTGACCAGCCGTACGCCGCGGGTGACCGCCGGATCCCAGTTGCGGTCGATGACCTCGTCGAGGGTGCCCGGATCCAGCGATTTCACGTACGCAATGGTCGCGTCGATGGCTGCGTCCAGGTAGCCGGTCAGCAGGGACGGGTCGGTCACGGTCACCTTGGCAGCCTCCGCGGCGCTCTGGCCGTATCCCATCGCGTCGTCCGGCAGGTCAAGCGCAAACCGCTTCGCCCAGCCGTCACGGGTCCAGATCTGTTCGGTCCCTGCGAGCGGCGCGATCTGCGCGTCCTGTTCGCGCCCGATATGCCAGATGAGCCAGCTGATCGAGTTGGCGCCTTCCTCCGGGTGCCAGTTAGCCTGCTGGGCGCTGAGCCCGTCGAGTACGGCGTACCCGACCTCCCGAGCGCGTTCGATTCCGTCAATCAGTACGTCGCGAGCGTCCATACCGCGACCCTACCCAGCGACACCGACACTGAACGCCACCGCAGGTCGAAGGGAGAGTTCGGATGCGAGTGGTCGAGATTATCGAGTTCGCCGCGTCGAGCACCCCAAGGGGCGGCGTACCGCTAGAATGACTCGCTGGCGAAGGGGAGTATCCCGAGACGCCGCGATCGTCATCACGGAGCATGCTCCCGGTCGCGGGGGCGCGCTGCCGGAAGGCGGGCGCGGGAGAGACGTTCGCGCTGTCCGCGCACCCACCGAGAGGCCATTCGCTTGACCGCCTATCAGATCTTCGAAATCACCTCGATGGCAATCATGGTTGCCATCCTGATCTTCGACCTATCGCTGGTCGTCCACCGCCCGCACGTGCCGTCGATGAAGGAGGCGAGCGGCTGGGTCCTCTTCTACGTCGCCCTGGCCCTCGTCTTCGCCGGCGTGCTGTTCTGGATGGGCGACTCACAGAAGGGCACCGAGTTCCTCACCGGCTGGTTGCTGGAGTACTCGCTGTCCATCGACAACCTGTTTGTCTTCATCATCATCCTGAGCCGGTTTACCGTGCCCAAGGAGATGCAGCAGCGGGTGCTGATGATCGGCATCCTGATCGCCATCGTGCTGCGCGGCATCTTCATCCTGGTCGGCGTACGCGTCATCGAGCAGTTCTCGTGGGTCTTCTACATCTTCGGCGCCTACCTGGTGTACGTCGGCTTCAAGCAGGCCTTCGGCCACGACGACGACGCGGGGGAGAAGGACTCCTGGTTGATCCGGCTGCTGAAGAAGCGCGCGAACCTCACCGACACCTGGAACAGCGGCAAGATCACCAAGCGGATCGACGGCACCCGCTACCTGACGCCGTTCCTGCTGGTCATCCTCGCGCTGGGTACGACGGACCTGCTGTTTGCAATCGACTCGATCCCGGCCATCTTCTCGGTGACCACCGATCCGTTCCTGGTCTTCGCCTGTAACATCTTCGCGCTGATGGGCCTGCGCCAGCTGTACTTCCTGCTCGGCGGGCTGCTGGAGCGCCTGGTCTACCTGCACTACGGAATCGCCGCGATCCTGGCGTTCATCGGCGTCAAGCTGGTGATCCACGCGATGGAGGCCAACGACCTCTCGTGGATCAACGATGGCCAGCCGATCACCTGGGTGCCGCATATCGAGAACTGGCACTCGCTCCTCGTCATCGTGGTCTCGATGACCGTGGCGATCGTTGCATCGCTGATCAAGATGCGCCGCGACGCGAAGGTCACCGGCGACACGTCGCTGCACATCGGACCCTCCGAAGCCGAGCTCGGCCCCGACGGCCATTACCACATCGTCGACATGACCGGGGCGAGCTTCATGCGCCCGGTGCGCGTCGAGCCGACCGAGTCCGGCAGCCTGACGGTGATCGACGCGAAGGGCAAGGAAGCGCCGAACACCCAGTTCGAACGCGACGAGCTCCTGGCGGTGGCCCGCGAGGATATGGATGAGGCCGAGCTGCAGGATCTGCGCCGGCACATCGAGAGGTACGGCGACGGCCGCGGCACGCAGCAGTAGCTAGCTCTCCGCCCAGAATGGAGTGTTGGTTGCACTAGACAGCAACCAACGCTCCATTCTGATGTTCGGGGTACGAAGAAGCGGCGCCACCCGCGATGGGTGACGCCGCTTCGGCCGTTACTGCCTCGGAGGACTACTCCGCGGCACTGTTGCTGCGACGTCGGCCGGCGAGCGTGACGCCCGCGCCCGCGATCACGAGCCCGGCTGCGATGCCGCCGAGCGTGTCGAGGTTCGAGCCGGTCTTGGCCAGACCCGTGCCACCGGTCGAGGTGGTCGTGGTCGTCGTACCGCAGTCATCGCTGGTGCCGGCAGGGCTGGAGGTACCCGGCTGGATCGGCGTCGACGTGCCGGGCACGGACGGCGTGGTCGTCACGCACACCTCGCCCGGAGGAGTAGTCACCGGGGGCGTCGTACCCGGCGGAGTCGTCACCGGAGGAGTGGTCGGTGGCGGAGTCGTGGTCGGGGGAGTCGTCGGAGGAGTCGTCGTCACAACGCTCGCGGTGTTAGTAAGCGAGAGCGTGACGGTCTGCTGCTCGGGGACTGTGACCTGCGCGGTCGTGCCGTCCGCTGAGACCACGACGCCGTCGGAATCGCCGGCGAACTTCGGCTGGCCCCAGGTGATCCCGTCGATGGCGGGCAGCTTGATCTCGCTCAACGTGACGACTGTGCCCGTCGGGATGTTTGTCAGCAGACCGGCTTTGCCACCGGCCGTCAGTGCGATCTCCTTCGTGACCTGCTGGCCATCCTCCTGGTAGGTCGCCTGGACGGTGAACGTAGTGTCGGCGGGTACGGCGCCCGCACCCTCGCCGGCGACGGCGAGCTTCTGGACACCGATGCTGCCGAAGCCCGGGCCGTTGATGTCGCCGCCGCCTTCGAACTCGCGGGTGACGTTGGATTTGACGTCGAGCCCGTCGAAGGACGCGGTGTTGGTGTAGGTCTCACCGTCGCCACTGGTTGTCGTCTGCGAGACGTACTGGATCCGATAGAGCTTGCTCGGATCAAACAGATCGCGCGGAATCGACATGGTAAAGCCGGTGTCGGTCAGCTCCATCTGGACGTTACGCGGATCACCGGCCGAACTCGCCACAGTGGTCCATGAGTTCTGGCCGGGGGCATCCTGCGACTGCAGGAACCACCCCTCAAGCATCGTCTGGTTGGGCCCGAGCTGGTCGGTGATCACGAACGGGTCGGCGGTGCCGATGGCGTCGCCCGGAACGAAGAGCGTCCACACGATGTTCTTGCGTTCTTCGCTGGTGAACCAGCCCCACTTAGCCGGCTCTTCCGGGAACTGCGTGTCGTCCGGGCCGATGCCACCCTCGCCGGGCAGATCGACCGGAACGACCTCGCCGTTGATCTCGAAGTTGACGTTCTCCTCCGACACCTCTTTGGTGGCTTGCGCGCGCAGCCATACGGTGCCCTCGACGAACGAGCGGCTCTCGACCTCCTCGTTGAGCGTGCACGTCACGACGGACCCGTCGCCGCCCGTGGTCGTGCACGAGCCGAGGATGGTGCCGTCGACATCTGCGACCTCGAAGGTGATCTTCGAGGTGCGGAAGGAATCCGGCAGCTTCAGGCTGAACGTGTCGCCCGCGGATGGATCCGCCTTGCCCTGGCTGGTGAACTTGAAGCTGATCTCGGTCTGGTTCCACTGGTTCAGCGGCGCGTCGGGATCCGAGCCTGACTTCACGATAGTGATGGATGAGCGGTCGATGAGGTCAGAGCGGTCCGCGGCGTACGCCGGACTGGCGATGGCGACGAGGCCGAGGCCCACCGCCAGAGCCAGGAGCCAGCGCAGTGCCGCCGACGCGCGAACAGAATTTAGCGAAGGCAAAAGTTCCCCCGTGGTTACGTATGTGCAAAATCCGCAGCCGACCACTACGCCCCACGCGTGCGACTGCTGATTTTGTGGCCATCCCCTTGTCGGCCAAACTTCAACATAACAAATGACCACTGCTCGGGTAGGTGGTCCGAGTGTGATGTCACATATCTTCTGGCGCGGGCGCGGCGGCCATCCCCACGGCGCCGCCGCCTCGCAGACCCCGTTAGTGGGCGCCGGTCAGGCTGAACTTCTTCGGCACCAGCCGGAAGACGATCGCCGCAGTTGCGAGTAGGACGACGCCACCGACCGTGCTGGCAAACGCCAGCCCGTCGCCGAATGCCGTCGCCGCCGCGGCGCCCAGTCCGGTGTTGCCGGTCTGCTCGCTGATGACCAGCGCCTGGGCGACGGACTCCTCCGCGGCTTCGGCGTACGCCGGGTCGAGGCCTTGGGCGACCAACGTCTCGACGTGCAGGCTGGCGCGGTAGATCGCGGCCGCGATGCTGCCGATGATCGCGATGCCGAGGACGTTGCCGATGTCGTACATCGACTCCTCGATGGCGGCGGCGTCGCCGGCCTTGGCGGCCGGCGCACTACCCATAATGATGGCCGACGCAATTGCCAGCGACCCCAGCCCGGCACCGACGAGCGCGAGCGGTACGACGAGCTGGCCGTACGACGTGAGGTCTGCGGTCAGCGAGAGGCTCAGCATGCCGACGCCGGCAGCGGTGAGGCCGCCGGAGATGACGGCTCTCGCGCTCGTGCGCATGGCGAGCGCGGGTGCCAGTGGCGCTGCGACGAGTGCGCCGCCAGCCATCGGCAGTAACGCGGCTCCGGCGACGATCGGGCTGAAACCGGCGACCGTCTGCAGCCATTGCGCGACCAGCAGCAAGACTCCGGCCATCGCAAGGCTGGTGATCAGGGCGGCGAGTACGCCGGCGCTGAACGGGCGACGGCGAAACAGCCGCACGTCAAGCATCGGGTCGTCCTGGCGGAGGTTGCGCAGCACGAACAGCGCGAGGACGGCGAGACCGGCCGCGAGCTCGGCCCAGGTTCCCAGGTGGTCGAAGCCGTTCTTAGCCAGCCCCTTGATGCCCCAGACGGTGGCGACCATGCCGGCGATGGCGAGCGCCGTCGCCGCGAAGTCCCACTTGGGCGGGTTCGGATCGCGTGCCTCGGGCAGCAGCAACAGCCCCGCGACGATGGCGATGACGACGATCGGCACATTGATCAAGAAGGCCGAGTGCCAGCTGAAGAACTCCAGCAACGTGCCGCCGACGAGCGGGCCCGCGACCGCGCCGAGGCCGGCGGTCATCGACCAGATCGCCAGTGCGCGGGCGCGCTCCACCGGGTCGGTGAAGATCGTGCGGATCATGGCCAACGTGGTCGGCATGATCATCGCGCCGCCGATCGCGAGTACGGCGCGCAATGCGATGACCTGACCGGAGGACGTCGCGACCAGGACAAGCGCGGAGTCTGCGCCGAAGATCGCGAAGCCGATGAGCAAGACGCTTGCGGCCCCACCGGTCGGCGAGGACGCTCATCGGGATCAGCAGCCCGGCGAGCACGATCGAGTAGGCATCGACGATCCAGAGCTGCTCAGTCGCGGTCGACGACAGGTCGCGCACCAGGTCCGGTAGCGCCATGATCAGGATCGTCATGTCCATGACCACGACGCCGAGGCCCAGCGCGAGCATGATGAGCGCAGCCCAGCGCCGGCGCTTCGACATCGTCTCGGGTGCGGTGGGGGAGAGCACGGTCATTAGTTGATTCCCATCAGTCGGGCGATCGCGGTGGCGATCTCGTCTTCGGCGGGCGGCGTACCGCGCAGCGCGCCGAACACGACCCCGTCGGCGTACGCCGCAACGGCGCGCGCAGCGGACTCGTCGACGTACTTCGACAGGTATTCGACGGTGCCGTCGTGCCACTGGGTGACTAGCGGGCGCAGCTTCGGGTTTTCAAGATTGGCGATATAGAAGGCAGATTCGGCGCGCACGCGGTCGGGATCGCTGAGGTACTTCGTGAGATCGCGCGCCAGGGTGCGGGGCACATCCGTCGAGGTCTCGAGA
>ERZ500994.194-NODE-194-length-19697-cov-9.348233_pt1 | contig 19697 bp, 20 predicted proteins | sample MGYA00248878_ERZ500994 | MGnify/ENA primary metagenome ERZ500994 (study PRJEB25958, sample SAMN03398533) | human skin metagenome | study: EMG produced TPA metagenomics assembly of the Human Skin Microbiome Metagenome (human skin metagenome) data set. | reverse complement strand
GAGCCGCCCCGCCAGGACGGCTCCTACCTCAGCGAGCGCGCCGCCGATGCGGCCGACGAGTCGCTGCGCGAGGCGCAGGGGCTGGTGCACAACCTGATCATCGACGGCGTACCGGCCGGCGGCGAAGACGACTTCGTGACACGGGAGACGGTGGGTACGCCGCCCGAGCTCGACTTCGAGCCCAAGGACCACGATGAGCTCGGCAGCGCACTCGGGGTCTTCGACATTCCGCGCGGCGCGAAGGTCTCCGGTGCCCGCTTCTACTTCCTCACCGGGATCGGCGCACAGCTGGAGTTCGCGCTGATCAACTTCGCCATGTCTAAAGCGATCCCCAACGGGTTCACCCCGATCGTGGCGCCTGCGCTGGTGCGCCCGGAGGCGATGGAGGGCACCGGATTCCTCGGTGCGCACGCCGACGAGGTCTACCACCTCGAAAACGACGACCTTTATCTCGTCGGTACGTCGGAGGTGCCGCTGGCCGGCTTCCACTCCGGGGAGATCATCGACCTGGCCGACGGCCCCTTGCGGTACGCCGGGTTCTCGTCCTGCTTCCGCCGCGAGGCTGGTTCCTACGGCAAGGACACCAAGGGCATCTTCCGGGTGCACTGGTTCGACAAGGTCGAGATGTTCGTCTACTGCAAGCCCGAGGACGCCGAGGCCGAGCACCAGCGGTTGCTTGACTGGGAGCGCGAGTTCCTGACCGCGTTGGAGCTGCCGTTCCGGATCATCGACGTCGCCGCGGGCGACCTGGGCTCCTCAGCGGCGCGCAAGTATGACTGCGAGGTCTGGTTTCCCTCGCAGCAGCGCTACCGCGAGCTGACCTCGACGTCGAACTGTACGACGTACCAGGCACGGCGTCTCGGCATCCGCTACCGCGACGCCGACGGCAAACCGCAGGTTGCCGCCACGCTCAACGGGACGCTGTGCGCGATCACCCGGACCATCGCCGCGCTGCTGGACGTCCACCAGCAAAGCGATGGGTCGGTGCGCGTGCCCGAGGCGTTACGTCCGTTCCTTGGTGGTCTCGAGACCATCGAACCGCGCTGATGACGCCGCAGGGTCAGCCGGCCTACAAGCGGGCTGCGCGTTCGCCGGACTGGCGGCCGAAGCTGGTCGCGACCGACCTCGACGGCACCTACATCTGCCTCGAACACGGGCTGTCCGATGCCAACCGCGCGGCGCGAGCTTTCCTTGAGCAGCAGGGCATCCCGGTCGTACCAGTCACTGGCAGGGGACCGCGCTTGCTCGATCTCACCCGGCGCGAGATCGGCGAGGGCGGCCTGTTGATCATGGGGCAGGGCGGCGTGGTCTTCGACGACCGCACGCTACTGCACCGCGATTACATGTCGCGCGATCATGCCGAGCACATCCTGAGCCAGATCCACGCCAAGCTCGGCACGGTGCGCCTTGGTGCCGAGGATGGCACCGACTTCCTCGCGCCACTGCGTCTGGAGCACGGGTTCACGTGGCCCTACGGAATGGACGAGTCGGTGCACGTCGAGTCCGACGACATCCTCGCCCCTGAGGTGCTGAAGTTCTTTGTGCAGTCCGATGACATCCCGGTCGACGAGATGGCGGCGCGGATCCGCGAGTTCATTGGCCCGGACGACGCGTATGTCACGCACTCGGGCATCGGGTTCGTCGAGATCTCGCCGCCGCATGTGAGCAAAGCCGCTGGGGTGCAGTACATCTGCGATCGGTTTGGCATCGAGCACGACGACGTACTCGCCTTCGGCGACATGCCCAACGACCTGCCGATGTTCGCCTGGAGCGGGCGGGCGGTCGCGATGGGTGATGCGCATCCGCTTGTTGCTGAGGCGGCCGACGACATCGCCTCCGATGCCTGCGACTTGGGATTCGCGGGTTATATCGCCGGGTTGTTCCCGGAGTTCGCCGAGCAGCTTGCGGTGGTTGGTGACCGTCCCGGATCCGAGGAGGCCGCACATTGTCGACCCCCAAGGTGATCATCAGCGACATTGACGGCACGATCGCCAACCGCGGCGTCGTGTCGGACCGCACGTGGGCGGCCATCCAGGCGGTGCAGGCGGCCGGCATCCGGTTTGCGGTGGCGACTGGCCGCACGGCGGGACTGCTGAAGCCGGTCGAGGACCGCGGCTACGACGGGATCGCGATCTGCGACAACGGTGCGCTGACCTATGACGTCGGCAACGACCAGGTGCTCGCGTGCGAGCTCCTCGAAGGGGACGTCGTTGGCGACTTCACCAGCCAGGTCAGTGCGGCGTACCCCGAGCTCTTCCTCGGCATCAGCCGGATCACGCCCGACCCGCGGGCGATGTTTGCCGAGCCGCGCCAGCTGGAGAAGCACGACTTTGGCCTGCGGCCACTGGAGATTCACGAGTTCGGCCGGTTCCCAGCGGCGAAGATCTGGGCGTTCTGTCCGGACGCACGCAGCAGCGAGATTGCCGCGAAGATCGCGCCGATCGCCGATGGTCGCCTGGAGATCGCGTGGTCGTCCGAAGGCAGCGGTCTCGTCGAGATGACCGCGGTCGGTGTCACCAAGGCGAGCGCCTGCCAGGCCCTGGTGCGGCGCTGGGGGATCGACGCCGACGCTGCCGTCGCGATGGGCGACATGACCAACGACCTGCAGATGCTTGACTGGGCGGGCACCGCGATCGTGCCGGAGAACGGCAACGACGCGGCGAAGTCGTACGCCGACGAGATCGTCGGCCACATCGAGCAAGACGGCACCGCCGCCTACCTCGAATCCCTCCTCTAACCGGCGATCGAGCGCACTTGGTGATCGAGCAGTGAAGGCGCCCGGCGCCTGAGCGTGTCGGGTCTCGACACGGGCTCGCCTAGCGGCTCGCCCTGCTCGACCACCAATCAGCGCCTGCTCGACCAGCGGTTAGCGGTCGAGCTTCTTGCGGAGGCGGGCGAGCCAGCGTTCGCCGGAGCTTTCGCTCGCCACGCGCGAGTCCCCGAACAGTGAGTAGTGCCGGACGATCACCCGCGGCGCGTCGGGCCGAGGGGCTCCCCGTACGTCGGTGCGGTGGTCGCCAAACACCGTGATGCCCTCGTTGACGACCTCGACGCCGTCCGGGACGATCACCCGCGAGTCGCCGAAGACGCCGAAGAACGTGATCTCAACATCGCCGGGCTGCAGCCGCGCCGAACGGAGGTCGAGGGTGGCATCGCCGAACACGCTGTAGATCACCGTCTCGGAGCCGACCTGCCACGAGCCGGTACGGCGTACATCGCCGAGCAGCGCCAGGATCGTCTTGCTCTGCGTGCCCGGGTGCGCCGGCGCGACATCCGCCGCGGGAATGCCGTCGCGCGCACGCAGGACTTCGGCCTCGGTGCTCGCCGCGGCTACGGCATCGGCGCGGTCGCAGTAGTCCTGAAACGACAGTCGACCATCACCGACCGCCCGTAGGAGCTCTCGGACGACCTCGTCGCGCCGAGCCGCGACCCGACCCTGTGGGTCGTTGGCGCCGTACGCCGCGAGCGACATCGACTAGAGGTACTGGCCGGTGGCCGTATCGTCCTGCCCGGGCATTCCGGGCCGCCCGCCGGGGGCACCCGGCTGTCCGGGCATGCCGGGACGAGCGCCTGGTGGCAGCGCGACCGGTGTTCCGCGCATCTGCTCAAGTGCCACCCGTGAGGCCATCTGCTGCGCAAACAGCGCCGTCTGGATGCCGTGGAAGAGGCCCTCGAGCCAGCCGACGAGCTGTGCCTGCGCGATGCGCAGCTCGCTTTCGCTGGGTACGGCGTCGTCGGTGAACGGCAGTGACAAGCGCTCCAGTTCGTCCTGCAGCTCGGGCGCGAGACCGTCTTCGAGCTCGGTGATCGACTGGCGGTAGATCTCCTTCAGGCGCGACCGCGAAGCCTCGTCGAGCGGCGCGTTGCGCACCTCCTCGAGCAGCTGCTTGATCATCGTGCCGATGCGCATGACCTTGGCCGGCTGTTCCACCATGTCGGTGACGCCCTTGCGCTCGCCCTCGGCAGCATCTTCCTGCGATTCGGGCACCTCGACCTGCCCGATGGGCTGCCCGTCCGGGCCGACGACAACCACGCGGCGGGTGGTCGGTTCGCCCGACTCAGGATTCGCTGACTTTTCCTGCGGCTGCTGGGATTCTTCGGTCATATCGTCACTCACTTCGTCGTGAACTCGGGAGAGGTGGTCGTTGTGCCTACGTGGTCAGAAGGATCTTGCCGATGTGCTCGGAGGACTCCATACGCTCGTGCGCGCCGCGCGCGTCGGTCATCGGCATCACCGAGTCGATGACCGGGGCGAGCCGGCCGGAGTCAAACAGCGGCCAGATGTCGTCGCGCACGCCGCGCACCACGTCGGCCTTTCCGCCCCGCCCCTCGAGGGGGCGGCCGCGGAGGCTGGCCGCGCCGACGAGCGCGCGCTTGCCGAGCAGCTTGCCGATCTGCAGCTCGCCGGTGTTGCCGCCCTGCATGCCGATGATGACCACGCGGCCATCATCAGCGAGCGCGTCGATGTTGCGGTCGAGGTACTTCGCGCCGACCACGTCGAGGATCACGTTGGCGCCGCGGCCGTCGGTGATCTCGTTGATGCGCTCGACGAAGTCTTCGTCGCGGTAGTTGATCGCGGCCTCGGCGCCGAGCTCCAGGCAGAACTCCGCCTTGCGCGCGTTGCCGACCGTCACGACGACCGGGTTGTCCTTGGCCTTGGCCATTTGGATCGCCATCGTGCCGATGCCCGACGAACCGCCATGCACCAACAGCGTCTCACCGACCTGCAGCCGACCGATCGAGTACGGCGCGTAGAGGTTGGACCACACGGTGCAGGCGACTTCGACGATGGCCGCCGCGTCAACCAGGTCCATGCCCTCGGGGACCGGAAGGACCAGCGACGCGGGGACCACGACCGTCTCGGCGTACCCGCCACCGGCCAGCAACGCGCACACGCGGTCGCCGACCTTCCAGTCCGAGACCTCGTCGCCGACCGCAGCGATCGTCCCGCTGCACTCCAGCCCGATGATGTTGCTCGCGCCGGGCGGCGGCGGGTAGAAGCCGCGACGCTGCATCACATCGGCGCGGTTGACACCGGCGGCCGCGACCGTGATGACCACGTCCTGTGGCCCGTAGTCGGGGTCCGGGACGTCGCCCCACTCAAGGACTTCAGGACCGCCGGCGTCGGTGCTGATCACTGCTTTCATCTTGCCCTGCTCTCTCCGGAGCCGCTCCGCTCCTCAGCGCGCGACAGTCGCATAGCGTCGTGTCGGGGCACCTGCGAGGCTCGCGAACCCGTCGATCGCCCATACCCACCCTAACGGCCGCGCACCGCGCGGCGTCGGGGGTTACTGGCTCTCGCCCGCGCGCAGATCCTTGCGCAGGATCTTGCCGGAGGCTGACTTCGGCACGGCCGCGACGAACTGCACGTGACGCACCTTTTTGTACGGCGCGACGTGTTCGGCGACGAAGGACATGACGTCGTCCTCGCTGACCTGCGCACCGTCGCGGCGTACGACGAACGCCTTCGGGACCTCCTCGCCGTCAGCGTCCGGCACTCCGATCACCGCCGCGTCGGTGATGTCCGGATTGGTCAGCAGCAGTGCCTCGAGCTCGGCCGGCGCCACCTGGTAGCCCTTGTACTTGATGAGCTCCTTGAGCCGGTCGACGATCGTGTAGACGCCGTCGGTGACCTCGGCGATGTCGCCGGTGCGCAGCCAGCCGTCCTCGACGATCGTCGCGGCGGTGGCCTCCTCGTTGCCGAGGTAGCCGACCATCACGTTGGGTCCGCGCACCCACAGCTCACCGGGCTCGCCCTCGCCGACGTCCTGACCGGTGTCCGGGTCGACAAGGCGGCACTCGACGTTGGGGACCGCGTACCCGACCGAGCCCGCTGGCGTGTCAGCGACCTTGGCATCCGGCACGGCGTGGCTGACCGGCGACAGTTCGGTCATGCCGAAGCCCTGACGGACCGGTACGCCGATGCGCTGCTCGACTGCGAGTGCGAGCTTCTCATCGAGCGGGGCGGCGCCGGAGGTGATGCTGCGCAGCGAGCTGAGGTCGTAGTTGTCGACGATCGGGTGCTTGGCCAGCGCGACGAGGATCGGCGGGGCGACGTACAGCCGGGTCACCTTGTGCTCAGCGATCGCGCCGAGGAAGCCTTCGAGGTCGAAGCGCGGCATGGTGACCAGCCGCGCGCCGCGGGCGAGGGCGAGGTTCATCAGGACCGTCAGTCCGTAGATGTGGAAGAACGGCAGCACGGCGAGTACGACGGAGTTGTCGTCGAACTCGTCCATGATCGCCTCGCACTGCGCGACGTTGGAGACCAGGTTGCGGTGGCTGAGCATGACGCCCTTGGGCAGCCCCGTCGTACCCGACGAGTAGGGGAGCGTGGCGAGATCGGTGGCCGGGTCGACCTCGACCTGCGGCGCGGGCGCGTCGGTGCCGAGGATGCTGCGCAGGTCGGGGTAGCCCTCCGCGCCGTCGATGACGATCACCCGGTCGACCGGCTGCTGCGCGATCGCCTCCTTAACCCGGTCCAGGAACACGGAGATGGTGAAGATGGTCCGGGCACCGGAGTCGGCGAGCTGGTGGGCGATCTCTTCGCCGGTGTAGAGCGCGTTGGCGGTGGTCGAGACCGCGCCGGCGAGCGCGATGCCGTGGAACATCACCGGGTACCAGATCAGGTTGGGTGCGAGGATCATCACCCGGTCGCCCTTGCCGACGCCCTCGGCGGCCAGCCAGGCCGCGACACGTTCGGCGTACGCCGCGGTCTGGGCGAAGGTCAGCGAGTCGCCGGTTGTCGCGTCCACCAGCGCGGTCCGCTCGCCGAGGTCGCTGGCGTGTCGAAGCGCCAGCTGCGGCACGGTGACGTCGGGGATCTGCAGGTCGGGCAAGGTGCTGGGGAAGGACATGAGCGGACTGCCTTTACCGGTCGGCGACGATTGCGCCCATCGTAGGTGCTGGGTACGCGCGGTTTCCTGGGGGTCGGCGGGCGATGGGGCACGGTCGAGGTCACATTACGATTCGCTCACGTGGCACCAGCGCCCTGCTTGAGCCGTTAGCCTCGTCATAGCGCCGCGGGTGAGATTTGGGTGAGTCCGGGGAACCGGGGCTCAGGCGCCGAAGTCTGACCGCGGTCCTGTCGTGAGGCGGTCACGCGACCGCCCAAGCCCCTCTAGAGGAAGATCCAGATGAAGAAGTTTGCCTCCGCGGCGCTTGTCATTGCCCCCATGATGCTGCTCGCCGGCTGCAGCAAGCCGTCTCAGGACGAGTTGCACAAGAGCCTGGTCGAGGACGCCACTTCGGTCGGTGCCACCGAGGACCAGGCCACCGCCTTCGCGGACTGTGCGGCCCCGAAGCTGCACGAAGAGCTGTCGGCCTCGAGCCTCAACACCCTGATCGAAGACGGCATGGGTGAGGCCAAGGTCGCCGAGGATGACGCCGACGCTGGCGACAAGATCATCAACGACTGCCTGACCGAGATCGGCGCCGCGTAGCCGTTCCAGCCTTCTGCGGCAGGTTTCACCCCTTTAGCGACGTGCTAAAGGGTCGAAACCTGCCGCAGAACGCGTTATGGACCGGCGTACCGGTCTGCCGCGCCGGGTGAGAGACTGTCCGGCGCAAGGAGGATTCGCATAGCGGCCGAGTGCACGCGCCTTGAAAGCGCGCAGGGGGAGACCCCTCGTGGGTTCAAATCCCACATCCTCCACAAATGTCCCGACGGGTGCGAGCTTGCGAGTGCCCGTCGGGACATTTATGTTGCGCTGCGGGATTTGGGAGGAGGGCCGAGGAACGAGGCCGACGGTTCCCACATCCTCCACATTTATGCAGCGCCGGGATGAGCCTCCCGCGGTGATCGAGCAGGCGGTCGCCGTCAAGGCGATCGCCGGTTGTCGAGATCCCGCACCAATTCCGCCCACCCCAGCGGGGGTCACGTCGACTATTGCGCGAGGTGGCCGCCGGTGTGCGGTTGTGGTTCCGGTCGCGGGGTTATCCGGGCTAGCTCAGCGTTGAGCAGGGCCGCCGGGGTCCGCGGATCATCGAGCGTGATCACGAAGTCCCGCCCGGTACGCCGGACCGCCAGCGCAGGTCCGGAGCGAGTCACGATCGCGGTCGCGCCGGGGGTGAAGCGCAGTCCCCAGCCGCCGTAGTCGGTCGGGCGTACGTCGATGACCTCTGCGGTCTCGATCTCCTCGATTGACACTCGACCGCGAGGTATCCCGATCGCCGAGCGCCACGCAAACCCGCGCGAGTCGACGTGAACCACGAACGTCATGCACCCGAGCGCGGTGACGGCCGATAGCGCGACAACGCCGCCCACGACCCACGCGAGTGCTCCGTCGGCAACGAGAGCGACGGCTACCAACGCGGCGACGAGGATGACGCCGAGCGTGACCTGCAGTGCTGGGTGAAACTCCGCTCGTCCGAACCACGCTGCCCGCTGACCCTCCGGCAGGTCCATCGCCGGCACGACTTCGGGATCGACCGGCTGGGCCCGAGGAAGTACGGCGCCGACGACGAAGCCGGCCAGCAGCCCGGCCGCGATCGGCACGAGCGCACCTAGCCACCCGAGCCGCGCGTCGGCAGGGTCAGCCAGGTCGGCATTGACGAGCACGAGGGCGCAGCCCAGCACCGCCATGCTCACCGCAAGGCCCGCGCAGACGCCGGACACGGTCGGCGCCAAGCGCCCCTCCCACCAGCGTGACGCCGCGGCAATCACCAGCAGAAGAAGCGGCATCGCCACTACCGCGACGCCGGTGACAATCAGCGCCGCTGATGTCGACATGAAGCCGTCGGCGCGTCCGCTCAGGTCAAAATGAGTCGCCATGCGTGAGGGGAGCCGGTCGGCGTATACCGCGGCAAACACGACGTAGCTGATGGTCGCGATAACCGTGGCTCCGATCGTGGCCGCAAGGTGTCGCTGCTTGATGGTCATTGGGCGAACCTTTCGTCGATCTGGGCATGAAGTGTGCGAGCGCCGATCCCGTGTTTCCGGGCGAGGGCGACGAGGTCGGCGACAGCGTCGTTGACCTCCGGCGGCGGAGGGCTATGGGCGAGTACGACGGCTCCGCGGCCGCGGCGCAGCTCGATCAAGCCCTCGTCGCGCAGCGCGTTGTATGCGCGCAGCACGGTATGCATGTTGACCTGCAGCGACTCGGCGAGGTCGCGCGCCGCCGGAAGCCGGTCACCCGCGCTCACCTGTCCCTCGGCAATGGCCCGCCGCGCCGCGGCCGCGATCTGCTCGTGCAGGGCGACGCTGCTGGCGGGGTCGATAACGATCAGCACAGGTCGATCATATTGTTTTAGTTGTTCTATAACAAGACCCTCAGGAGGTACAGCTGTGGACTCTGCATCTCGCGAGGTCTCGACGCAGGCTCGCCCGGGGGGCTCGCCTGGCTCGACCACCTGTTTCGGCAGACTGGTGGCGTGACGAGTACGCCGCAGCCCACGACCGCCGAGCGCACGGCGTACCGCAGGGAGATCTGGATCGTCCTCGGTCTCTCGCTGGGACAGTCGGCGGTCTACTCGATCGTCAGCATCATCGCCAAGCTGACGGCAGCCGAGAAGCTGGCCGACCAGACGACCACGATCAACGGGACGCAGAGCGAGCGCCCGCTGCTCGATCTCGTCTACCAGCTGCTCAGCATCGGTTTCGCGCTCGTGCCGGTCGCGCTCGCGCTCTACCTGCTCACCCGCGACCCGGGCTCGCCGATACGCCGCCTCGGCCTCGGCGTCGCCAACGCCCGCGCGGCGCTCACCGATCTCGGCTGGGGCGCGGCGCTCGCGGCGCTCATCGGTATCCCCGGGCTCGGGTTCTACTTTCTCGCGCGCGCCATCGGCATCAACACCACCGTCGCAGCGAGCGGGCTCACCGAGTACTGGTGGACGGTCCCGGTGCTCGTGCTGGCGGCAGCCAAGAACGCCCTACTCGAGCAGGTCGTTGTCGTGGGCTTCCTGATGACCCGGCTCCGACAGCTCGGGTGGGGGATGTGGCCGACGATCATCGCCAGCGCCGTACTCCGCGGCAGCTACCACCTCTACCAGGGCTTCGGCGGGTTCATCGGCAACGTGGTCATGGGGGTCGTCTTTGCCTACTGGTTCGAAAAGAAACGTCGACTGATGCCGCTGATCGTCGCGCACACACTGCTCGACATCTCGGCGTTCGTCGGATACGAGCTCATCTACTGAACTCGCGTGCGACCGCGCGAAGGCGCCATGTAACCTGTTATGTCGCAGGCGTCCGGATCGGATGTCGGCGTGGAGGATTCGCCTAGTCCGGTCTATGGCGCCGCACTGCTAATGCGGTTGGGGTTTATCGCCCCTCCCGGGTTCAAATCCCGGATCCTCCGCTGGTAGTATCGCTACCTTGTGCGGCCCAGTCGCACTGGGGCTCATAGCTCAGCTGGATAGAGCGTCGGTCTACGGAACCGAAGGTCAGGGGTTCGAATCCCTTTGAGCCCGCACTTTTTGCTCGTGCGGACCGATGGCACGTTGGGTGATCTCGACGACCACTCGGTCGCTAGCGCTTCCTCGTTGCGCGATCACCGGTGCCGATGGGGCCGGGCAGGTCCATGTTGTCGATCAGCCGGATCCCATCGACCCGCGCGGCGATGAGCGCAAGCGCCGGTCCCGGCGTCGAGCTCGACAGGTGGATCGGGCGCAGCGTCCGCGGGTCGACGATCTCCAGGTAGTCCAGCTCGACGAGGTCGTCGGCGCGCACCTGAGCCTCAACTTCCGGGATATTCAACGGATCCCCGGCCGCTGCACGGTCGCGGAGTACGCCGAGCGCCCGCGACAACGCCAGCGCCGCGCTGGCCGCACGCTGGGTCAGCAGCTGGTTACGGCTCGACATCGCGAGCCCTTCGGGCGTGCGCACGATCGGCACCGGGTTGATCGTCACGCCGAAGTCGAGATCATGTGCGAGCCGCCGGATGATCGCGAGCTGCTGCGCGTCTTTCTGGCCGAAGTAGGCGTTGAACCGGCAGGGGTACGGCGGAGTGCTGAGCGCGAAAAGCTTGGCGACCACGGTAACCACGCCGTCGAAGTGGCCGGGCCGCGATGCGCCTTCCAGGCGCCGGCCCATCTCGCCGGCCGACACCGTCACCATCGGCGTACCGCCTGGGTACATCTCCTCGGTCGCCGGGGCAAAGACGATGTCGACGCCGCCGGCCTCGAGGATGGCCAGATCGGCATCGAGATCGCGAGGATAGCGAGCAAAGTCCACGGGGTCGTCGAACTGCAGCGGGTTGACGAACACCGACGCGACGACCAGGTCGTTGGCGGCCCGGGCAGCCGCGACAAGCTCGCCGTGGCCGCCATGCAGGGCGCCCATCGTCGGCACCAGCCCGAGCGCGGCGTCACCGCGCTCGACCAGCGGGGCGACCCGCTCGCGGATGACCGTGCGCAGCTCGTCTCGGGTCCGTACCAGCTCAAGGGAACTCATGGGCCTGAGTCTAGGGAAGCGGTCGTGATAGAGAGTTCGTATGCCAACTCCGCTGGACACCGCCTCGCCCGCCCTCGCCCCCCTCACCACGCCCGCGCTCGTCGTTGACGGGTCGCTGCTGCAGGCCAACATCGACGCCATGGCGGCGGTCTTGCCGGGCGCGCGGCTTCGCCCGCACGTGAAGGCACACAAGACCACCGAGCTCGCCCGTCGCCAGTACGCCGCCGGACACCAGGGCTTCACGTGTGCCACCGTCCGGGAGATCGAGGGCATGGCGGCGGCCGGGCTGGGGGACGACCTGCTGCTGGCCAACGAGATCGTCGACGCCACGCGGGTAGGCGCAGTGGTCGAGAGCGGTGCTCGCGTCACGCTCGCAGTCGACTCGCCCGAGACGATCGCGGCCGCGGCGCGCGGCGGCGTACGCGAGGTCGTCATCGACGTCAACGTCGGACTTCCTCGCTGTGGCTGCGATGTCGCCGACGCAGGACCGCTGGCCGACGCGGCGCGGTCCGCCGGGCTGCAGGTGCGCGGCGTGATGGGCTACGAGGGTCATCTGATGACGGTGACGCCGTACGACGAGAAGCGGCGGCTGGTCGAGCAGTCGATGTGTACCCTGCTGCAGGCGCACGAGGCGGTCGGCGGCGAGCTCGTCACGTCCGGCGGCACCGGCACCTACCTCGCCAACGAGTGGGCAAACGAGATCCAGGCGGGGTCCTACGTGCTCATGGATACGCAGTACGTCGGTCTCGATACGCCTTTCGTGCAGGCGTTCTGGGTGCTCGGCACGGTGATCTCGGCCCACCCGACGCACGCGGTCGCCGACGTCGGTCTGAAGGCCCTCGGCATGGACCACGGCAACCCGACGATCGAGGGCGCGACGGTCCACTTCGTCTCCGACGAGCACATCACCTTCACTCCCGACAAGCCGGTGCGGGTGGGCGATCGGGTGCTCGTGACGCCGGCGCACATCGACCCGACGATCGCGATGCACGAGCGCATGCACGTCGTCGGGCCGGATGGCGCGGTCGAGGTGTGGCCGGTCGACCTACGTGGTTGGTGACGATCCGCGAGCCGGCGGCGGGTCGTCGTGCCCGGGAGTGGCCGGATCGGAGTCGACGCCAACGAACCGTTCCGGGGAGCGATCCAGCGGATCCTCGTCGCCACGGCCGTCGACGTTGAGCCCGCCCTCGCCCTCGATCCTGTCCTGGCCGAAGACGATGTTGTAGGCCAGCGCGCCCACGACGCCGCCGATCAGCGGAGCGACGAGGAACACCCACAGCTGGGCCAGCGCCTCGCTGCCGCTGAAGACCGCGGAGCCGAGGCTGCGCGCCGGGTTGACTGAGGTGCCGCCGATGGGGATGCCGACGAGGTGGATCACGCCGAGCGCACCGCCGATCGCGATGCCCGCGAGGGCCGCGGTGCCGATCCGGTCGGTGGCGGCGAGTACGACGAAGACCAGGATGAAGGTCAGCACGATCTCGGCACCGAAGACCGATCCGAAGCTGAAGCCCGTCGGGCTGTTTTCGCCAAAGCCGTTGGCGCCTACACCGTCGGTCGCGCGGTCATACGACGGGTTGCCCGAGGCGATCCCGAGCACGATCGCCGCACCGGCGATGGCACCGAGGCACTGCGCGATCACGTAGAAGATCGCATCCTTCAAAGCGATCTTGCCGGTGATGAGCAGGCCCGCGGTGACCGCCGGGTTGACGTGGCAGCCGGAGATCGGCCCGATCGCGTAGACCAGGAACAGCAGCGTGACGCCGAACCCGGCAGCGATGCCCACGAATCCGATCTGGGGTCCGGCGAGTACGGCGGCCCCCACACCGCCGATCATCAGCACGAGCGTCCCGATGAACTCGGCGACGTAGCTGCGCCACGCGCTCGTCGACCGGTCTGCCTCAGCCATCTCGTATCGCCTTTCTCGCTATATCTGGGATCTAGATGTTTCCGGAGAACGTGTCGCACTGGGCCATGTCGCCGGTGTCGATGCCGGTCTTGAACCAGTTGTAGCGCTGCTCCGACGTACCGTGCGTGAACGACTCGGGGTTGACCGGGCCGCCTGACTGGCTCTGGATGTTGTCGTCGCCGATCGCCTGAGCGGCCTGCAGGCCCGACTGGATGTCCTCGTCGGTGATCTCGGTGATGATCTGGACACCGCTCTGGTCGGTCGTGCCGGTTGCGTGGTTGGCCCACACCCCGGCGAGACAGTCGGCCATCAGCTCGATGCGTACGGCACCGCTGTCCGGGCCCTGCTGTCCCATCGACTGGCCCTGCTCCAAGATCCCAAGAATGTTTTGGATGTGGTGACCGTATTCGTGCGCGACGACGTACGCCTGCACGAACGGCACGTCCTGCGCGCCGAGCTGGGTGAGCATCGTGTCGAAGAACGACATGTCGATGTAGACGGTCTCGTCGCTGGGGCAGTAGAACGGCCCGACGGCCGAACTCGCCTGGCCACAGCCGGTGTTGGTGCCCTGCGTGTAGAGCTGGGTGATCGCCGGCCGGTACTCGATCGCCTGCGGGGTGTTCTCCGGCAGATAGCCCGACCAGAACGCCTGCACGCTGTTGACCACAAGCGCGAGGCGACAGTCGTCGCGCTCGACCGCGTTGGGGTCGGTGGCGCACGAGGCGATGTTGTCGCCGGAGTCACCGGCATCGACGTTCGACGTGTCGATGCCGCCGCTGCCCTGCGAGCTGCCGCCACCGTCGCTGGAACCGCCGCCGATGTTGACGAACTGCAGCACGAGGAAGATGACGAGCCCGACCACGCCGAGGCAGCCCATGTTGCCGCCTGCGCCGCGGGGCAGCGGGATCGGTAGACCGCCTCCGCGTCCGCCGAATCCGCCGCCGAACCCGCCTCCTCCGCCGCGCGATCCGCGGACGTCCCGGATCTGCGAGGTGTCGATATTGGCGTCTCTGTTGAACTCCATGCCGCCTCACTCGTGTGGGTGGGCTCGCCGGCCGAGCCTCGCTAGAAGACTAGTGCAGTGAGCACGTCGGATTCATCGGAAACCGGCCCCGAAATCAGGTAGCCGCCGCGGGCGCCGATGCCGATCAGCCGTTCGCGCGCGTCCGGTTCGCGCAGGTCGATGTGCGTCGTACGCCGATTCGCCTCACGCGCGGCTGCCCAGTCGGTGCGGTGTTGATAGCCGCGTTCGGTCAACGTGCGTGACTCGCCACCCTTGAGCGCGACCGCGGCCTGCTCGAGCTGGTCCAAGAACGACTCCAGCGCCTCGACGAGCATCGCCCGGTTGCCCAGCAGCATCGCATCGACGAGCTCCGGGCGCGTCGCGGCCACGCGCGTGGCGTCGCGGAAGGAGCCCGCCGCGAGCGCCGCTGGGAGGCTGTGCGGTGCGACATTGGCGGCGAGCAGCTCAGCGAGCACATGCGGCAGGTGGCTGATCCACGCGACCGAATGGTCGTGCCACTCGCTGTCGGCGGGCACGACCTTGCCGCCGGAGTCCAGCGCCAGCTGGGTGACCTGGCGCCAGCGCGGCAGATCGGTGCCGCCGTCGAGCGTGACGACCCAGGTCGCGTCGTCGAGCAATTCGGCGTACGCCGCGGCGAACCCCGACTCGGCGGTCCCGGCCATCGGATGGGCGCCGACGTACCGGTGGGCGGCGCCGGCCTCGCGGGCGGTGGTCAGCAGCGGCGACTTGGTTGAGACGACGTCGGTGATGGTGACGGAGTCCGGCGTGGCGGCGGCGATACGCGGCAGCAGCTCGAGCGCCGCGGGGAGTGGGGTGGCGATGACGACGATGCCGTCGCTGGGCAGCTCGGTGAGCATCGTGTCGAGGTCGGCGTACGCCGTAATTCCTTTATCGCTTGCCGCGGCGACCGTCCTCTCGTCACGCGCGTGCCCCCGCACGTCGTAGCCGCGTTCGCGCAGGCGCAGGGCGAGCGAACCGCCGATCAGGCCGAGGCCGACGATTGCGACGCTCGGGCGAGAAGACATGCGCTCAGGGTAGCCGCCGGGTGGGGTAGTCGACGTGCGACCGGCCCGGCGGGGGCGGTGGCGGCTGTGGCTGCGGCATGACGTAGCCCGGCGGCGGCGGTCCCCAGGTTGACGCGATCCCGCCCGGACGCGGTTGGCTTCGCGCGACGTGCTGCAGCTGCCCGAGGACTGCCCCGAGAGCGCCTAGCGCGCCGATGATCATGGCGCCGATGGCGGCGAAGGTCGGGTCGCTTCGGTCGGTGGACAGCATCAGCGCGCCGGCAGCCATGCCCCCGACGAGCACGATCACCGCACCGATGACCTGATCGCAGATCGCCAGGACAGCGCCGACGGCGGCGCCGATGAGGAATATGAGAGCGATAAACAGCTGCGGCGGCGTGGATCCGCCGTACATAGCCCACCAGCCGGAGACCAGGAAAGTCCAGCCTCCCACGGGAAGCAGAGCGAGCAGCGCGACGGCCCCGGTCACGATGAGGGCGCTGGACGGCAGGCGCCGCAGCTCTGGATCATCGGCGTACATAACGGCCTCCTTCGGGCTTTGTTCGAGGCTAGCGGCTACGTGCGCGGTGACCTGCAGTTATCCACAGGCCTAGTTCTGGACGAACAACCTCGCCATGCGAGTCAGAACGTCCAAAACCGCGCCGGTCGTAGGCTGGGCGAGTGAGCAGACGGACGTACGACGACGCGATGCGCGAGGCGATCGCCGTGGCGCAGCAGGCACCGGCGCACGGCGACGTACCGATCGGCGCCGTACTGCTCGACTCGGCCGGCGCGCTCGTGGCGACCGGACGCAATACGGTCGAGCGCGACGGTGACGCGACAGCACACGCCGAGATGCACGCGCTGCGGGAGGCTTCGCGGTCGTTGGGCGACAAGTTCGTCGGCGGAACGCTCGTGGTGACGATCGAGCCCTGCACGATGTGCGCTGGTGCCGCGGTGCTCGCGCGGGTGGACCGGATCGTCTTCGGCGCGGCCGAGCCCAAGACCGGCGCCGTCGTGTCGCTGTGGGACGTGGTGCGCGACCCGCGGCTCAACCACCGCATCGAGGTGCTCGGGCCGTGGGACCTGTCCGAGGACGTCGCCGCCGAGTGCGGCGCGCTGATGCGCACCTTCTTTCGCACCCTGCGCTGATCGACGCGGTCAACCCGGTTGGTAACGCTGATCCCGGATATAACCGGGGCCAGCATTACTAACCAGGTCACCCGCCGGGACGAAACGAGATGTCCCCGATGGGCACTCGCTGGCGCTCGCACCCATCGGGGACATTTGGCGGTGGCGGTGGGACCCCGTCGCAGCTCGTTCCTCGCCGCTCCTCCTCAAATCCCTCTGCACATTCAAAAGAACTCTCCCCGGGCACTCGCTGGCGCTCGCACCCGGGGAGAGTTCTTTGGCGGTGGCGGTGGGATTTGAACCCACGGAGGGGTTGCCTCACACGATTTCGAGTCGTGCTCCTTCGGCCGCTCGGACACGCCACCGCCGACCAGGATACCGCGAGGTAAACCGCCGACGACACGCGGCCACTGACCTCGGACGACTCGCTCCTAGCGAGGGCACAGCGCAGCCTCCAGCTCGCCATGGGAATCGGCGGAAACCTAAGCCGCGTGACCGTGACAACGAATGGCCGATCGCGGTGAGCGGCCTGCGGGCGCGCTGGTGCGCCACGGCTACCGCGTCTGCGTCTATAGCCAGGAAGAGCGACGGTTCGTGCTTGCCGCGTGCATTGCCGCTGGGGCTAAAGGAATCGCGGCCAAGTCACTGTCGACGGCGAAGGCCGAGGAGGTGTTCGTCGAGGTCGCAGGTGGCGGCATCGTCGTACCCCCGGCGGTCATCGGGCTGATCGAGGTGCTGGTGCGCCGGGACTGCATCACGGTGCTCAGCGGCCGGCAACGGCAGGTGCTCGCCGGCCGCGCGCGCGGGATGTCGTACGCCAAGCTCGCCAAGCAGCTTTACACGGCCGAGACCACGCTGCGTGGCTACTGGCGCGACATCACCCTGACGGTCTCGGAGTACCTGCAGACCGCGACCCCGCACGAGATCGAGCAGGCGCTCGGACTTGCGCCCGGCGACCTGCTGGAGTTCTGGCCGGACGACGATGACGACGGCGAGGGGTTCTGGCGGGTCGCGAGCAACTAGCCGTGGGGCGCGGCGTCAGGGTTGACGGCGTCGCGGACCTTTCGCAGCAGGCGCTCGAACTCCTGGCGCTCGGCGCCGAGCGGCTCGACGAGCAGCCTGCTGATGACCGGGAGTACGGCGGACATGTCGCGCTCGACCGCCTCGCGACCGGTTTCGGTGAGCTGGGCGCGATAGCTTCGCCGGTCGGCCGGGTCGGTGCTGCGCTGCACCAGTCCGCGCTTCTCGAGGCGGTCGATCAGCGCGGTCGCGCCGCTGGTCGAGGTCTGGGTCTGCCGCGCGAGCTCGGTCATCCGCAGCTCGTTGCCTGGCGAGTGAAACAGCCGAAGCAACGCGTCGAACTCGCGCCCGAGCAGCCCCTGCTCTGCGTGCACTTTCCCGAGCTCGTGGCGCAGTCCGCTCGCGGCTTCCAGCAGTAGCCCGCCGAGCACCATGTCGGCCGTGCGGTCGACGCGTGTTGGCATGTGGCTCACCTTACGGCAGGTATTCCCTTGACGGAGTATCTCGTTGGATGCATATTTAGTTCGGCAGCGGAATATCCGACAAAGGAGTAACCATGGTCAACCTGGCCGTCATCTACTACAGCGCCACCGGATCGGTGCACGCGCTCGCCCAAGCCGTCGCTGATGGCGCAGCCGAGCAGGGTGCGGGGGTGCGGCTGCGTCGGGTTCCCGAGCTCGCACCGCAGGCGGCGATCGACGCCAACCCCGCTTGGCGCGACTACGTCGACAACGTGGCGCCCGGCGTACCCGAGGCCACGCTCGAGGACCTAAAGTGGGCCGACGGCTACGCGTTCGGCACGCCGAGCCGGTTCGGTACGCCGGCCGCGCAGCTCAAGCAGTTCATCGACACGACCGGCGGTCTGTGGCAGCAGGGCACGCTGTCGGGCAAGCCGGTGACGACGTTCGTGTCCGCGATCAACCGGCACGGCGGTGCCGAGGCGACAATCCTGTCGCTGAACAACGTCTTCTACCACTGGGGATCGATCCTGGTGCCGCCCGGCTATACCGACAGCGTGGTGTACGGCGCGGGCGGAAACCCTTACGGCACAGCGCATACCACCGGAATGCCTGCGGCCCCGGCGACCGACGAGGCCCTCGTCGCTGCGCGCTACCAGGGTGCCCGGCTGGCGCGGATCGCGGCGGCACTGACCGCGGACTCGCTCGTCGCGGCCGGCTGAGCCTCGACCTGCGGTGGAATATGTACCGCTATTGGGCGGCGGAATCTAGTGGTCGTCGCAAAAGGCTAGGTCAGGCTACTTCGGTGAGGTGCTGGGCGAGGGCTTGGGCGGGGGTTTTGAGGTTCAGGGTCGGGCGGGGTCGGCTGTTGAGGGTGTCCTGGATGCGTTTGAGATCGCCGTGGCTCCAGTGGTCCAGGCGGGTGCCTTTGGTGAACCAGTGCCGCAGCAGCCGGTTGGTGTTCTCGTTGGTGCCGCGTTGCCATGGTGAGCGCGGATCGCAGAAGTAGACGGGGGTTTTCAGGTCGAGCATGATGTCGCGGTAGTTGGCGAGCTCGGTGCCGCGGTCCCAGGTGATCGAGCGGTGGAGGTGGGCTGGCAGCGTGTTCATCTCGGCGATCATGGCCCGCGCGACTTGGTCGGCGGTGTGCCCGTCGGGTAGGTGCAGCAGCACGGTGAACCTGCTCGTTCGTTCGACCAGGGTGCCGATCGCGCTGCGCCCATCGCTGCCGACGATGAGGTCTCCTTCCCAGTGTCCAGGCACCGCGCGGTCGGCGACTTCGGCGGGTCGTTCGCTGATCTTTAACGCCTCCCGGTACGGGCGCCCTCGGGTCTGCGATCGCTGGCGTGGTTTACGTTTCGGCCGTTTCAGGCTCAGCTGCTTATACAGGTCCGCGCGCAGCCCGGCACGGCCTTGCACGTACAGGCACTGGTAGATCGTCTCGTGGCTGATGCGCATGCTTTCATCGTCGGGGAAAACGCTCGGCAGCACCAACGCGATCAGCCTCGGGCTCCAGCCATCATCGAGCCGCCCGGTCACCCACTGGCGTAGTCGCGCGTTCGTGGCCAGTTTGAACTGCTTTGGACGCGCGCGGCGCGCCGCGGCGGCGGTGTGCGCGTACTGGGCGCGGTAGCGCTCACGCTCGTCGCGGCCGGCCTTGATTTCGCGGGTGATCGAGGAGACCGCGCGGCCAAGCTCTCGGGCGATCGCTGAGGGTCGACGTTTGTCATAAAGGCGCATCTCGATCAAGCACCGCTCACCCAAACTC
>ERZ500994.192-NODE-192-length-19752-cov-6.393309_pt1 | contig 19752 bp, 18 predicted proteins | sample MGYA00248878_ERZ500994 | MGnify/ENA primary metagenome ERZ500994 (study PRJEB25958, sample SAMN03398533) | human skin metagenome | study: EMG produced TPA metagenomics assembly of the Human Skin Microbiome Metagenome (human skin metagenome) data set. | reverse complement strand
CTTGACCATCGCGTCGGCGGCGGCGAGGGCGGCGACGTACCCCTTGGTCTCGATGAGGCCGATTGCTGGCTGTGCCATGGGTTTCTCCTTATTTCGCGGGACGAGGTGCTGATGGGTCGGTGGGTTCGGTGCTTTCGTCGACGGAGGCGATCACGAGCGCGTCGATCGGTGGTGCGGAGCCGCGGAAGTACGACAGCACCACAGATCCGGTGGCGACGAGCACGCGTTCGCCGATGCCGGAGCCCAGTCCGTCGAAGGCGACGAGTCGTGCGCCGTCGTCGGTCTGCAGCTCAAGGAATGCGCCGTTGGGGAGTCCGGGCACGGTCTTGGACGACCACACCCGATCCACCACTCGTGCCGAGATCATCGGGCTGCCTCCTTCTCGATGCGTACGCCGAGCTCGCGCACGGTCTCGCGAGCCAACGGGGTGAGCCTGGCGCTGCGCCCCACCCGCAGCCGCCCCCCGTTGTCGGCTGCGGCGCGCACGTGGCGCTCGGTCACCGCGCCGGCAAGCACGGTGACCGGTTCGCTCGGGCGCGATGCGGGCTGCTGGGCTGAGGTTCCGCCCGTCGCGGGTGTCGGCGCGGCAGGGGTTCGCTGCGTCCCCTGCGCGTCGAGCCGGAAAACGACCTCGCCGCGGGCAATCGCGTCCCGTTCGACGGGGTCGGCGCACCGTTCGGCGAGGCGTCGGGCGAACTGCTGAAGGTCAGCGTCGGAGGCCAGGTGGACCTTCTCGGTGCGGGTTCTGGTGCGCCCCAGGTCGACATCGGCGAGGGCGCCGTGGATCGCGTCGCGGATCATCGCCCGCAGCTCGAGCTCGTTCATCGCCGCGCCCCACCGAGCGCCGCCGTCGCGGCGCTCGCCGCGGTGCGAACGTCGCCTTCGGTGCCGGTCAGGTACAGCCGGCCGGTCGCGCCGATCATCCGGTAGTCGACGATCTTGATGTCGGCAGCCTTCTCGGCCTCGTTGGCGGCCAGGATCGCGTTGGCGGCTGGGGCAACCTCCAGCACATACAGCGACTCTCCGGCGAGAGCCATGGAGCCGAGCTTGTTGCGGTTGATCAAGAACGCGTGCTGAGCGTCGATACTCGTGACGATCTTGCTCGCGAGGATCTCCGGCTGCGCGGCATCGCGGGCGGTGAGGTCGAGCTCGCGCAGGATGTCCGTGCTCGCTGCCTGAACCTCATCGGTACTGCCGTGCATCTCCAGGTAGCCGAAGTGACGTTCGACGACCAGGATTCCCGCGTGCACAGTCGCGTACTTGACCGCGATGTCGGTCAACGGCTCGATGTCGATCCCCGGGGCAATCTCGATGACCTGAGCTGCCATGCCGCTGCGGGGGAGCGTGCCCTTGATCCACGTCGCCAGGTAGCACATCGTCTGCGGCTGGAGACGATCGATGAAGATGAAGCTTCGCAGTTCTGCCACGAGTCGTCCTAGCGGTTGATGAATTCGGTGAGCTCTTCGATGACCATGCGCCGGATGGCCTCGCGCATCTCCTCGCTCGCGGGCGAGGTTGGCGCCTGCTCGCCGGACCCGGGACGCTCGAGCGCACGACCGAGATCGGTGGTGGAGTCGGCATTCGACGGCGCCGGGTAGGGCGGGACCGGTCCTTGGGGCGCGTGGGTGAGCTCGAGGCCGCCGAGATCGACGACCGGCGTGCCGGGTGCGGTCCCGAAGGCGGCCTCGGTGTAGTTGACGAGATGATGCGGCGCGAGGTTGGCGCCGAGCGAGCTCCGCCCCACGAAGCCGGTGCCGATCGTCATGGTCGGCGCGAGGTTGGTGTCCAGGCCCGAGCTACCGGTGCTGTTGCCGACATTGACGCTGACCCGAAGCACCGGGACCGAGGCGGCGAAGTCGGTGATGGTGCGCGGATCGCTCGAATGGATCGCTGCCGAGTGCCCGGCCCCCGCGATCCGCAGCACTGCCCGAGCGATCGCGATCCCGCGCGCCGGGTCATGGGCTGAGGTCACCCCGAGCACCGGGCACAGCTTCTCGTGGGTGAGCGGTTCCTCGGGTACGGCGAGCCCGAACGGGGCGAGCAGGCAGCTCGCATCTCGCGGTGACCGGATGCCCACCTCCTGGGCAATGTGCGATGCGCTCTTGCCGATCGCTGCGGTGTTCAGCGACCCGTTCGGAAACAGGTAGCTGCGCAGCCGCTGGGTTTGGTCGTCGTCCAGCAAGACCGCGCCGGCAGAGCGCATCGCGCGCAGCAGCTGGGCTCGCACCTGCTCGTCGACGATCAGCACTGACTCGTTGGTGCAGAGCACGGAGTTGTCAAACGCCTTCGACGCCACGATCGACTTGGCGGCCCGCGTCACGTCGGCGGTGCGGTCGACCATCACCGGCACGTTTCCCGGACCGACGCCGTACGCCGGATTGCCCGACGAGTACGCCGCACGCACGACCGCGCTGCCACCGGTCGCGACGATGAGCGACGTCCGTGGGTCGGTCATCAGGGCGTCGATGACCGGGATCGACGGCTTCTCCACCACCTGGACCACGCCATCGGGCGCCCCCGCGGCGACTGCTGCCTCGGCCAGGATATGGGCGGCGCGGGCCGAGCTTTCCCGGGCCGCGGGGTGCGGCGATATCACCACCGCGTTGCGGGTCAGCAGCGCCAGCAGGGTCTTGAAGTAGACCGTCGCGACCGGGTTGGTCGACGGCGTGAGCGCCACGATAATGCCTGCCGGGCGGGGGATCCGCGCGATTGCCCGCTCCGCGTCCCATTGCGTGCTGACCCAGTCGCCGTCCCGGTAGTGCTCCACCAGGCCGGTGCTGCACGCTTCGTTCTTCATGCTCTTGTGGGCGACGACGCCGTACCCGGTCTCAGCGACGGCAGCCTGGGCGAGCTCGGCGGCGGCTGCCCCGGCAGCCTGCGCCGCGGCCCGGGCGATGCGCCGTACCGTCGCGAGGTCGTAGCTGCGGTAGGCCAGCGAGGCCCACTCGGCGCGAGCGAGCATCTGGCGAGCACGCGCGACCGGTGAGGACTGCCGGTCGGACTCGATGAGCTGTTCCATCACCCAAGCCGTCCTTTCGCAGCGTCCTCGCGCGACTCGTTGACCGCGACAGCCACCCGGTCGAGCAGCTCCTCGGTCAGCTGCGGCGTCATCAGGATCCCGGGCTTGAACTGCAGGACCTGGGGATCGAGGGTGGAGAAGATCGCCCAGACGCCGTGCTCATAGAGCCGCCGCATGACGTACTTCGCGCCGACCGGGTCGTTGAACTCCAGGCCGAGGACGACGCCGCTTTGCCGGATCCCGGTAAACCAGTCGGGGCACTCGCTCTGGATGAGCCGTAGTCCGGAGCGGACCATCTCGGCGATGTAGTGCACCATCGAGCGCGTCTCGGACCTGCGGCAGATCTCGAGGGTCTTCAGCGCCGCGATGCAGCCGAGCTCGGCACCGCCGAAGGTCGACATATGGGCGAAGCCGTCCTCGTGCAGCCATTGGCCGGCGCGCTCGTTGAGCAGTACGGCGCTGATCGGGTAGAGGCCACCGGAGATGCCCTTGCCGAGCACCATGATGTCCGGGGCGATGTGGTGCTTGTCGATCGCCCACAGCTCGCCGGTGCGCATGAAGCCGGTCTGGACCTCGTCGGCGATATAGAGAGATCCGTAGCGTTCGGTGAGGCTCTTGACGGCCTCGAGGTAGCCCGGGTCAGGGAGCGGGAACCCATACGTGGCAGGGATTGTCTCCATGAGTACGGCGGCGACATCGCGGCCTGCCAGCGCGCGGTCCATCGCGTCGAGGTCGTTGAACGGCACCTGGATGAAGTCGTCAGGCTGGTCGGCGAGGAAGAACTCCGAGAAGCGCTGGTCGCCGGTGGCGACGGCAAGCCCGGTGTGTCCGTGGTAGGCCTTCACGATCGAGACGATCTTGCGGCGTTTCGTCGCATGGCGTGCCGACTTGAGCGCGATGTCGATCGCCTCGCCGCCGCCGGAGCCGTAGGCGACCTTCGTCAGTCCCGCGGGGGCGGAGTCGATGAGTGCCTCGGCAAGGGCGGTGCGCGCGAGCGAGGGGAAATGGTGGTTGCCCATGTCGAAGTGGTCCATCGCCCCGCGCACTGCGGCGACAACCTCGGGATTTCGATGTCCGAGGTTGTAGGTGCCGCCGTTAAGGTGCACATCAATCAGCCGTTTGCCCTCGACGTCCCACAGCAGATAGCCCTCGCGGCGGTCGATGACCAGATCAACTCCGGACTCCTGCCAGAACTGGGTCTTGTCCGGGTTCCAGAACTCCTGCGAACGCTCAAGCATGTCCGACTTGGAGTCGTAGGCGAAGTCTCCGTAGTCCAGCACGTATCCAGTCCCGGTTCGCTCAGCGCGGCGGCCGCTGTGGGTGGGCGCCTTCTGGTCTAACTTTGGTGCGACCAAAAGTCTCATAGATCGCGTGTCGGGTCAATGTCCGAGTGGAAACGTCGAGGTCCAGCGGCAGATTCGTGAAACATTTCCGCCGTTTTTCGGCGATGTTAACGTTTGCGCAGGCGTCGATTTGGCTCAACCAAAGTATTGCATGCGGTCGACCTGGGTGCCATTCTCGTCGCTGGGGGCACCAGTTAGGCAGGTCACCGTTAACGAGATCTCGGAGACGCTCATGGCACAGCAGCAGGACACTTCACCTCCGCCTCCGACTGCCGGCGAGGGCGTGCAACCACCTCCACCTCCGGCTGCCGGCGAGGGCGTGCAACGGCTCAAGGCGAACGCGGTCGGCATCACCGGCGTGATCTTCATGGCGGTCGCTACGGCGGCCCCGATCACCGCGATGGTCGGCAATGTGCCGATCGCGGTCGGCTTCGGCAACGGCGTCAACGCTCCGGCCGGCTACCTCGTCGCGACCGTCGTACTCGCGTTGTTCGGCATCGGCTACTCCGCGATGGCAAAGCACATCACCGCGACCGGGGCGTTCTACGGCTACATCTCGTACGGGCTCGGCCGGGTCATCGGCATGGCGTCGGGGCTTATCATCACGATGGCCTACATCGTCTTCGAGGCATCGCTCGTCGGGATCTTCGCGTTCTTCGCCCACTCGCTGTTCTTGTCGCTGTTCGGGCTGAACGTGCACTGGCTGGTGTTCGCGCTCGTCATGCTCGCGCTCAACGCGATCCTGTGCTACTTCGATGTCAACCTCACCGCGAAGGTGCTGGGCTTCTTTCTGATCACCGAGATCCTCATGCTCGGCGCGATGGCGGTCGCCGTACTCGTCAACGGTGGCGGACCGGACGGGTTTGCCCCCAGCGTGCTCAACCCCATCGGTGCGTTCACCTCGGCGGCGACGACCGACGGCGTGCTCGTCCCCGGCGCGATCGCCGGCATCGGGCTGTTCTTCGCGTTCTGGTCCTGGGTCGGGTTCGAGTCGACCGCGATGTACGGCGAGGAGTCGCGAGAGCCCAAGAAGATCATCCCGCGGGCGACGATGCTCGCGGTCATCGGAATCGGCATCTTTTATGTGTTGGTGTCCTGGATGGCGATCGCCGGCACCGGGCTGGACAAGTCGATCGAGCTCGCGACCGGTGTCGACGCTTCGGGCTCGAGCACCGGCGGCGAGATCTTCCTCGGCAACGCCGACCGGTTGCTTGGCGGCTGGTCGGTGGATGTCTTCAACATTCTGCTGACCACAGGGTCGTTCGCGTGCGGGATGGCGTTTCACAACTGCGCGGCGCGCTACATCTACGCCCTCGGGCGTGAGGACATCGTGCCGGGATCCGGGCGGACCATCGGACGCACGCACCCGACCCATGGCTCGCCGCACATCGCCTCGTTCGTCCAGACCACGATCGCGACGTTGCTCGTGCTGGGGTTCTTCTTCGCCGGCAAGGATCCCTATACCGACCTGTACGCCGTACTCGCCGTCCTCGGCACGACTGCCATCCTGATCGTCCAGGCACTGTGCGCGTTTGCCGTGATCTCCTACTTCCACGTCGGCAAGCACCATCCGGAGACCGCGAACTGGTTCCGGACCTTCCTCGCGCCGCTGCTCGGCGGGATCGGGATGTGCTATGTCATCTACCTGCTCTTCGCCAACATGTCGTTCGCGGGCGGCACGGCGGCGGAGTCGCTGCTGTTCAAACTGATTCCGTACATCGTCTTTGGCTTGTTCGCGGTCGGACTGCTGTTTGCGCTCTACCTGCGCTCGCAGCGACCGGCCAAGTACGAACGCGTCGGGCGGATCGTGCTGGAGGACAGCCACGACCGCGATACCGTCCAGACATGACTGTTGATGTCAGCTACCAGCCGGACGAGCAGGTCGACCCCGAGAGCCTGATCTACACCTTCGGGTCGCATGAACCGGTGATCTCGATCCGGCCCGGACAGACCGTCGCGACCTGGACCCGCGACTGTTTCAACGGCCAGGTCTCGCACGCGGACCACCTCGCCAGCGAGCGCTGCGACCCGCGGCTGCTCAACCCGCAAACCGGGCCGTTCTTCATCGAAGGCGCCGAGCCCGGCGACACGCTCGCGGTGCACTTCGTGAGTATCGTGCCGCGGCACGGGTGGGGCGTGAGCAGCACCGTCCCATACTTCGGCTCGCTCACCTCGACCCCGAAGACGGCGACGCTGCAGCCGCCGCTTCGCGAGCTGACGTGGATCTACGAGCTCGACGTGCCGGCCGGGATCGTGCACTACCAGGCCCGCGAGTCGGCCTTCCACGCCGAGCTCCCGCTCGACCCGATGCACGGCACGGTCGGCGTCGCCCCGGCCCTCGGTGAATACCGCTCCACCCTGGCACCCGGCGCCTGGGGCGGCAACATGGATACCCCGGAGATGCGCGCGGGTGCGACCTGCTATCTCGGCGTCAACGTCCCCGGCGCGTTGCTGTGCCTAGGAGATGGGCACGCGCGCCAGGGCGAAGGCGAAACCTGCGGCGTGGCCGTCGAGACCGCGATGGATACCGTCTTTCGCATCGAGCTGATCAAGGGGCAGTACACCGAGTGGCCGCGGATCGAGACCGACTCCTACGTCATGTCGACCGGTTCGTCCAGACCGCTGGAAGATGCCTTCCGGATCAGCCAGCTCGATCTCGTGCGCTGGGTCTGCGAACTGACCGGACTGTCCGAGCTCGATGCCTACCAGTACGTCACCCAGCTCGCGCTCACGCCGGTCGCCAACGTCGTGGACGTCGACTACACGGTGGTCTCGAAGCTCGACAAGCGTTACCTGCCGGGGGTGTCGGCGTACGACGGAGTGCACTCCCGCCTCACCGCGCGATGAACCGGGCCTGCCACATACCGTTGGATTGCAGTCATCATTTGACCGCAATCCACCGCTATGTTGATCCGCCCCGCGGTTTCGGACCGTCGAGCGCTGTGACGGGGCAGGGCGCGCAACCGTAGGATGTGATCGACCACGCGGCCCGCGTTCACCTCTCACAACCTGGAGTCACCACGCATGTCTGAGCGCACGCTCATCCTCATCAAGCCCGACGGCGTCGAGCGCCGAATCGTGGGCGAGGTAATCAGCCGCATTGAAAACAAGGGCCTCGAGATCATCGCGATGGAGCTGCGCACGCTCGATCGCGACACCGCAGCACAGCACTACGCCGAGCACGAGGGCAAGCCGTTCTACGCCGACCTGGTCGACTTCATCACCAGCGGCCCGCTCGTCGCCATCGTGGCCGAAGGCGACAACGCCATCGCAGCGTGGCGCCAGCTGGCCGGTGCGACCAACCCGATCGAGGCGGCGCCCGGCAGCATCCGCGGCACCTTCGCCACGCTCACTAACCGCAACATCGTGCACGGGTCCGACTCGCCGGAAAACGGGATCCGCGAAGCCAAGATCTTCTTCCCGGACCTGTGAGCGCGTCAGCGCCTCCGGAGACGATGGCGCTGATCGAGGCCTCAGCGCTGCGCAAGTCGTTTGGCGACTTCACAGGGGTCGACGGCATCGACTTCGCCGTACGCCCGGGGGAGTCGTTCGGCTTCCTCGGCCCGAACGGCGCCGGCAAGTCGTCGACCATGCGGATGGTCGCGGCTGTCTCGCCGCCGACCGACGGACGGTTGCGCATCTTCGGTCAGGACCCGGTCGAGCAAGGCCCCGCGATCCGCGCCCGGCTCGGCGTCGTCCCGCAGCAGGACCACCTCGACACCGAGCTGACCGTCTGGGAGAACCTCTACATCTACGGGCGGTACTTCGGACTTCGTCGGGGGCAGCTTGAGCCGCGCATCGACGAGCTGCTGGACTTCGCGCAGCTATCTGAACGCCGCGGCGACAAGGTTGAGCCGCTCTCCGGCGGCATGAAACGGCGCCTGACGATCGCTCGCGCGCTGATCAACGAACCGGAGATCCTGCTGCTCGACGAACCGACCACCGGTCTTGACCCGCAGGCGCGGCATGTCTTGTGGGACAGGCTTTATCGGCTCAAGCAGCGCGGCGTCACCCTGGTGTTCACGACGCACTATATGGACGAGGCCGAGCAGCTCTGCGACCGGCTCGTCGTGATGGACCACGGTCGGATCGTCGCCGAAGGATCGCCGCGCGAGCTCATCGCTCGGCACTCGACCCGTGAGGTGGCCGAGCTGCGGTTCGGTCCGGACGCCAACGAGGCGGCCGCGGAACAGCTGGCCGGCTTCGCCGAGCGGATCGAGGTGCTCCCGGACCGGGTGCTGCTGTACGTCGCCGATGGCGAGCGGACTCTGGAAGAGGTTGCGAACGCCGGGATCCATCCCGTCGCCAGCCTGGTACGCCGATCGTCGCTGGAGGATGTCTTCCTCACGCTCACCGGCCGGACGCTGGTCGACTGATGTCCGCGCGATCGATGGCCGAACCGCCGCTGCGCTCGGTGGGCGGCGCTCTCTCGGTCTTCCAGCAGGCGATGCTGCGCTACCGCCGCTACTGGAAGAGCACGGTCGTCGTCAGCCTGCTCACGCCGCTCTTCTATCTCCTCGCGCTCGGCGTCGGGCTCGGAACGCTCGTCGACTCGCGCGGGGGGGCGCAGAGCCTCGGCGTCTCCTACCTGGCGTACGTCGCACCGGCGATGATCGCGGTCACCGGGATGCAGATCGGCGCGTCTGAGGCGACGTTCCCGATCCTCGGCGGATTCCAGTGGGACAAGGTCTTCTACGCGATGCACGCGACGCCGCTAACCCCGGTGCAGCTCGTGCGGGGACTGATTGCCTTCGTCGCGGCACGCGTCGCGTCGGCGTGTGTCGTCTTCTACCTGATCGTCACCGCGTTCGGCGCGGCCCTGACCTGGCAGTCGGTGGCGGTCATCCCGCTGGCGACGTACGGCGCCCTCGCCATCTGCGTGCCGATCATGGTGCTGTCGACGGTGGTCGAGAAGGACGGGGCGTTCAACTTCATCTTCCGGTTCCTGATCGTGCCGATGATGCTCTTCTCCGGGACGTTCTATCCCATCGCGGAACTTCCGCAGTGGGGCCAGGTGATCGCGTGGGTCACGCCGCTGTGGCACACCAACGAGCTGGTGCGTTGGGCTGCCCTCGGCCCGCTGCCGGACACGTCCGTGGCAGACCTGTCGGCCACCATGATCGGCGTACACCTCGGCTATCTCACCGCGCTGATCATCGCCGGATACCTCCTGCTGCGTAGGGGATTTGCACGAAGGCTCATCACATGACCACCGTTGAGCCCGTCCGCCGCGGCCTGTTGCTGCGGGTGTTGCCGCCCTCGTTGTACGCCGGACGCCCCGGCGCACTCGTCGAACGCTCGCTGCGCGTGTCCAAATCGACGTGGGTCATCTTGCTGTCCGGCTTCTTCGAACCGGTCTTCTATCTGCTGTCGTTTGGGATCGGCATCGGCGCGCTCGTCGGCGGCGTCGAAGGGCCGGGCGGGCAGATCGTCGCGTACGGCGCGTTCATCGCCCCGGCGCTGCTCGCCACCTCGGCGATGAACGGCGCGATCTACGACTCGACCAACAACGTCTTCTGGAAGCTCAAGCACCTCAAGCTGTACGACAGCGTCCTCGCAACTCCGCTGGGACCGTTGGACATCGCGCTTGGTGAGATGTGGTGGGCTCTCGGCAGGGGAGCGGCGTACGCCGTCGCGTTCATCATCGTGATGCTGGTGATGGGCCTGACAACATCGTGGTGGGCGCTCCTATTGCTGCCGGCGGTCATGCTGATCGCGTTTGCGTTTGCCGCAGTGGGCATGGCGGTCACGACGTTCGCCCGCTCCTGGCAGGACCTCGATCTCGTGCAGCTGGCGATCGTGCCGATGTTCCTGTTCAGCGGCACGTTCTTCAACATCAGCGTCTATCCCGAGCCGATCCAGTGGCTGGTGCGGGCGATGCCGCTGCACCACGGGGTCGAGCTGCTGCGCGGGCTGAGTCTCGGCGTACTCGACGTCACGATGGTCGGACACGTCGCCTACTTCGCAGTGATGATTGCGATCGGCGTGTGGGGAACCGTGCGCCGACTCGGTCGCATGCTGATGGCCTGAGCACCGTTCGGACCCCCGCGGGCAGGTAGTTAGCGCCATGAAAGAATCACAACTGAATCCGATTCGGAAATCCCCCGAGAGCAAACTCAGGAGCTCAGCATGTACGACTTCTCTGGCAAGGTCGCGTTTGTCACCGGCGCCGCACAGGGCATCGGCAAGGAGACCGCGATCCTTCTCGCGAAGGGCGGCGCCAAGGTCGCTGCGGTCGACCTCAAGGACGACGCGGTCTCCGGCACCGTTGAGGCGATCAACCTCGCAGGCGGCGAGGCGATCGGCATCGGCGCCGACGTCTCCAACATGGACCAGGTCACCGCCGCCGTTGAGCGCACCGTGGACGAGCTCGGTGGCATTCACATCCTCGTCAACAACGCGGGCATCATCCGCGACAACCTGCTGTTCAAGATGACCGAGGACGACTGGGACGCCGTCATGGCCGTCCACCTGCGCGGCGCCTTCAACACCTGCAAGCAGGCCACGAAGTACATGACCGAGCAGAAGTACGGCAAGATCGTCAACCTCAGCTCGCGCTCGTCGCTGGGCAACCGCGGACAGGCCAACTACTCCGCTGCCAAGGCCGGCATCATCGGCTTCACATCGACCCTGGCGCTGGAGCTCGGCAAGTTCAACATCAACGTCAACGCTGTCGCCCCTGGCTACATCGAGACCCCGATGACCGACTCGACCGCCGCACGCGTCGGTGTCGACAAGGAAGACTTCAAGAAGGCCGCGGCGGCCAACACCCCGCTGGGCCGGGTCGGCCAGCCGATCGACATCGCCAACGTCATTGCCTTCTTCGCCTCGGACGACTCGTCGTTCGTGACCGGGCAGACGCTGCACGTCAACGGCGGCCGGTAGGTCACCCGCGTGGCATGACGAGTACGCCGACATGCGCCACCACAGACCGGGCCACGGCCCGCAATGTGGTGGCGCTGTCGTCTGCGGCGATGTTCATCGGCGGGCTGAGCCTGAGCTCGGTCAACATCGCGCTCCCGGCCATCGCCTCGGATATCCAGGCCACGGCCGGGCAGTCCAGCTGGATCCTGCTGGCTAACCTGCTCGCCTCGAACGCGCTGATGGTCGCGTTCGGCAAGTTCGCCGACCTCACCTCGCGGCGGCGTACCTTCATCGGCGGGGTCGTCGCGTTCACCCTCGGCTGTGTGCTGAGCGCGGTGGCGACCCACGGCTGGGTGATGATCGCCGGACGCGCGATCACCGGCCTCGGTGCCGCGATGATGTTTGCGACGACGAGCGCGCTGATCGCCGCCTCGGTGCCGCGCCGGCGGATCGGCCAGGCGATGGGCATCTACTTCGCCTGCAACTCCGCGGCCCAGCTGCTCGGACCGGTCGTCGGAGGGCTGCTCGTAGACACCGTCGGCTGGCGGTGGATCTTCTGGGGCAACATCCCCATCTGCGTCGTCATCTTCGTCGGCGCCTGGGTGACGCTCGACCGGGAGAACCGGCACAACCTCGCCGCGTTCGATGTCAGCGGAGCGCTGCTTTTCGTGGCGATGATGACGTCGTTCGTGGCGATGCTGACCACGGTCAGCTCACAGGGCCTCGGCAGCGCACTTGCCCTGCTGTGCCTCGGAGTCACCGCGGCGCTGCTGCCGTTCTTCATCTGGCGCGAGAAGCGCGCCAGCGACCCGATGGTCGAGCTGTCGGTGTTTCGCGACCGGCTCTTCACCGGTACGACGGCGACCACGTTTCTGAGCCATATCGCGCGTTTCGGCATCCTCATCCTGATCGCCCTGGTCTACCAGAGCGCGCACAACCTGTCGCCGACGATGACCGGTCTGCTCGTGCTGCCGATCGCGATCGGGTCGCTGCTCTCGTCGCCGCTTGCCGGCTGGCTTGAGATGCGGCGGGGCAGCGCGTGGGTGAGCCAGTGCGGCGCCGTACTCGTCCTCGTCGCGGTCGCGCTCTGCTCGGTGATGATCTGGCACCCGTCCTGGCTGATCGTCGTCGCGGCAGGCGGCGGACTCGTCGGCTTCGGTGGCGGAATGGTGCTCACCGCCAACTCGTCGTCGGTCACCAAGACGGTGCCGGTCGAGAAGATGGGCGTCGTCGGCTCGCTGCGTGTGATGATCCAGGGCACCGGCATCATCGCCGGCAACGCGCTCGCGCTCGCGTCGGTGACCCTGCTGCTGCCGGCCGCCGGCAAGAGCGCGGTGTACGCCGGACACACCACCGCGCTGCCGCCGGCCTATCGCGAGGGACTGCTGGACGGCGTACCCATCACCTTCGCGGTCTTCGCGCTGGCCGCGCTGGGGTCGGTGTGGATGTCGCGCATCGCCTACCGCGGCTACGTCGACGTTTCTTAGACCTTGCAGGTAAGCGTGACGTCCAGCTGGTGGGTGACCGTGGGCTGGTAGGGGTCGTCCTGAACCGGCCCACTCAGCTCATAGATGCCATCGGAGATGCTGCCGGTGAAGTCGCCGAAGTTGGTTAGCATCGGCTCGTCGGGCAGGGTGAGGTTGACGACCGAGACCTCCGTCCCGTTCATCTGGATATCCAAGATGCCACCGTCGTCGGTCCCGCTGCTGATGAGCATGCTGCCGCCACCAATGTCGCTGCACAGCGGCTCGTCCCACTCCAGTGGACTTGGTGCGCCGTCAATGTTGACCTCGATACTCGCGGAGCCATCGCCCGACCCCTCGTTGACCTCCTCGCTGGGCTCGCCGCTCTGCTCGTCCGTGGGCTCCTGCGAGGTCTGGGTCTGACTGCTCTGCTGCTGTGAACCGGTGTCGCTGGAGTCGTCGGAGGAACAGCCGGCGAGTGCCAGGCTCACGGCGGCGGTCAGGGCAACGGCGGTGCGGGTCAGCAATCGGGTCACGGCAAAGCTCCTTGTCGGTAGATCGGCGTCGGGGCACAGGCTTCCAGGTGCATTCGTGCAGGTCAACGGCGGGGTCGGGCGCTGTGCATAACCGGCGTGCGGCGATGCCGCGGTTTGCGGCGTACGGCGTGCAAGATCACAACAGGCGCGGCGATAGGCTCGGCCAATGTCCAAAGTCCTGACCAGCATCCCCACCGGTCAACGCGTCGGTATCGCCTTCTCCGGCGGCCTCGACACGTCCGTCGCGGTTGCCTGGATGCGCGAGCACGCTGCCGTCCCGTGCACCTACACCGCCAACCTCGGCCAGTACGACGAACCGGAGATCGACGCCGTACCGGGGCGAGCCGAGCAGTACGGCGCTGAGCTCGCGCGCCTGGTCGACTGCCGCGAGGCTCTCGTCGAAGAGGGGCTCGTCGCGATCACCTGCGGCGCGTTCCATATCCGCAGCGGCGGGCGCACCTACTTCAACACCACGCCGCTCGGGCGCGCCGTGACCGGCACGTTGCTGGTGCGGGCGATGCACGAGGATGACGTCAACATCTGGGGCGACGGCTCGACGTTCAAGGGCAACGACATCGAGCGGTTCTACCGTTATGGGCTGCTGGCCAACCCGCAGCTGCGCATCTACAAGCCGTGGCTGGACGCGGACTTCGTGCGCGAGCTCGGCGGGCGCACCGAGATGTCGCAGTGGTTGTCCGAGCGGGATCTGCCGTATCGCGACAGCGTCGAGAAGGCGTACTCGACCGACGCCAACATCTGGGGCGCGACGCACGAGGCAAAGACGCTGGAACACCTCGACGAGTCGATCGAGATCGTCGCGCCGATCATGGGCGTCCGGTTCTGGGATCCGGCGGTCGAGATCGAGACCGAGGACGTCACCATCGCCTTCGAGGCCGGGCGGCCGGTCTCGATCAACGGCCGCGAGTTCTCCTCGGCTGTCGAGCTGGTGCTGGAAGCCAACGCCATCGGCGGGCGGCACGGACTGGGTATGAGCGACCAGATCGAAAACCGCATCATCGAGGCGAAATCGCGCGGCATCTACGAGGCGCCCGGCATGGCACTGCTGCACATCGCCTACGAGCGGTTGCTGAACGCCGTACACAACGAGGACACGATTGCGACGTACCACTCCGAGGGCCGTCGCCTCGGCCGGCTGCTCTACGAAGGACGCTGGCTCGACCCGCAGTCGCTGATGCTGCGTGAGGGCCTGCAGCGTTGGGTCGGCTCGGCCGTGACCGGTTCGGTGACATTGCGGCTGCGCCGTGGCGAGGACTACTCGCTGCTCGATACGCAGGGCGATCACTTCAGCTATCACCCCGACAAGCTGTCGATGGAGCGCGTGGAGAACGCAGCGTTCGGCCCGACGGACCGCATCGGGCAGCTCACGATGCGCAACCTCGATATCGCAGACTCGCGTTCGAAGCTGGAGTTCTACGCCTCGCGCGGACAGCTCGGTGCCGAATCCGCGCTGGTGGGCGAGCTCGAGCACGGCGGTTCGGACTCGATCCGCGAGATCGGCGAGCCGCGTACGGCGGACGACGAGATGCTGGACCGCGCCGCGATGGAGTCCGGCACCGACTAACCGCGGCTGGCGCGCACCGAGTCCTGAGCCACCAGCGAGCTGAAATCTCGCACCGGTTGGGCATCGCGGGCAACTCGTGGTCTGTCCGATCCAGCCGCGAGCATTGAGCGCGAGTCCGACCCTGTACGCCGTACTGCAAGCCCGGTCGAAAACCTGGCCCCAGCCGACCCGCGCAGTGACGCGGCCGGTGACAAGGGCGTCGAGGTCTCGCTCGAGGTCGAGATCGCGTGCGTCGAGTGACGAGTGAAACAGGTGACCGTCGAGCTCGATGATCGTGCCGTATTCGGTGTACTCGACATCGCGGTAGAGCGAGCCTTTTGTCGACTCGCGGACCTGTCGGTTGGCCGTGGGCAGTCCGTGGGCGCGCTCTACATGCACCAGATAGCCGTGCTCAAGCGCTGAGCAGGTACCTTCACCGATGTCGGTGATGACCTGCATGAGGAAGCGGCGTCGTTTGATCCGGCTGCGTGCGGCCAGGGCCGACTGGAGACGCGCGGTAGTTGTGATCCGGGCGCGTACGGCGTCGGCGAGATGGGCGATCGCATCGATCTCGCGGCGGGCGCTCGCGGCGAGATCGATGACCGCCTCCTCAGGGCGTTGGCGCGGTGGTGATGCGTTCCAGAGCACCTTGGCATCGAGGTCAGCGAGGCGGTGGATCAGAACACCCTCCGGTGCCCGGATCGCGCGATTGACCTCCACCGCGACGTGGATCGGACCGCCGTCGTCATGGCCTGTGCGACCGGGTCCCTCGGCGGCCCGGCGGGCTGACACGTGGCACAGTGCGGCCGGCTCACACGACAGCACGGCCGCCCAGGCGCGCTGTTGCCAGGTGAGCGGACCGGTGTGGTCGACGTAGACGCCGGCGTGGACGCGCGCCCAGTCTTTGCGGCGGACGAAACGCCGGACGTCGTAGTCGGCCGCCCCGCATTCGAAGGCCTGGGCGCGACTGATCACGCCGTCTTGGTGGGAGATCAGGCCATTGAGGATCGCGAGGGTGTCGTCGTCCATGCGTCGATCCTCGTGCGAGGTGACTTACTCTCGCAGACTCGCCGCTCAAGCCTGTGGATAATGCAGATAACGTTAATTTGCGGTCACCATGTGACCGCAAATTAACGCTATGTGTCGCTGGCGACGGAGTAGGCGAAGGCGCGGAGGTCATCGACGGTGGCATCGTTGACCTCCGGCGCGTTGAGCGGCGCGAGCAGGATGTCGCCGGCATGTGTCGTGCCCGGCGTGACGCGGCCTCGAGCGGGTACGCCGGACGCCCAGAGCTTGCGCAGGAACGCCAGGCCCTCGTCGCGCAGTGGGTCGAGCTCGTTGACCGAGATGACCGTCGGCGGAAATCCGGCGAGGTCCTGCTCATCAGCGTTCAGCGGCCAGGCGAGCGGGTTCGAGGCGTTCTCGCCGGTCGGATCGTAGGCCCGCACCAGCAGCGCCATCAGATCGCAGCGCAGGAAGTAGCCGTCGTTCTCGGTCAGCGACGTCAGCTCTGGCGGAGGATCGCCATACGCGCCGGAGATGTACGGGCACTCGGCGTACACGCCGGCGATCTGGGCGGCCCAGCCCTCTCGGTTGGCGGTAAGCGTTGTCGCCAGACTCAGGTTTCCGCCGCCGGACTCACCGGACACGACGACGCCGGACAACCCGAGCTCGTCGCGGTGGTCGAGCACGTAGCGAAGTCCGGCCACGCAGTCTCGTAACCCCGCGGGGAACGGGTGCGGCCCGAGCCGGCCGGCTCCGTTGCGATACTCCACCCCGATGACCACCAGACCGCTGGCGGCCATCCGGTCACGCCACCACACGTACTCGGGGTTCGCGGCCTCCAGCAGCACCATCCCGCCGCCGTGAATGTGGTAAACGCCGGGCAGCGGACCGTCGGCGCCCTCCGGGCGATGCGCGTAGAGCGAGATCTCGTTGCCGTCACCGCCGTCGACGGTCAGCGTCTCGCGCGTGACACCTTCGACCTGCGGCACCCCGGCGAACATCGAGGCAAAGAGCCCAGCGAACGCGCCCTCCGTGGCGTCGGCGAAGGCGATGATCTGCTCGACCGGGGCGTCGAGCGGCAGTGGCGCAGGCTCGCCGTTGGTGTCCAGCCCGTACGCCGCCAGGGTCGCACGCATCCGCGGGTCCATCCGCGGATCCGTTGCTACGCTGCGGTCGGGATCGCCCAGTCGTCCGGGAAGCTCTACGTCGCTCATCGCCGGCTCCTCACCTAGAAGGTGGCGTCAGTGAACCATGCGGTACGGCGTCGGACAACTGCCGATGTTCAGCGGCTGGTGAGCTGGCGTTTGGAGCTGATGACGCCGGTGTCGAACCCGGCGAAGTGCAGACCGCCGTGGAAGCGCGCGTGCTCGACCTTGGTGCAGCGGTCCATCACCACGTTGAGCCCGGCCTCCTCAGCGCGGCGCGCGACGTCCTCGTGCCACAGCCCCAGCTGCAGCCAGATCGTCTTGGCGCCGACTGCGATCGCCTCGTCCAGCACCTCGGGAATGTCGTCGTGCCTGCGGAAGACATCGACGATGTCGGGTACGACGGGAAGGTCGGCGAGCGAGGGATAGCAAGGACGGCCGAGGATCTCCGTCTCGCGAGGGTTCACGAAGTACACGTCGAAGTTGCTGCTGGACAGCAGGTAGGTCGCGACGAAGTACGACGCCCGCGCCGGGTTGTTGGAGGCGCCCACGATCGCAATCGACCGCGCCTCGCGCAGGATCCGCAGCCGCTCCAGTGCCGACGGCCCTTCCCAGGTGCGTTCGCTCATCACGGCTCCTTCGTGGCTGCGGTCAGGGCCTGGTCGAGATCCCACAGGATGTCGTCCACGTCCTCCAAGCCTACGGAGATCCGGATCAGGTCGTCGGGTACGCCGGCGCTCACGAGCTGTTCGTCGGTGAGCTGCCGGTGGGTCGTCGAGGCCGGATGCAGGATCAGCGTGCGCGAGTCGCCGACGTTGGCCAGGTGCGAGGCCAGCTGCAGCGACTCGATGAACCGCTGCCCCTCCTCGCGGCCGCCGCGCAACCCGAATGCGAACACCGATCCCGGCCCCTTCGGCAGGTACTTCTGTGCCCGATCGTGATGCGGATGCGACGGCAGACCCGCGTAGTTCACGTAGGCGATCCGACCGTCGGCCTCCAGCCACTCGGCAACGCGCTGCGCGTTGGCGACATGCTCGTCCATCCGCTGCGGAAGCGTCTCGACCCCCTGCAGCAGAAGGAAAGCCGAGTGCGCAGGCAACGCCGGACCGATGTCGCGCAGCTGCTCGCTGCGCACCTTCGTCAGGAAGCCGTACTCGCCGAAGTTGCCCCACCACGACAGTCCGCCGTACGAGCCGACCGGGCTCGTCATGGCCGGGAAGTTGCCGTTGCCCCAGTTGAACTTTCCGGACTCGACGATCACGCCACCGAGCGTCGTGCCGTGACCGCCGAGGAACTTCGTCGCCGAGTGGATGACGATGTCCGCACCGTGCTCGAGGGGACGCATGAGGTACGGCGTCGCAAGCGTGGCGTCGATGATCAGCGGCAGCCCCGCGCTGCGCGCCACCTCCGCGAGGTCAGCAATATCGGCGATCTCGCCCGACGGGTTGGCGATCGCCTCGGCGTAGATCGCGCGCGTGCGCTCGGTCAACGCCGCCTTGTAGTCGTCGGGATTCGAGCCGGGCACGAACGTCGTCTCCACCCCGAAGCGCCGCAGCGTGACATCGAGCTGGGTGACGGTTCCGCCGTATAGCTGCGATGCAGCGACCAGATGGTCGCCGGACTCGCACAACGCGGCGAAGACCAGGAACTCGGCGCTCATCCCCGACGCGGTCGCGACCGCGCCGATGCCGCCCTCCAAGGACGCGATCCGTTCCTCGAACGAGGCCACCGTCGGGTTCATGATGCGCGAGTAGATGTTGCCGTACTTCTGCAGCGCAAACAGTGAACCCGCGTCCTCGGTGTCCTCGAAGACGAACGAGGTGCTCTGGTAGATCGGTACGGCGCGGGCGCCGGTCACGGCGTCCGGCGTACCACCGGCATGCAGGGCGCGGGTGCGAAACCCGAACTCGTGATCGCTCATGCGCTCATTGTTCCACCGCGATGGGACGCCTAGGCGGCGGCGGTTTCGTCGGCGTCGAGGCACAGCTCGGTGCCGTTGGCGCGGGCGAGCTCGGCTTCCTTCTCACGCACGATCGGGATGATCTCCTGCCCGAACGCGGCGACCTCCTCCTGGAAGTGCAGGTAGGCGGTCAGGAACAGGTTGACCCCGATCTTCTTGAACTCGATGATCCGGTCGGCGATCTGCTCCGGCGTACCGATCAGCCCGGTGCGGAAACCGTCGTTGTACTGGATCAGATCCTCGAAGCTCGAGTCGGCCCACATGCCCTTGCCGTCCTTGGTCGACTGGCCGGCCTCCTTGACCGCGGCGGCGAAACCCTCGACCGCGGGACGGTGCGCCTTCTCGACGATCTCGCGCAGCGTGTCCTTCGCCTCGCGCTCTGACGAGCGGCTGATCACGAAGCCGTTGAGCCCGAACTTCGGCGATCGACCAACCTCGGCGGCGGAGGCCTGCACGCCGGCGATGTTGTCCTTGAACCCTTCGAGATCCTTGCCGTTGCTGAAATACCAGTCGGCCACGCGTCCGGCCGCGGCTTGCGCGGCGGTCGAGTTGCCGCCGAAGAAGATCTCCGGGTGCGGGCGCCCCGGCACGTCGACCGGCGGGGGAGAGAGGGTGAAGTCGGTGATGTTGTAGTACTTGCCGGCCTGCGAGTACTCCTCTTCGGTCCACAGCCCGCGCAGCACCCGGATGAACTCCTCGGTGCGCACATAGCGCTCGTCATGCTCGAGCCACGGCAGGCCGAAGCCCACGAACTCGTCCTTGAGCCAGCCCGAGACGATGTTGACCGCCGCGCGGCCGCCGGAGATGTGGTCGAGCGTCGTCACCATCTTGGCGGTGAGCGCGGGCTCGCGGAACG
>ERZ500994.191-NODE-191-length-19764-cov-21.590086_pt1 | contig 19764 bp, 14 predicted proteins | sample MGYA00248878_ERZ500994 | MGnify/ENA primary metagenome ERZ500994 (study PRJEB25958, sample SAMN03398533) | human skin metagenome | study: EMG produced TPA metagenomics assembly of the Human Skin Microbiome Metagenome (human skin metagenome) data set. | reverse complement strand
CTTGATGATGAGCGAGTTTCGTTAAGATCGTATCCAGTTAAGGTCAATCATGGCGTGGTGTTTATTTAACTAAATGCCGACAATATATAAAGGGGTATAGAAATCATGCCCCTTTATCTTTACCCCAATCAAACTACACCACTAATTGTTGATAATATTGCCGACTGGCATTTAACTCATTATATAGTGATACGACTTCGCCCATAATCATCACCGCAGGCGATGGCAGTTTAGCGTCATTTTGCAATGCTTGAATAGTGCTTAGCGTACCCACCAAAACTTGCTCGTTATGACGACTGACATTGGCAATAATCGCAAATGGTGTATCGGCTGATTTACCCGCTTGCAACAGACCTTGGGTTAAATTTGGCAAAGTATTTAATCCCATATAAAACACCACGGTTTGATTATCGGCAAGCAGCTCTGCATATTGTTCATTTGGCGTGTCGGCCTTCAAGAATCCTGTCACAAATTTGACGGATTGCGCATAGTCGCGATGGGTGAGCGGAATATTGACGCTATTGGCGACTGCTAGCGCGGTGGTAATGCCAGCAATCGATTCACACGCCACCCCTGCACCAATCACGGTTTGCATTTCTTCACCGCCACGCCCAAAGATAAACGGGTCGCCCGACTTTAAGCGTACAATAGTTTTGCCTTGTTGCGCTAGGGTGACCAATAAGCCATTGATGTCTTGCTGGGGCATGCTGTGCTTGTGGCATTTTTTACCCACATAGATTTTTTCTGCCGTTGTATTAAGTGCCAAAATCTCATCACTCACCAGATTGTCATAACAAATCACATCCGCTTGCAAGATGGTTTTATAAGCTTTGATGGTCAAGAGTTCAGGGTCGCCTGTACCTGCACCAACAAGATACACTTTGCCCTGATTTTGTACAGCTTTTGCATGTCTGGGGGTTATAGGAAGGTCAAAACGATTTTCTTTCACGCTGTCATGGGGAAAAAATTCGACACTCACAGGGCTACTGATTGAAGGCATAGCAGTTTTCCAACATAATCAAACAAGGTAATTTAAAAATGCAATTACCATGCCTAAATTTTAACTCATACCCTTAATTGATGAAATTATTTTATATCCTGTTAATGTGAATAATTTCCCAAAATTTGACCTATTTATCCTAAGTCATTGAGTGAGTTCAACGCCAAATCAAATTCATTTTTGGTATTAAAATTTGCTAAAGCTATCCATTCATTCGGCAATGCAGCGGTTTGTATTTTTTTATCCGCCAAAAATTTCATCACTGCGCGCTGACCCTTATCCAAATAATCGTATAATTTTATTAATAAATCCGTACGATACAAACCCAACAATGGATAATCCTTTTCAGCTTTTAAATAAATCACCGCTTCATTATCGGTTACCGCATAACGCAATTTATCAAAAACTTGATGGGCATGAACCAAACTATCACAGCTTATCACCAGTAAATAATGGTAAGGAGACATGACTTGATTCATGGCACTTGCCATGGCTGATAACGCCCCTGCCCCTTTGCCATTTTGTTGATTTGGCAGATAATCATCAATGATTTTGACGGTTGTATCATGACATAAGCGCTTACCATTATCCGCCACCATGACAGGGACATTTAAGCGTTTGGCATGACGAATATGAAAATCAAGCAAAGTCTCGCCATTTGGCAAGCTTAATAGCGCCTTGGGTGAACCCATCCGAGATGATTCACCCCCCGCCAAAATCACCACCCCTGCCAATTTAATGGTCATGTTTTGGATTTTCACGCATCAGATGCGGCACAAAGTTACACGGACGGGTACGGTTGTCGAGTTGTTCTTTGATAATGCCTTCCCAGCCCGTGCGACAGGCACCCGAGGAGCCAGGTAAACAAAAAATCACCGTATTATTCGCCATGCCTGCTAGCGCACGAGATTGCAAGGTTGACATGCCGATTTCATCACGAGATAACGCGCGGAACATCTCGCCAAAACCTTGTACTTCTTTATCAAACAGCGGGCTTAGGGCTTCAGGGATTTGGTCACGGATATAAAAACCTGTCCCGCCTGTGGTAATGATAGCGTGAATCGCAGGGTCGGCAATCCATTGACTCACGATAGCACGGATTTGATAAATATCATCGGTGCGTATGGCTCGCTCTGCCAGGGTATGCCCTGATTCGACAAGGCTATCGGCTAGGTATTTACCAGAGGTATCTTCTTCTAAACTGCGGGTGTCTGATACAGTTAAGATTGCGATATTAAGCGCAATAAAAGGTTTTTCAGGCTTGCTCATTGGGGTTTCCTCATTATTTTATGGGCATACAATTTTATGGGCATATCAAATATTGCCATAGATTAGGCATTTGTTATAGCGTTTTTGTTTGTAACGCATGTCTAGGCTGTCAATCTGTCAATTAACGCCCATTGGTTGACTACCTAGACAGGCATCAGCTTTGCGACGCTTGCACCCGTCCATTTATGTTAATCAAGAAAAACAATATTACTTATCTTTATCTTTAACCGCCACGGGCGGACCCAGCAATAAATGCTCATCAATAAACTCATTCGCTGAATTATGCTCAGCAGACTCTGCCGTGATATACCACTGTTGATTACGGTACAGGGTCAATCTATCGCGTGTTAGCCCTCGCCATAAGCAATACATCATCACAAACACCACGATGGCAAACGGAAAGCCTGCAATAATCGCGACCGCTTGCAACGCAGATAACCCACCTGCCACCAATAATACTGCAGCAATCACCCCTTGGCTCAATGCCCAAAATAACCGCTGGATTTTTGGCGGATTGGTATCGCCGCCTGCGGTGAGCATATCAATCACAAGGCTTGCCGAATCTGACGAAGTGACAAACCACAACATAATCATCACCACAATCACCAGCGTCAAAGGCTTGGTTAAAGGATAATATTCAATCAGTTTAAAAATCGCACTACCATAATCGGCTTTGACTGCTTCAATAAGCCCATAATTGCCCATCAATTCCATGTGTACCGCGCTGCCGCCAAAGGTGGTAAACCAAAAGAACAACAACAGCATCGGGATAAATAACACCCCAAAAATAAACTCTCTGATAGTACGACCCCGAGAAATACGCGCCACAAAAATTCCCACAAATGGCGACCAACTCACCCACCATGCCCAATAAAAAATCGTCCAATTTGCCTGCCAGTCCGTATTGCTATACGCCTCACTCCAAAATCCTAGCGGAATAAGTTGGCTGACATAATTGCCGATATTTTCAATAAAACTATCGATGATAAACTGGGTCGGACCAAACAATAACATAAAGCCAAGCAGCAACACAGTCAGCACAATATTGATATCGCTTAAGCGTTTAATCCCTTTATCCAGCCCCATCATCACTGATAGCGTCGCCATCGCGGTAATAATCGCAATCAAACAAAGCTGTACCGGGACATTGTTGGGAATACCAAACACATTGCTAAAGCCTGCGTTGATTTGCATCGCACCCAGCCCCAAGGATGTCACCACCCCAAACATCGTGCCAAACATCGTGCCAAACACCGCAAGGGTATCGACCACATGCCCCCATTTGCCATAGATTTTTTGACCAATCAATGGGTACAGTACCGAGCGAATCGACAACGGCAAGCCACGGCGATAATGAAAATACGCCAATGACAACGCCACGACACAATACAACGCCCACGCATGAATCCCCCAATGCAAAAACGAAATACTCATCGCTTGTTTAGCCGCTTCTACGGTTTCGGCTTGCCCCATCGGAGGCGACATAAAATGATACAACGGCTCTGCCGTCCCCCAATACAACAGACCAATCCCAATCCCCGCACTAAACAGCATCCCAAACCATGACAGTAAGCTATACTCAGGATGCTCTGTCTGATGGCCAAGCCGAATATCGCCATAACGACTCAAGGCAATATATAGGCTAAACACCACCGCGACATTCATCAAAATGATAAAAAGCCAACGAAAACGGTGGGTAATAAAAGACTGCAGTTGGTTAAAAACCTCACCTGCCAACTCACCAAATAACGAACCAAAAAAAATAAATCCGACAATCAGCAATGCGGAGGCAATAAAAACAGGACGATTAACCCGAGGAAAAGGGCCAAATTTTTCGACTTTCACAAAACTCATAAAGATATCTTTTCATTAGATTAACTGGAAAGCAACCTTAACAAATTATTTACAATATTTCAAATTACAGCAAGATTTCACAAGGCTTATATATTACAAAAACAAAACTAAGTTTTTGATTATGAAGGATATATATCTTAACATACTGTAACATTTTAGTAGAGCAGAGAAAATACGATTAATTAATTTTATTTAATAACCCAATATCATTATGCAGGGGTTGATTCAACATGCATCATCGGTTTGTCTACTTTAATTTGACTAACTGACGCCTCATCTGATCTACGACCCCGTTGGATAATCGGATGATTTCAATGATGGGCTTAAAGGTAAAACGCGTTAAGGCGTTAGTGGATTTTTTGGTCATAACAAATAGCATAGATAATAACATAGATAGATGGTAAGCCCCCGACCATGTTACCTATCTCACCGAAAACCAAAGCGAGATAACACCCATTTTTTACCTATTTTTTACATAGACACTTTGTACATAAACACTCAATTTTTAGCTACGCCATTTCTAGTTACACCATCATCGACTCACAACATCAGACTTTATAAGTTGTCAATAAAATGCTCGTTTCGGTATTATAAATGCCTGAAATTTTGCGAATTTGTTCTAATACTTTATCAAAATTTTGTAACGTATCTGCCGTGAGCTCTACTAATAAATCCCATTTACCATTGGTTGTGTGCAGCTCATGAACCGCGGGATTAAGACGCAGCTGTTGAATCACCAAACTTGCCTTATTACCTTCCACCTGAATACTCATCCACGCTCGAATCAAATTTTTTTCTGCAGTTGGCTTCATTCGAATGGTATAGCCTGTGATGATACCTTTTTTCTCCATGTATTCAATACGCTTCTGCACCGTACTACGAGACAGCTTTAGCACGTCAGCAATCGCACTAATCGATAAACGGGCGTTATCTCGTAATAAACCCAGAATTTTTTCGTCATTATCATTCATTTTGACTTTTCCTATTAGCAATTTGCTCATTATAAATTAATTATAATCACTTTGTGACTTTTTTACTGGCAATTTGATTGTCTATACTAATTAACAAGCTTTGGATATTTTTACATTCAGCAATTTGCCAACGAATACTTAGTGTTTAACACCTTTTATACATAGTTATTTCTACCATTTTTTTTGATAAGGAAATCGTATGACCACGCAACCCAATCCACCAACCCGCCAAGATTTTGATCAATATATGGTCCCTGTTTTCGCCCCTGCTTCGTTTATTTTGGTTAAAGGCGACGGGGCAAAACTGTGGGCGCAAGATGGCAAAGACTATATTGACTTTGCTGGCGGTATTGCCGTCAACGCTCTAGGTCATGCTCACCCTGTGGCGGTGAAAGCCTTGATAGAACAAGGTCAAAAATTGTGGCATATCGGCAACGGTTATACCAATGAGCCTGTATTAAAACTGGCGAAACAGTTGGTTGATCATACTTTTGCTGACAAAGTGTTTTTTGCCAATTCAGGGGCAGAAGCCAACGAAGCGGCACTTAAACTGGCGCGTAAAATCGGGCTTGCCAAGGGTAAAAGCAACATCGTGGCGTTTGATAATTCATTCCACGGTCGTACGCTGTTTACTGTGGCAGCCGGCGGTCAACCAAAATATTCAAAAGACTTTGCCCCGCTACCTAGCGGTATTATTCACGTGCCTTTCAATGATTTAGCGGCGGCAAAAGCAGTGATTGATGAGCAAACGTGTGCGGTGATTGTTGAGCCAATTCAAGGTGAAGGCGGTGTGTTGCCTGCGGATGCTGAGTTTTTACAAGGCTTACGTCAATTGTGTGATGACACAGGGGCGCTGCTGATTTTTGATGAAGTCCAAACTGGCGTGGGGCGTACAGGGGCATTGTATGCTTATATGAATACAGGGGTTGTGCCTGATATCTTGACCACCGCCAAAGCGCTGGGTGGCGGTTTTCCGATTGGGGCGATGCTCACGATGGATAAATTCGCCAGTCAATTTGCGGTTGGCGACCACGGCACCACCTATGGCGGCAATCCACTTGCCAGCGCGGTTGCAGGCGCGGTGTTTGAGTTTATCAATACGCCCGAGGTGTTATCAGGGGTCAAGACTCGCTCACAGCGCATCATTGATAGATTACACACCATCAACCAAACCTATCCTATTTTTGAGACCGTGCGAGGTCAAGGGTTATTACTGGGGGCGGTACTCAAACCTGCCTATGCAGGCAAAGCCAAAGACATCGTTACCCTTGCTAGTGAAGAAGGCGTGTTGGTCTTGGTGGCGGGTTTAAATGTCGTTCGCTTTGCCCCATCGCTGATTATTAGCGATGACGAAATTGACGAAGGCTTAAACCGTTTAGCGCGTGCGATTGCTCGCTTTGTTGCCAATCAAGCCAATTAAGTCGATAGGTGACCGCTATGTTTATCATTCGACACGCAAGCGTCAATGACTTGGATGATATTTTTGTGTTGGCAGAAAAATCGGGTATTGGTATGACGACCCTGCCTGCCAACAAAGAAGTGTTATTAAGCCGTCTTAAACGCATCGAAGAAACCCTCAAAGGCGACGCCAAAAAGTGTGAGCAAGGCTATTTGTTTGTGCTTGAAGACACCGACAGCCAAAAAGTCGTGGGACTTAGCGGGATTGAGGTGGCGATTGGTTTGGGTGATTCGTTTTATACCTACCACGTCGGCAAACAGGTGCATTCTTCACAGAGTCTTGACACCCATAACATCATGAAAACCTTGATTTTGGGCAATGATTTGACGGGCAGTAGCGAGCTTTGTACCTTGTTTTTGGACGAAGACTACCGCCAAAACCACAACGGCAAATTATTGTCAAAAATCCGCTTTTTGTTTATCGCTGCCTTTTCGCAGTATTTTGAAGAAAAATTGATTGCTGAAATGCGCGGCTATTCAGATGAAAACGGGCGTTCACCGTTTTGGGATGCGGTGGGTAGTCATTTTTTTGATATCGATTTTGCCGAAGCTGATTATCTTACAGGCATTGGCAAAAAAGCCTTTATCGCTGAGCTGATGCCCCGCTTCCCCATTTATGTGGACTTGCTGACCGCTGAAGCCCAAGCCGTCATTGGCAAAACCCACCCAAAAACTTTGCCTGCTAGCAAAGTCCTAGAAAGCGAAGGGTTAAAGTATCAAAATTATGTCGATATTTTTGATGCAGGTCCGACCTTAGAAGCCGAAATTTGCAATCTTCGAGCGGTGCATGACAGTCAGCTTGTGACCGTCACTATTAGTGATTCAATCGCTAATAACATGTCTGACACTCAGCCATATTTGTGTGGCAATGATAATTATTTGGACTACCGAGCGTGCTTGCTTGAATTACCAAGCGAGCTTAACGGCGCCCTATCGTTGACCACACAACAAGCCAAACAGCTTCATCTCACAGACGGTCAGAGTGTGCGAGTGTTACCGCTCAATCCTACGCATTAATGGGTTCATACAAGTCGATTAACATCACGCTAACAGCACCGCGTGACCGATAAAGCATTTTACCCAACTATTTATAGTTTTATAAAAGCTATGTTTTTGTAGAAATTATGTTTTTTTAGAAGTTATGTTTTTGTAAAAAATGGCAATCAATCATTTAAGGAAGATAAGATGACAACCGCTGACAATAAACGCCCAAACAGCAACAGCCTACAGGCGACGCTACTCATTAATGGTGAATGGGTCACAGCTCACGGTGACGTGTGGCAAACAACCAACCCGGTGAGCCAAGCAGTGATTTGGCAAGGCAACGCAGCGACGGCGGAGGATGTTGAAGTGGCGTGTCAAGCGGCGCGTCAAGCGTTCCTCAGTTGGGCAAAAAAGCCGATTAGCGAGCGAATTGCGATTATCGAACGCTTTGCCAAATTGCTAGAAGACAACAAGACCGCCCTTGCCGAAATCATCAGCCAAGAGACCAGCAAACCCCGATGGGAAACCCTCACCGAAGTACAATCGATGATAGGTAAAGTGGCGATTTCGATTCGTGCTTATCACGAACGCACGGGCGCGAGCGAAACCAAAATGGCAGATGGCGTGGCATCCTTACGCCATCGCCCGCACGGGGTACTGGCGGTGTTTGGTCCTTATAATTTTCCAGGACATTTGCCCAATGGGCATATCGTCCCTGCTTTGATTGCAGGCAATGCGATTGTGTTTAAGCCCAGTGAGTTGACCCCATGGACTGCCGAAGCAACCGTCAAGCTTTGGCAACAAGCAGGTTTGCCCAATGGCGTTATCAACCTGGTGCAAGGCGGACGTGACACAGGCGTGGCATTGGCACAATCCAAGCACATCGATGGTTTGCTGTTTACAGGCAGTGCCAACACAGGCTATCAATTACATCATCAGTTGGCAGGTCGTCCTGACAAAATCCTTGCCCTTGAAATGGGTGGCAATAACGCCTTGATTATCGATGACTTGGATGACAGCGAGCCAGACAGCCTAGATGCGGCAGTGAATTTGACCATTCAATCAGCGTTTGTCTCGGCAGGACAGCGTTGCACCTGTGCCCGTCGTTTACTGGTCAAAAACGGCAAAGCGGGAGATGCGTTTATTGAACGCTTGGTTGATGCCAGTAAAAAACTGGTAATTGGCGAATGGGACGCTGAGCCCCAGCCATTTATGGGCGGCGTGATTTCGCTAAAAGCTGCCAACGATATGCTAGCTGCCCAACAAAAACTCATTGAGTTGGGGGCAAAACCGCGCTTGATCATGCGGCCTGTTAAAGACAACAGCAGTCTATTATCACCTGCGATTTTGGATGTGACCGATATCAAAGACATCCCTGATGAAGAATACTTTGGACCCTTGTTGTGCATTTATCGCTACAACGATTTTGACGCGGCGTTGCGTCTTGCCAATGACACGCGGTTTGGGTTGTCGGTAGGTTTGGTATCGCCAAAGCGTGACTTGTTTGAGCGTTTATTGATGGAAGCCCGCGCGGGGATTGTGAATTGGAACAAGCCTTTAACAGGGGCATCGAGTGCCGCACCGTTTGGTGGGGTTGGCGCATCGGGTAACCATCGTGCCAGTGCATTTTATGCAGCTGATTACTGTGCGTGGCCGATGGCGTCGCTTGAGAGTGAACAATTGACTTTGCCTGAGAAATTATCGCCAGGGGTTGTGTTGTAAGTTACTAAAATATTATCGAAGCGAATTTTTTAAATTAATCATAGGGATATAGGGATGTCAAAAACAGGATATGAGGTCAATTTTGATGGCTTAGTGGGGCCGACACACCATTACGCAGGGTTGTCGTTTGGCAATGAAGCTTCAACCAGCAACCGTAACCATGTCGCGAACCCAAAACTTGCCGCCAAACAAGGCTTAATCAAGATGAAAGCCTTAGCAGATATGGGGCTAAAACAAGGCGTGATTGCCCCGCAAGCTCGTCCTCACTTGCCAAGCTTACGCCAATTGGGCTTCACAGGCGATGACGCCAGTGTGATTCGTCAAGCGATGACAGTCTCGCCTAGTTTGCTGTCTAACTTGACCTCAGCGTCTTCGATGTGGGTCGCCAATGCGGCAACGGTTTCACCGTCAGCAGACAGTGACGATGGGCGGGTGCATTTTACCGCCGCCAATCTCAATAACAAATTTCATCGCTCGATTGAACACGACACTACAAGCAAAGTGCTCGCAGCGATGTTTAACAACCCTAATCACTTTGTTCATCATCCTGCCCTGCCGCCTGTGGCAATGTTTGGCGATGAAGGCGCTGCCAATCACAATCGCTTGGGGGCAAACTATGCTGACCCTGCGGTACAAGTCTTCGTGTATGGTCAGCAGTTTTTAGGTGGTGACATTGCACCCAAACGCTATCCTGCCCGTCAGTCGCTCGAAGCCAGTCAAGCCATCGCCCGTTTGCATGGTCTAGATGCGCAGCGAGTCGCTTTTATCCAGCAAAACCCCGATGCCATCGACCAAGGCGTGTTTCACAATGATGTGATTGCGGTGAGCAATCAGCAAGTATTATTTTGCCATGAAGCCGCTTTTGTCAATCAAGCCCAAGCGCTAGATGAGATTCGCCGTAAGATGGCAGGCATTGAGCAAGAATTGATTGCCATTGAAGTGCCTATCAATCGAGTAACAATAAGCGATGCCGTGGCGACTTATCTGTTTAACAGTCAGCTTTTGACCCGTCCTGATGGTGGCATGAGTATTGTCGTGCCTGAAGAATCTCGTCAGCACCCAGCGGTGTGGGCGTATTTAAACGACATGATTGCCATGGGTACGCCGATTGATGATATCAAAGTGTTTGATTTGCGAGAAAGTATGCGAAACGGTGGTGGTCCTGCGTGCTTGCGGTTGCGAGTCGCCCTCAACGACACCGAGCTACAGGCGGTCAATCCGCACGTGTTGATGAATGATGGATTGTTTGAGCGTCTAAATCGATGGGTGGATAGCCATTACCGTGATTCGTTAAGTCAAGCGGATATCGGCGACCCTGCGCTAGTACAAGAGAGTTATGAGGCGTTGGATGAATTGACCCAGATTTTGCAGTTAGGCTCGGTATATCATTTTCAGCAATAAAATTGACCAAGGTTTTATCAAAGGATAGCTTGTTATGCCAAGTTTTTTGCAAGACGTGTTAAGCCGAACACGCCCCACCACCAAAGCAGGGAAAATCCACAATATCACTTGGCAATGGCTGGGTGAAGGTGTGGTGAGTATTACCCCTGCTACTTATGACAAATCAGTGGTGATTTCGGCAGGGATTCATGGCAACGAAACTGCCCCAATTGAGATGTTAGAGCAGATTTATCAAGATATATTTGCAGGTGAGTTGACGGTCAATAGCCGATTGCTGTTGATTTTGGGCAATCCTGAAGCCATTCGCCAAAACAAGCGTTTTATCGGGTTTGACATGAACCGCTTGTTTTATCAATCGTATCAACCAAACAAAACCTCGCTCACCTCTCAAGAAGCCCTGCGGGCAAAATTACTTGAGCAATGGGTCGGCCAGTTTTTTGCTACGGTGGATAAGCGCCTCCCTCGTTATCATTATGACTTGCACACCGCGATTCGCTCATCGCTGTTGCCCACATTTGCGTTATTTCCCTATCCAGCAACCGCGGTGGATGATTTTTTGCTCAGCAGCCTAGCGGCAGCAGAACTTGATGCCTTGGTGTATCACAATACCAAAGGTGGTACGTTCACCCAGTTTAGTTGCTCAGCGCACCAAGCGTTTAGTGCCACGCTAGAGCTGGGTAAAGCCAAGCCGTTTGGGCAAAATGATTTGCGGCAGTTTGCTTCTATCGACCGTGTGCTCCGAGCGATCATCAGCGGTCAGACATTACCCACTCGACAAACAGCTGCGATACGGGTGTTTGATGTCAGCGATTCTATCATCAAGCAAAGCGATGAATTTGTACTATATGTCGAGCCGACTGCCCCTAATTTTACCGCCTTTGAAGCAGGCACACCGCTTGCCACTGATGGCGGTCAGACCTACATAATGCACGATGGCACGGCTTATATTTTGTTTCCCAATCCCAATGTTGCAAAAGGACTGCGCGCGGGTTTGGTATTAAAAGAGCGAATGGCTGTTTAGCTATTGCCTTTTACTAGGAAAAACTATTTACCCATTTCAACTCATGTATTCATTTGTCAAAGCCAGTTTTTAAGGTAGGACTCAGGGATATTGTTTTTACAGGATAACTTATGGAACGGACGCCAAGTTTAACCCACCGCTTATTGCGCCAAAAACCCATCGACCAATTGGTGGAGGAAACCCGCCAAGAAGGCAAACATCTTAAACGCTCGATTTCGTTGTTTCAGCTTACCATGTTTGGGGTGGGAGCAACGATTGGCACGGGTATTTTCTTTGTATTAAGTCAACAGGTCCCTGTGGCAGGCCCTGCCGTGTTGATTTCTTTTATCATTGCGGGAATTACCGCAGGTTTGACCGCACTGTGTTATGCTGAACTTAGCTCAATGATTCCTGCCTCTGGCTCGTCGTATTCCTATGCCTATGCCACGCTTGGCGAGGGGGTGGCGTTTTTGGTGGCAGCCTGTTTGATTTTGGAATACGGCGTATCAGCGGCAGCGGTGGCGATTGGCTGGAGTGAGTATTTAAATAACTTGATTGTCAATGTGTTTGGCGTGCATTTGCCGAGCTGGATGCTGTCTGCACCCCTACAGGCGGACGGTATCGCCTGTATTTTGGCGGCGATGGGGTATCAATTTGCCTGCGTCGGTTTTGGTGTTTTTGTGCTGTGTACTGTTGATGCGCGGGGTGGCGGAGTCTGCCAAAGTTAATGCCATCATGGTAGTGGTCAAGCTTGCGGTGCTAGTGTTATTTATCGCCATTGCAGGCAGTGCCTTTAATGCAGGCAATCTCACGCCGTTTGCCCCACATGGCATGGCAGGGATTGGGGCGGCAGCAGGGTCTATCTTTTTTACCTTTATCGGGCTAGATGCGGTGTCTACCGCTGGCGAAGAGGTCGAAAATCCGCGCCGTAATCTGCCATTGGCGATTATTGCCGCTTTATTTGTGGTGATTACTTTCTATATTTTGGTGGCGTTGACTGCATTAGGCGCTCAGGCTCAAGGCTTGTTTGAAGGACAAGAAGCAGGATTGGCGGTGATTTTGCAAAACATTACAGGCTCAAAATTGCCTGCTATCGTGCTGGCAGCAGGGGCCGTGGTGTCGGTGTTTTCGATTACGTTGGTAGTGCTGTACGGTCAAACTCGTATTTTGTTTGCCATGTCCAGAGATGGACTTGCGCCCAAGATTTTTCACCGGGTCAATCAACGCACATTGACGCCTAATGCAAACACCTTAATTGTGGCGATCATTGTATCATTGATTGCCGGTTTTATCCCTGCTGACGTACTGTGGGATTTGACCAGTATGGGCACACTGATTGCCTTTACCGTGGTGTCGATTGGGGTAATTTTGCTACGCTATCGCATGCCCAATGCCCTTCGTGGCTTTAAAGTACCGCTGTTTCCTGTATTACCCATATTAAGCATTTTGGCGTGTTTGTATTTGATTTCAAGCTTAGCTATCATTGTGTATGTGATTGCAGGGATATGGGTAGTCATAGCGGGCTGTTACTACTTTTTTGTGGCCTCAAAAAATTCAGCATTAGAAAAACACTCAGGGAGTCGAGTATGAAACTGTTAGTCGGTTATTTGGATAATGCAGTTGGTAAAGATGCGTTAAAACTTGGCATAGTATTGGCAGAATGCTAAAAAGCGAGCTCGTGATATGTCAAATTTTGCCTAAACCTGCCAAAGCCAAAAAATCCTCCAAAGTCGATGAGGAATATCACCAGTTTTTGCATGAAGAAGCCAAAAAGTCGCTGGATAAAGTCAAACTTGAGGTACCTAGCCACATTGATGCACAGTATGTGATTCGTTCCGCTGATTCCCCCGCTCAAGGTTTGCTGCAGACCGCCAAGGATATGTATGCTGATATCATTGTCATCGGCAGTGACAAAATGGCACTCAATGGCGAATTTATCTTAGGTAAAGTGACGCAATATTTGCTCAATCATGCAACGATACCCTTAGCTCTTGCCCCCAAAGGATTTCATAAAAATCATGGATTTAGTGAGAAAATCACCCGTTTAAGCTGTGCAGTATCTGGCTCAAAAAAATCTTACGAACTGGCAGAAACTGCCGCAGAATGGGCGGCAATGTTTGATGTGCCGCTGCGGTTTGTCACTTTTGGGGTACGAGACACGGATATTACGCCTACGGCAGCAGGGTTTGATGCAGAGAATATTATCATCAACGAGTGGCGTGACCAGCTTCAAGCAGGTTTTGACCACGCTACCGAGCATTGGGAAAGCGAGGTGCCAATTAGCCTAGAGATTGGCGGTGGTGATAATTGGAAAAAATCTATTCGCTCGGTGACGTGGTCACCCAATGAAATACTGCTGATTGGCTTTAACAAACCTGAAAAACTCAAACATTTATTCACCAGTCACGATTTTGACAAAATCGTGCGCTATGCTTTTGTGCCTAGATTGGTTTTACCTCGACTCGATAAATAACTGAAATAAACAAGAAGAAATCACCATGAATACTAAAAAAAATGTCACTACCGCAACCCTTGCCGCGCTCGACATGGACGACATCAAGCAATTTACCCACAAGTATGTGAGTGACAGTCCAGTACTCGACAAATTTGTGGATAATTATTACCAAAACAGTCAGCAACACTTTGGGCAAGGAGCGGACAAGCCCTTGACTAGCGAAACCTTGGCAGGGATTGCATTAAACCATTTTAGCCTATTACAACGCCATCGCTTGGGAACCCCGCAAGTGGCAGTGTTTACCCCCGATTATGAAAGCCAACACTTTCACTCAGCGCACAGCGTTATTCAGATTGTGGCATCTGATCGTCCGTTTTTGGTCGATACCTTGCTGATGAGCTTAGAGTCGATGAATATCACCGTACATCGTTTGCATCACACCATCATGGCAGTCAGCCGTGACGACACGCAGCAAGTGATAGATGTCAGCGTCAGTCAAAGTAGCGACACCAAGTTTATCTCATTGATTTATTGTGAAATTTCTCAGCAGTCAGCCGACAGACTTGCTGAGATCCAGACGGCGATTTTGGATAAAATCAAAGTGCTTGATAAGGTGGTCAATGATTGGCAAGCCATGCGACAAAAACTGATTGATGTCAAACAACAACTGGCAACTAGCCAGCTACCTGCCCAACAACAAGCCGAAATTCCCGAAATTCAAGCGTTTTTGGATTGGATTTTAGACAATAATTTTATCTTTTTGGGGTATCGAGAATACCATTATCGAGATGAAGCCGATGGCATCGAAATTTATCAACAAACCCAAACAGGGCTTGGGCTACTTGGCGATGACCATGATAATAAAACCTCTGATATGCAAGCCGCTAGCACCCAAAACCTAGATCATGAAAAACCGTCTGAGAGTTTTAACCAATTGCCAAAAACGTTGCGAGCGTTGGTGAATGAACCGCAAGTATTGTTATTGTCAAAATCTCGTCATTTATCGCCTGTGCATCGCCCTGCGTACATGGATTTTTTGGGGATTCAGCAATTTGATGATAACCGCAAAGTGATTGGTGAACACCGTTTTGTTGGCTTGCTTACCGCCAACGCCTATCAATTAAGCGTCACCCAAATCCCCATGCTTCGTCAAAAAGTCGCCAGTGTGCTTGCAATGGCTCATTTGCCGACCAATGGGCACGCTTATCACAAGTTTCAGCATATTTTGAACACTTTGCCGCGTGATGACCTGTTTCAAGCCAGTAGCGAAGCCTTGTACCCGATGGTGATGGGCATCGCCAATTTGCACAACAAACACCGTCTGCGGTTGTTTGCCCGTATTGACCATTATCAACGCTTCGTGTCGTGCCTTATTTTTGTGCCACGGGATAAATTTAACACCCAACTGCGTAGGGCGATTCAACAAATTTTGCTTGACGCCTTTGGCGGTGAGTCGTCACAGTTTAAGGTCGATTTTGATGAGTTGCATCATGTACGTCTGCACGTACACGTTCGCACCCAGCCAGAAAACCTCAATCACATCGATATAGATACCCTACTACCAAGCCTTGAGGAGCAACTCAACAAGTCCATGCAAGGATGGGAAGATGAAGCAAGACAAGTGTTTGCCGATGAACTGGGCGAGGCTCAAGGCACGCAGCTGGCGGATAACTATCTAAGAAGTATTCCTTTGGCGTATCAAGAAGATTACACGCCCCGTGTCGCTTTACAAGACCTCAAACGACTCGATAGCATCGCTACCCAGCAAGCCCTACCGATGCGCTGGTATCTGTATCAAAAGACCAACGAGCCTGCCCAAAACCTGCACCTCAAAGTGTATGGCAAATCGCAACCTGCCACCTTGTCACACATTTTGCCAATTTTGGAAAATTTTGGCTTAAATGTCATCAGTTCTCAAAGCTATGAGTTAGAAAATTTGGACTTGTGGATGCAGGCGTATGTCTTGCAACTGAAACACAGCGCCGATGCCGCCAATATTGATATGGGAGTAGTGGCAAAACAGGTTGAAGAAGGGCTTGGCTTGATTTGGCAAGGCGCTATCGAAAATGACAGCCTAAACCAACTGATTTTGACGACCCCACTCGATGCTTATGAAGTGGTGATTCTGCGAGCCTTGAGCCATTATATGTTACAGGCAAAAGCCCCATTTTCATTGCCTTATATCAAGCAAACCTTGATTAAATACCCACAATTGTGTGTCAGCTTTGTACAACTGTTTCATGCCAAAATGCGTCCGCAAGACGCGGTATTAGCAAGTGAAGTGATGTCTGACCCTACTTTAACCGTGGAAAATATTGAAGCAACCATTCAAGACACGCTTAAATCCGTGCAGACGCTCGATGAAGACCGTATTTTGCGTTGGATACTTGATTTACTGCATGCTTTACTTCGTACCAACTATTATCAGCGTGACGAACAAGGCGAGCGTAAAGACCGCTTGTCGTTTAAATTCTCTGCCAAAGACATTCCAAATTTACCAAAACCCAAGCCGATGTTTGAGATTTTTGTGTATTCGCCAAAAGTTGAAGCCGTGCACTTGCGAGGTGGCAAAGTAGCTCGGGGCGGACTGCGCTGGTCAGATCGCATGGAAGATTTCCGCACCGAAGTGTTGGGGTTGGTCAAAGCCCAAATGGTCAAAAATGCCGTGATTGTGCCGGTGGGTTCAAAGGGTGCTTTTATCGTCAAAACCAAGTCGATGAAAGACGGACGAGAAACCTATATGGCAGAAGGTGTGCGTTGTTACCAGACCTTTATCCGCGGGCTACTTGATATCACCGATAACTTGGTTGATGGTCATGTCTTACCACCTGCCAATACCCTGCGTCATGATGGTGATGACCCATATTTGGTCGTTGCCGCTGATAAAGGCACAGCGACGTTCTCCGATATTGCCAATGCCTTATCGGCTGAATACGGCTTTTGGCTAGGGGATGCCTTTGCCTCAGGTGGTTCAGTCGGTTACGACCATAAGGCGATGGGTATCACAGCAAGAGGGGCGTGGGAATCGGTAAAACGTCACTTCCGAATGATGGGCAAAGACATCCAAAACCCAAACAATCCTAATAATCAATTCACCGTGGTCGGTATTGGTGATATGGGTGGCGATGTGTTTGGCAATGGGATGTTGCTATCGCCCAATATCAAGTTGTTGGCAGCCTTTAACCACCTGCATATTTTTATCGACCCAACCCCTGACGTGGCGGCAGCCTTAAGCGAGCGTGAACGTCTGTTTAATTTGCCCCGCTCAACATGGGACGATTACAACAAAGCCTTGATTAGCCAAGGCGGCGGTGTGTTCTCTCGTCAAGACAAAGCAATCGCCATTAGTTCTGCTATGAAACAAGCATTTACCATCGAAGCCGACAGCCTTACTCCTGATGAATTAATTCACGCCTTACTAAAATCGCCTGTTGATTTAATTTGGAATGGTGGTATCGGCACGTATGTCAAAAGCACCCAAGAAAGCCACGCCGATGTTGGTGACCGCGCCAACGATGCGGTGCGGATTGATGGGCATGAACTGCAAGCCAAAGTGATTGGTGAAGGCGGTAATTTGGGCATGACCCAACGTGGGCGCATTGAGTTTGCTCAAGCAGGCGGACGACTCTACACCGATGCTATCGACAACTCAGCAGGGGTTAATTGCTCTGACCACGAAGTAAACATTAAAATCTTACTCGATGGTATCGTGGCACAAGGCGACATGACCGTCAAACAACGCAACGAACTGCTTGCCAGTATGACCGATGATGTCGCAAAGCTGGTGTTGCGTCAAAATTATCTTCAACCGCAAGCCATCGAACTATCCGCCATGCAGGCAACCGCCAATCTTAGCTTACAACAAAAATTCATGCAGTATCTTGAAAGCGAAGAGCGCTTAGATAGAGCGATTGAATTTTTGCCAAGTGATGAGGAAATCGCCCGCCGTCAAAAAGCGGGACAAGGCTTGACCAATCCTGAGCTGTCAGTGTTGTTGGCGTATGGCAAGATGTGGGTGTATGACCATCTGTTAGAATCCGATGTCCCTGATGATGGTTACTTTATTCAAGAAATGCGAAAATATTTCCCTACCGTGTTGTCTGAGCGATACTTTGAGCAAATGCAGCAAAATCCATTACACCGAGAGATTATCAGCACTTATTTGACCAACAGCTTGGTCAATCGCTTAGGTATCGAAGATATCTATCGCATGGTCGATGAGTTAGGTGTATCGATTTCTAGTGTGGTCAAATCCTACAGCGTGATGCGAGATGTGTTTGATATTTCGCAGTATTGGCAGTTGTTTGAAGCCCTAGACAATCAAATCGACTCACAACAGCAGCTAACCCTTGAGTTATGCTTACGTCAGGACCTGACCCAAAGTATGTATTGGCTGATTCAGCAGTTTGGGGAAGACTTTGATGTGACTGCGGTATCGACCCAATTGTCCGATGGCATGGCAAGCTTGACCCATCAAACCTTTGATAACCAGCCTCGTACCAGTTACTTTAGGGATTATCTCGATAAACTCACCACCGAATACAGCGATATCTCATTATTGCAGTCGCATTCTGCAACCTTGCCTGTCTCACCACAGGTGCTAGATGCGGTATGGTTTGCCAAGAAAAATAGCCAAGATGTCGAGCAAGTGACGAAAGTTTACTTCAAGGCATATGAGCTACTGCATATTGATTGGCTATTGATGCAAGTTGAAGCCTTGCCACAGACTAGCTACTGGGAACGTCGCGCCGCTCATGCCCTGCGTGAAGATATCATGACCACGTTTCGCCGTTATGTCAGTCAGTTTTTAGCACAGCCTGACCCACTTTCAGCGATTGAGGCGTTTGCTGCGCAACGTGGCGATACCTTGGCAGAATTGGTACAAGCCAAAGAAGGCGGTTTACCCATTACCTTCGCCATTTTGTCAGTGTTGGTCAGTCAGTTAAAAGAAGGCATTACTGACTAAACTTGTAATCTCTCAACTCTAAAGAGGCATAAAACAAGAGGCTTAAAAAGCTGGCATACTGAGAATTAGCTGTATATACATTCTTCGGTTTTATCAGTTTTTTAGGCTTTTTTGTTAGTGCTCAAATGTATTAACCCAGTTCTATGTTAATTCTATAATAATTTGGTCTCGACATTGGGCATACGTGAGTGTGCGTTATCTTAAAACTGCTAAGTTCAAGTAAGATAACATTACCTCCTGACAGGTAACGGCTTGTAACCTTGAAAGCCGTAAGCCAAAATTTTTGGTCACAAGCGTTCGCTCACGTTAGTTTTACTTAAATATTAAAAATAGATATCTTTTGAACTTAGCAATTAAAACCAATTTTCCTAATCACATTAAGAGAGAAATACGTAAAATAATAAATTTTTTAAAATCAATAACTTATCATTTATTTCAAGCCAAAAAAAACCTCAAATCAGGGGAGATTTGAGGCATAAAACTTTAAAAATTTCGTTTTTAAATCCACTAAAATAAGTGGCGCAGCGGACGGGACTCGAACCCGCGACCCCCGGCGTGACAGGCCGGTATTCTAACCAACTGAACTACCACTGCACGGTAGTTGGCGACGATGACCCAAACTTGTCAAATTGGTGGGTCGTGACGGATTCGAACCGCCGACATTCTGCGTGTAAGGCAGACGCT